>Ga0209589_1009457_pt1 | contig 14710 bp, 8 predicted proteins | sample CowpeawhiteBW_FD_187525 | JGI IMG/M metagenome (GOLD analysis project Ga0209589, IMG submission 187525) | Root nodule microbial communities of legume samples collected from California USA - Cow pea white BW (SPAdes) (version 2) | ecosystem: Host-associated > Plants > Roots > Nodule | place: USA... | reverse complement strand
AATATTGTTGATATTAAATATTATACAAATATTTTGAATATAAATTTATTAATCTATATATTTATAATTTTAAAATAAAATTTAAATAAAGTTTAATATAAAATATAAATTTAAATAAATTAAATATTGTTTAAAATATGTAATAGAAATATCACTTGTAATAAAAGTTCATCATTACATTTATAAAAAAAATAAATTTGTTCTAAATTTGGAGCACATGAAATTAAAATTTTTAAAAAAAAATTGGGACTGAAATCAAATCAAATTAACAAATATGAGGACCAAATTGAGATTCATACAATAATTTGACACGTGTCACCATATTAGATTGACACGTGACACACTACAAATCTGACACGTGGCATAAATATTTTTTTAAAAAAAAATTCAAAATTCAAAAAAAATTCAAAAAAAAAACTCAAAAAATTCAAAAAAAACGAGGAGCTGACACGTGGAACCTACGAATATTAGTTCTGTACTAATAGAAATGACCTAATTGATACTAATTTACAAAAATGAGGACCTAATTGAGACTAATATAAATACAATGACCAAATTGAGATTTTGCTACAAAACGAAGACCAACGGAGTATTTTAACTAAAAAAAAATTACAACACACTAAGTCCTACCATGTTGACACGACTTGCCCATTTCCCTATTTTTTAAGAATTTACACCATTTTGGTAAATTTGAAAAAAAAAGAATTGCATCACTTTGGTGCGTTTGCTGATATATATGATTTATACATAGCGAATGGTAATCATTAATTTAAAATAGAAAAAAAAATATCATAAATTTTTTTAAGTAATAACTATAAGGTTTATAAATCAATAGCTTAATTAGTAATTTCATCTTTTTTATTCTTATTTCTAGTTAATTTGTTTTATCTTTTTTTGATAAATTTCATTTTTGTGTTAAATTCATTCAATTTAGTCATTAATTTGTGTGTACCAAGGTTTGAACCCTTAACCATCCAATTTCAAAGCAAATGTTATGATAATTTCTATAATTCTAGGATTATATTTAGGGTTGGCAAAACGGGTCAATCCCGCCTGTTTTGGCCCGACTCGTATGTGGCCCATCAAAAACAGGTTGGGCTGGGCTGGCCCGTCCAATTCTTATGTTTTTTTTAAAAGCTTTATAATTTGTTTTCAAATTTTTAAAATTTTTTATTTTTTAAATTTGTTTATATATACATATAAATTATTATTATTAAAGTCAATATTTAATCAAATAAAATATTTTTTAAACTTATAATTGATTAGTTAATATTTTTAATTAAAAAAATTAAAAAAATTATTAAATTTACATATTAAATTACTCAATTATAACTAATAATTCAAACTTAATTTGTAGGGGTTAATGATTTAAATTACAACTAGTAGGAAATCCGTGCATACGCATAAGTCGTGTTTTTTATTTTTAAAATTTGGTTATTTTGAAAAAAAAAATTATATTTTTATGTATAAATAAATTATTAAAAAAAATATATTTTCAAGACTTCAATAGTTAATTTAACTATATGTACATATTAGATTGATTTAAGAGATATATTTTTGATATAATTAGGTTGAATTAATTATTATTTTATGTTATGTTTTTTTAGTTTATTTCATGATGAATTGGTGATAAGATAGGATTTAAGTATATCTGTAATATGTATTTTTATTTTTTGTAATATATATTGTTATTTAATGTTATTGTATATAAATCAATTATTTTGATTTAAATGATTTTAAAGGATTGATTTGTTAATTTGAGTATATGTAATTATTACATTTATTAAGTAAATATAATTTTTATATAATAACGTAGAATTAATTAGTTTGATATATTATATTTAATTTTTTTAATTTTGGTTATATTTGTAATGTTATTGGTTTATAAGTTTATTAATTGCTGTTAAATTTAAATTTAATGTCATTAGTATTAAATTTGATATATAATGTCATTAAGATTTTAATTGTTGATTGAACCTATTAGTAGATAATTTAAATTGTATCAAAAACGTAATTTTTTGGTTTAAATTAATATCATTAAATTCGAAATAAAATATTGATGGGAATATGAAGAGATGACAGCAAAAGGAATTATTGTAGGTCTTGTCAACATGTACAGACTGATATTTTGGAGCATTTTAATCTAAATGGTCAAGACGTTTGGATTTGGTGGAGACGTTTCCTTTAGTTTGCTTAAAAGGAAGTTTGATGATTGTAGGTTTTTTTGTTCAGAAACGAAGAAAGAAAATAGTCTTCCTCACAAGTTACGGAAGGGTCCGATGTCTATCTCCAAGGCTTTTAGCTTTACCAATTTCTACCAAAACTTTGTCATGGTGATGGAACCCTTAGAGGTTGATCCGTTTGCATGTTTGATTTTGTTTATGTTTTGTGTGTTTCATGTATACAGTTAGTTTTTGGCGAAAGTTTTAATTTTTCTATGATCCTTTGCTTCAACCATGTCCATTATATTTTGTACAATTCTTATTTGTATGGATCGTTGTGGTTTTGTGTATGACAGGAGTGTCTGGAGTTTGAAGAAGGTTTTTATGAACAATGGAGGAAATCTCTACTGATGGGGACTAACTTTTTCAATGATACGAAAGGAAACGTGATCAACATAGAGTTTGAAGAAACTCTTCTTGCTCAGAGACAATTCCGTGCGGTTGAGCAGATAATGTGGTTTTATAAGTTAAACGATGTATATTACGTCTGTAGTCTTTATTGTGGAGATCAATACTTTCGCATAAGGGTGTTCGATTTGGACTAGAATGAGGTGGTGTATCCTGGTAGAAGAAACAATGGTCTTGCATTTGACCCTCTGTCCTCATTCAGATTTTTCCAAGCATTTAGGGTGCAGTTCATTCCAAACACGGTATGGAACTTTAGTCCATTTTTTTTTAATTTGTAGTGTAGATTTGTAGTTATTGTTACTAATGCAGGGTTTTGTTGATTGTTGTGATAGTTGTTTATAATCTTGTCCGATTACTTCCAAATCTTTTGTGAGCAGAAAGTTTCGTTTAACGATTCGGTGAAGTTGTATGATCCTTTGACAAAAAAGTTTGAAATATATGTGGACACAGATGAGGGTGGGAGGATGGTATTATTTGGTTTTTGTCAGTATGTTGCATACTATGGGTTCGTTTCTCCTTGTTTCCTACATTTAAATTATGTAGGAAACAATATTTTTGTTCAAATAAAATAACTTATTAAATTTACATATTAAATTATTCAATTATAACTAATAATTCAAATTTAATTTGTAGGGGTTAATGATTTAAATTACAATAATATTATATATTTATACATTTAAAATATATAATATAAAAAATTAATCTTTTTAATTACTTTTATTTTATTTTTTTAACACAAGCTGAGGGGTTGGCCCGTTGGGCCCAACCCATTTTGCCACCCCTAATTATATTATCATTCATCAAGATCAAACACTTTATTATTAAAATAATAATCAATTAAATAACACAAAATTGACATATGTAAGACTCAAACCCAAGTCCTCTCGATACAACTAAGTATTCTCAATCACTTAAGCTAGTACTTTTCCACATCATACAACCTAACATTAATTGTCATAAAGACTCCCACTACTAGTATTTATTTATTAATTAATTAAACTTCGCGGATCTTACACTACCACCATTCATCTCAATGGTTTAGGTACTTACTCACTTTTAGGTTCTAATTTGTTTTTGTTGTTGTAATTGTAACGTCTTTAACAAGATTTCAAAATTGCTTCCATTTTTATTTTTTTTTTCTCAAAAACCATTGCTCAATGTCTTATTTTGAAAGTTTCGATATGATACTAGGAAATTGACCAAGAGAGTACAATATTATCATGAAGCTTCTTTGTTTGTAGGAAAGGAAAATTTACCATTGGTTATTAGACTAGCAAGAGTGGTTTTGTAGCTTTTCAATGACTAGACCTTATGGGAAGAGGTTAAGACAACATCAACACCTTGGTGTCATATTTGGAGAAGATCACCAAAGTCGGGTTAGAGGAAATGATATAAAGGGATCAAGTGGATAAAAAGGACATATTAATCGTATGTATTTTCTTTTTGGAAATTTAGATGTTAAATCATAAATATCAAGACTTTGTACTTTTCTTGATATTTGCTTTGTAACAGTGAACAAATGTACCTTGCAATTTGGTACTTATCAATGAAATTATAAGTTTTGGTTTTTTTAGGGTTAATTAATAATAATCAGTTTATTTTAACTAAATTAATTAATACAATTAGTAATAATAATAGAATTAAGTAATTGATATTTAAATATGATATTAATCCAATTCATTACTGATGCATAATATAATAAACTAATATATTAATAAAATTTATAATTAAATATTGTAGTTACATGATCTAGTTGTTTATGGTTATTTAACATAGTGTTTTTAATTAGTTTCAATAACCCAATATTATGTATTATTGTTGTTATTTAATTAGCTTAATTACTAAAAAAAATTAGAATTGATCTAATTAGAGTGATGATATATTTTTGTTAGCTATTTTTTATTGTATAATTTGGTGATTAAATTTTTATTTTTGGATTAGGTTTTTGGTAGTGCTTAAATTAGTTTTATCAAATAAACTTAATTCAATTTCAAATAATTTCACTACCTCTACACTTTGATCTTTAAGAGTGAGTTTAGATTTGGTTACGATTTTTCCTATTTTTGTCGTTTAAAGAGTATGCATGTGTTCATCCATGCAAGAGCAAAGGAAAGTTTAATATCATCTAGTGCATTTTCACGAAGGAAGAAAATGTCAACATCGAAGCGATTCAGTTTTAAGAATTTTTTTCTAGATTATCATCATGTTCATGGATTCGTCCAAGGTTGGTCTATGTGGATTTTGGTTCCTTTTATCTTCTTTATTTTTGGTTCAAATAGGATTTTATTTGAGACAGTGTTATCTGTAAGACCCGTGAAATTTAATTAATTAATTAATAAATGTGAGTGGAAAAATCATTATGACATTAAATTATAAAGAGTATGACGTGAAAAAGTATTGGCTCAAATGGTTGAGAGTACTTTGGATGTGTGAGAGGACTTGGATTCAAGTTCTATATATGTCAATTTTGTGTTATTATTTTAAATATATCATAATCATGATGTGAAATAATATGATAATTGGATGATGATTTGTTAGCATGAAAAATGAATTGGCATGATGGTTTGATATTGATTTGGCAATTGCATGGTTATGGGTTCAAGTCTAGGAGGACTCATATTAAACTTTATTTTCGATAGTTTTGGCTTTGGGCTTGAATATGAAGGGGTAGAGCAACCCGGAGGCTGAGTGGGACTTTTGGGACTGATTGTGAGAAGGCTAAGGAGACAATTGGCGTAGGGAGAAATCCTAATCATCAAAGCTTTAAGCGAAGGAAAATCAAGTTAGGGGAGTTTTCATGTTAGTTTTTATGCATGAACATGGTTTGTATAGTCTTTGATATGAATTGTCTACATTACTTTCGTGTTGTTCATGTTTTTCTGGGTTTCTGGAAATTTTCCAGAAACCGCCTGGTGGGCTGTTCATAGCCGCCAAGCGGCGCATATCATTTTTGCCATTTCTGGGTTCTTGAAGAGGAACCGGCTGGCAGTAAACTCCCAATCGCCAGGCGACGTGTGTTGGAAAGCTCAGTTTTCTGGGTTCTGGTTGAGTTTCCCGGTGGTGATAAATACCCGCCAGGCGACGCGAGTCACATTGGGGCGATTTTTGTGTTTTCTGGGTTCTGGGGAAATTATGATCGGAGGAAAGAAAATAAAGGAACTGGTTGAATGATGTTTTGGTAATAACTAAAATAAGAAATCGTCTAAGAGATGGTAGAATTGAATGGAACAGTGGAAAGATACCCTTGTAGAGTTGGAAATCTAGATTCGCTTGTCCAAAGGATAAATTAATAGATATTGATTCTAAAAAGAGGAGAACGAAGGTCCTTGAATGAGAATTGTATGGTAAGGGCTAGAAAGAGATTAAGACTAGGGGTGTATGAATAGCCTTGAGTTCGTAGATTCTGAGAGGTGGGGAGTTGCCAGAATTTCATGAACCGCTTGGCGGCACAGGGTCTACTGCCAGGCGCTACCACAAAACTGGGGATGTGTGTATGACTGCGGAAAGTTTTGAGGTTTTTGAGATTTTTTGGAAAAATCTGGGTTCCTACTACATTTTTTAGGATTATAGGTGAAAGTAGTTTTGTCATGGGGTGGCGGTATTAGTAAAGATAGGGATTGATAAATAAAATAAATTGAGGATTCTAGGATGGAGTAGGAATCTGATAATTTTAAGGGTGGTATGACTAAATTAAAACAGAAGGTTATGATGTTGAGATGGGTTACACTTTAGTCTAAATAATAGCTTAAAGGATTGGATAAATTAACTTCACCAATTGGAAATTTAAGGACCCCTAGAAGTTCATTTGAATGCTATCTCACATGTGGGTGGAAGCAGTTATGCAAGGACAATATGTTAGTCGCTGGTGATGTCATCAAATTTGTGATGAACAATGAGCAGAAAAACTTCCTCCATGTTCCAAAGCTTTAGATTTCTTTAAGTGATTCTTTGAATTAATATGTGGTTTTGTTGAAACAAATGAATATTTCTTATAAACAATCTTATTTTCTTTTGTTTTGGATGGCTTTATTGATAGTCATCAACTTTGAATATTAGGAATACTTTAGTTTGTGAAGGTTAATATATTTTGTTATTTATGGTTATCATTTCCCAATTTTCTAATAGTGTATTCAGTATGTCTATTAATTTTGTTCAGACATAGTTGAATATTTTTTGTTTAATCAATTAATAAAAGAATTTTAAAGGAAGTTTTTTTAATTTTATGCATATTATAACCATCACACATGTTGGAAGTGTAACAAACAATTGTGGTGGTGTGGTTAGTTAAAAATTGAGTATGGGTTGCATCTTTCTTTGTTTATCATTAAATGTTGTTATAATGTTAGTTGTAGGTTGGTTTCGATTTTAATGCATCATGTCAGATGAATACTACTTAGGCAATATAATGGCAACTTTGAAACATGATTTCCATGGATTTCCATTTTTCAATTTTTAAGCTTGTTAGAGAAAGTGAATAACTAGGAAAGGATATCAAATGCTATGATTGAAAGTTAGAATTTACCATTGATATTTTTGTAAGTATTTATTTTTCCAAAAGTTGTATGCCATTGCTTATCAGATTATGTTTATGAAATGATTTCGAAATCTGTGGAAAAATACACAAACATAGATGTTTACATCAATTGAAGTTATACATTGTTAAAAACTTCCTTGAAAACTACATTAGTTGTAGCAATCAAAGGTTTCTTCTAAATGTCATAGATTAAAATCTTTAATCCAGACATGATTTTAACTCTAGAAGTTGCAACATATAATTGTCCATGACTAAAAATTGATGTTGGCAAATACAATCCAATATAATCCAAAGATTGTCCTTGATATTTTCTTATGGTCATTGGATAAGATAGCATGATTGGAAATTGTCTTCTAATGAGCTTGGATGGCCAAGGTGACTATGACGGTGACATGGACATATGTGGAATGTAAATCTCCATTCCTTTTATTTTTTCTAGTAATAATCTTTGCACTGATTATCAGAGTTTTATTTATTTATAGTTTGGAATAGTTTTGAAAACCCTTGTGTTGCCAGACTTTTTGACATTATATTCGAGTTTTATAAAGTATGGATTTTTGACCAATTTCCGATGAGATAAATATTTTAAATTTTTCGCATTTTTGGAAAATGGAATTTTAATAAATGAAGTTTTATTCTTATTTCTTTATTTTATTATTTAACTTAGTAATATCTGATCGAGATGTTATAGGATGACTTGATAGTAGCATGAACGATATCAAATCTGCTATCACGAGGAATAACATGAAGAATTTGTCTAAAATCCCTTCCAAATACTATTACTTTTCCACTAAAAACTGATTCAAATTTGGTATTGTCTTTCATGATGTCTTTTAAAGTTCTATCCAATGCTTCAAAACAATATTTGTGTGTCATTGGTGCTTCATCCCAAATTATTAGGTTTGTCAATTTCATTAAATCTAATTCACTACCCTTGGTAATGTTGTAGACAGATTGTTCTAGTGTAGGAACTCGAATCTTAAATTTAGAATGTTTTGTTCTACCTCCAGACAATAACAGAGAAACAATGTCACTTGACTCAACTGTTACCACAATTTTTCCTTCCGGTCATAGAGTAGAAGATAACGTCTTCCACATAAATGTTTTTCATGTTCCTCCATAACCATATAAAAATAATATAGTCCCTTCTTCATGATGGACAACATTTATAATCTTTTGAAAAATATGTCTTTGTTCATATGTCATTCAGTAATTATTATATTATATTCAACTGTACTATATACATAAATATATGTCCTCTAGAAGATCGAAGTCCATGATGGTTGATAGAATGTCTTCTAAATATCCATGGTTAGTAGTAGTACACAAAGCTTTAGTTGGCATGAGACATAAAACAACATTTGGGTTATAATCAATTGTTCTAGAAAGGCACATCTATAGGGATGAACATAAATTCATACTACAAAATTTAGGTATCACTAATATTAGTATACTAAGTGATGTTAAAATATTCTTACCAATGAACTATCAATATCAGCAGTTAGGTCACATGCACCATTATTATTACATTCAACAAGTTCCATTGTTTGCCAAGATTTACATACAAAAGTTAAAACATACTATAACTTTTAATCTAACTGACTATATTGTAAATATATAAATACAAAATATACTTACTAAAGAACTTCCAGTATGAGTAGGTAAATCAAAGACACTACCATTGATACATTTTCCAATAACCATTGCCTGCATCATTTATTTATTTACCGTTAACACACAAAAATCGATACCATTAATATTATTATACTAAGTCAAGTTAAGATATACTTACCAATGACTTGTCAATATCAGTTGTAATGTCATATGCAGCATTATTAGTACATTCAACAAGTTTGATTGTTTGCCAACATTTACATACAAAAATCAATACGTAATATAACTTTTACGAACATTTGACCTTATCAATACACAATTATTACAAATAGTACCTCTTCCTTTGGAAATAGACTTTTAATGTGATCAATAATTTCAATATCAATTGAAACTCTCATTACTAAAGTGGGTCGGTTCTTTCCTTGGAGCCTAACCTTAAATGCCCAAGTACGTCCTAAAATAACATCTATATTCTTTGGACAACAATTGGGATCGTCTTCACCATCCTAATACATATAAAAAATGACAAATTATTAAGCTTTTTACAATAGTGTTTAATTGTTAGAAAAATAAACTTTTACTACCATGATCATTTCTTTTCTTAAATCAGCAACAGATAGACCAATCAAGTTCATGTAGTTTTGGTCTCAAAGCATAAAGTTGGCAACATTTTTTCCATCATAAACTTGAATTTCAAGCTTGTATCTACAAAAAGAAATTAAATATAATTAACATTCTAATGTAGGGTTATATATATATATATATATATATATATATATATATATATATATATATATATATATAATAGGGATTCTCCTTTTTGTGTTCACTTTTCAAAATACAGATTTTACCCTTTAAATATAACAATTTATTAAATTTTTAAAAATTGACCGTTACTTTTACAAACTTTTTATAAAATCATATGTCTCTACTTCTTCTATTCTTCTTTATTTATCAATGGTTATTCTTTTATTTGTTCTGATATATTTCACTTTATTTTTAATAAATATAATTTTAATATATATATATATTAACTTAATAATATTATAATATTATCACCTACTAATATAATATCACACATATTTAAAAAATACATACACACAGGCGCTATAGCGCCTATGTAACGCTAGTGTATATATATAAAATGTTTTCTAGCATGATTCTTGAATACTCATTATATTCATGCATTTAAAAGAATTAACTTCATGAATTCTTCTCTTACATAAGTTACTTATTAAATAACTTCAACCATCATTTCCTAAATTAAATTTATCTGTACATGCAACTTATACATATAGAAATCTCCTATGCTAATAACATCGATGTGAATAATATCATTAACAATAACACAAAATACTTTATAAATATTTAAGAAATTCAAAACTACCTCTCTAATAAGATCACAATCTCTATAATACTTTTAACAAAAAATATTTATACATAAACCTATAAACATGATCGATCAAAATTGTATTTTATAATGGAAAGTTTTATTAAAAAGTTATATATTTAATTATAAAAAAATATTAAATATAAAATATCCTAAATATCAAGTCATTACTCAACAGACCTTATATCTATGGAAACTCCCCATATATATGTTTACTTTTATGAAGGGAAAAAGATAAAAAATTTAAGTAAAATACGTAAAAAAATGACGTATGTCAGCGTTCGATTTATTCCTTAACTACATGTGAAAATATAAAATAAATAAAAAATAGATAAAATTAAAGTTCGATTTTAGTAAAAAAAAAAAAATGAGAGGTCGAAGAAAAGTGAAAAAGGAAACAGTGAGGGTTGTTGTGTATAATGAATTAAAGAAATTTTATGAGTTCTTTTAGGCAATTACTTCCTGCACCTTTCATTGTCTTCCTACACGCCATATCCTTCTTTTATCACTCTTGGAATTTATTTTTTGAACACAATAAATAATTCTGAATTTTTTTTTTCCCGAAATCAATTACTCCCTTCTTTTACGAAAAATATTTTCGTAAAGTTTTTAACGGTTGGGTGTGCTTGTGCAAGAAGCTTTAGCCTTCTCTTATAAGTAGCATAAGGACACTAAGTTCACCCAATTGGAACTCTTTTTTTTAACTTTATTCCGCTCAACCTAACAAACCCAAACTATTTTAACTACACTTATTTTCAATTCCTATTTTCACTTACTCCCTTTTAGGTCAAATACAGCTCTTAAATACAATTTGTAAAATATAAATGATTCCATTCACTCATTTAATTACAAACTTGGGCATAATTCACCGAGGATAAAATCGTAACTGACTTTGCTATCTGTCATAAAAGTTAAAAACTTCTTTATTTTATTTTATATGAAATTTATCTTCTCTCCACTCATCAGATTGTCTAAAAACCATACAAAAAATACCATCAAGTTAAAAACATGTACTTTGAACTTTAAAACAAACTTGTTTTGAAATAAAAAAATATTCTAACACATATCTCTCTTTACTTAAAAGTCATCGACATTGGTCTAAATTCACACCAGTTTAAAATCAATTTGAAGTATTGTAAAGCCCACTGTCTTTTGTTTTAAACTTTTGGGCCCAATTGACAAAAAGTCCAAGGCCAGCCACTAGTAGTTTCCTTTCAGGAAATCTTTTAGTCTTCTATTTTGTCCTGAAGTCAAAACAACTCACCTTTCTTTTCTTTTTTCTTTCTGAAATAGAAGAGTTAGGGCTTAAGCTACATCCTCCTTCGAGCTTACTAAACGCTCCACCTCTACCTTATTAAGTTGTTCCAAGTTCAAGTGTTCCTCGCACTTAGGGTTCCTCCCTCACAGTAGTTTTTTCCAAAGTAAGAGAAGCTAAGGTTCAATGTCTTTCTTAAAGAATATTGTGTGTTTTTGGGTTATGAATCATGTTTGTTTATAATGTTTGTTTGTTGTTGTGATCGTATGGAAATTATTTGCATCTAGTATGACTGGATTTCTGATGTTGCATGCAGGAGCAGGAGAGAAACTATTATTCTCGCCTAAGCGAGAATCCTCTAGCCTAAGTGAGGATAGTAGAGAACTCTCCTTTACCTCTACGCGAGTTTTTGCATAACTGAGAATTCTTGTCCAAGCGAGAGCAATCTCGTCTAAGCGAGAAGGTCTACCTTAAGCGAGAAAAGAACTCATAGTGATGCACTATACCCTCTGTTCAAGTTCTCGCACAGGCGAGGAGAGTCTAACTTAAGTGAGGGGACCCTGTCGCCTGAGCGAGACCTCTTAGCTTGAGCAAGAATGAGGCTGATTTGCTTCAAACTCTATGATTTCACTTGTGGATTGATTGAACTACTCTTAGAAGCATGAACCTGTGACTATGCATGTATTATGGGATATTTTGAACTGAGATTGTTGTGTTTGGTATGAATGAGAATGGATGTGTGAGAATATGTATATGGTATGTGCTTGACGTAATTCCATGAGTCTCTTGGGAAGACTTCATGGTGGTGTTATGGTAGTGTATGTAATTAGATAAGGATTCAAGCAAGGTTCAAGTGGTGAGAGTAGTAGGAGGTCCTAGTCTTTGGCAGTATAATGACCATAGATGATCGTGGACTAACCTTGTGTGTGGTAGGGTGAAACTCATTAACAATGACTCTATAGAGTAGTAGAGGCCACCACAAGTGCAAGCAATGAATCCGATCTCATTACATGTATCTGGATAATTGAGTTAGAGGGGCTTTTATTGGTTACCATCACATGTTGTGTGCTTACTGATTTGTTGTTTATAATTTGTATAATAAATTGTTTGCTCATTCATATGTGAAAATTATTTTTCTCTAGCTTACCCTTTTTTTGTGTTTGTTTTCGGTTTGGCCTTCCTTTTTGCTATGATCACCAAATATCGGGTGATCATGCGAATGGTGGAGATGTTGCTGCTTAGTTAGGCTCCTCGGTTTTTGCTCATTGTTGAGTCTTTCTTCTTGTGAACAGTTTATATTTAGTAATTTCTTGTTCCTTTAGTTATCCTGTTGGACAATTGGTTTTCTGTTTAAATTCTGTTTATGATTGTTTTGTACTTTAGTTTTCCTTTCTAGTATAGTTTGGGATAATTGTAATGACTAATCATTTATACTTCATATCTCGTACTCTACTTTATATTATAATATGTGATGTTTTATTTACTTGAATTTATTTATTAAATGGGATGTCACAAATATCAACTGACTTTAAAAATAAACATAAATTACGGAATTATTATTATTATTATTATTATTATTATTATTTTACCTTCAATTTTTGAATAAAACATAATGCGTAGTTAGTAATGTAATTAATTTTTTATTTTGAATCCTAATTTTACTGAGACTGTTATTGCTCTAAACGTGGAATTTTTTGGAAAGTTCTGTTATTTGTCATTGTTGTTAATTTTCATATCTGGACTATGTGTCTTCTGGAATATTGTTATTTGGTCATGAGAATTGATCCGAAACACAATTATATGATAAAAAATGGTTATCAAAGTCGAAGTCTTCATCAAAGAAAGAAATCACTATCAAAATCCAATTCCTCAACAAAGAAAGAGATTTATGTGAGTTTTTTCCTGTTGGCTTTTGTGGCTCACGTTATTAGTGTTGAGAAAATAGTGGGGACACATTATTCTACGTTGCATATTTGACTTTATAGATATAATTCGTTTATTACAAATAAAAATACAGAGAAAGTGCCGAATAATCAAAACAAAAACGTGTTTCCAAACGAAAACACCATCTTCAGTTCTAACTTTCTTACAAATTAGGCATCTTCAAAGGACATATTACAACGTTCTTCTTTTTTAGAATCTCATTGCACTTCAAACAACTACACCAATGGAGATCTTTCACATAAGATGAAAAAAGAGTATGGTGAAATAATAAGGAAAGTTTAATAGAATTTTTAATAGAGTATGTGAGATAAAGAAGAAGAATAATAACCACTTCTAATTGTTTTTTTTTAAGTATAGTTCAAGTGTTAATTTTAATAGCTACACAAAAATGAGGTTTAAAATACAAAAAATAACACTTTTTTCGAGAAGATATAAGAAAGTTAGACTTTCTTTCACTGAGATAAATTTACAATAGTAAACGTCTCTTGAAGATTAAGGATAAATTTTACTCGTCATTTTAAGGAAGGTTCGAAGATGATATTTTTTAAGAACTCCAAAATTGAATATTAAACAACAATCGCATAAATATCAAAGAATTCTACAAGAAAGCAAATAATCTCGCAAAATTGAAAATTATTTTACAACTACGACATTTATCGATTTTGTAAATGTTGAAAGAAAAATACTTTAAATATTTAAGTGAACTAGGTGGATATAAAATGAGTTGAACCATTAAAAGAAAGAATGAAAATTAAATAGTTAAAATATGATGCTTCAAGTATTTTTAAGTTACCTAATAAACTAAAAATATTTTAGTAATTTAAAATAAAAATATATATAGAGACAATATAAATATAAACATATATATTCGTTATCATTTGATTTTAAAAATTGGGTATTACGTGGCCCAACATATGTTTGGTTAATGCATTGTAAAACAAGAATAATAAAAAGTGGATATTAACATCTATCGATACAGGTTTTTCATCTCTAGTTAATATTAAAAAAGTGGTGGATGAAACAAGAATAATAAAAAGAAGTGTTTTGTTAGTATTTAAAGTTGAATTATGATAATTCTTATGATTTCATGTCATTGAAATATCTATTATATATTCTAAGAAGGTTAGGTTTTCATGAGATGGGTGAAGTAGAAGAGAGAATGTTTAGCCCACGCTTTAATGCAACCCCTACATATGATTTTAGATGGAAAAGACAAGATGACCCAATGGACACATCTTTTATTAATAGTTTTTTATAAGCAAAGAATTATATATATATATATATATATATATATATATATATATATATATATATATATATATATATTTATTTATTTTTTTTTT
>Ga0209589_1009456_pt1 | contig 14713 bp, 7 predicted proteins | sample CowpeawhiteBW_FD_187525 | JGI IMG/M metagenome (GOLD analysis project Ga0209589, IMG submission 187525) | Root nodule microbial communities of legume samples collected from California USA - Cow pea white BW (SPAdes) (version 2) | ecosystem: Host-associated > Plants > Roots > Nodule | place: USA... | reverse complement strand
TTAGGTATCTTTTATTTGCTTAGAGGCCCTTAAACTCTTCTATATAAGGGGTGCTCCTAGACATGTAAAAGGGTTGAACATTTTGAAGTAAAAACACTCTTGTGTCTCAACCATTTGTGAGAGTTTTCTCCCTTGGGAGTGAATACTTCTAAGCCTTATCTTGCATAGCAAGTGGCGGCACACATCCACTCATCTTCAAGGTTGCCATGGCTTCTAGCCTAGCTTTGTAGTGGCGTGCTTCTCACATTTTTACCATTCCTTTTCTTTCCATGTTATGTTTTCTTCTTCCTTTAATTGTTCTTGGTTTTCTATGGTTTATGTGCTTTTCATTTCCTTTTTGTTTTGAATCAATCCATCATCTTCTTCTCTTGAGCTTTGTGAAAGGAACCTTCATATTTAGATAACTTGCTATCTTAATGTCCATTGGGGATTTGACTTAGCTTTCTTAATCAACTCACACCATATTCAATAATCTTAAAAAGGAACAAGATAATCCTTCATCACACTTCATTCTTATCCACATATTAAGTTTCCCTTTAACATCATCTTACTTGTCTGATCTGTAAGCTCTACTCCATCTTAGCCTCTAACTAGAGATTTGTCATCTTTTTACACTTCATGGTCTTTATCTCTATTAGCTTGCTCGATGCCAACCAATCTCATTATTTTCTACAACCTAGGATCTGCCAACTGTTTCTCTTCCACCAATCCAAGAAAACACTAGATATGGTCTTACGAATATATCTAATGACACTTCTCCTAACATTGCTTGTATTTGTATAACTCTGAACCTCAGCATTGCCGGGATGTAGAACCAAGTTGATTCTTCCTCAAACGTTGTTACACTTCTATGCACTGATATCTTCCATATGTTCTAACCTCTAGATTCAACTCCTTTTGGAAAACTTCACTACAAGAAATTCGTTAGTTATCTATTGATATTTACATACGGATTATAATCCGTAGGTAATGTGTGATTTACATACTAATTTACCTACCGATAGTCTTCAGTAGGTAATTTTTTACTTTCGTAGAGATTTTTCCGTATTTATCAGTTTATTATTTTCGCATCCTAGATCCGTAAATGTTGTCCATATGTAAAATTAGCGTCCTTCGGCGTGAAATTATTTTGAAGGATTTTATCTGTATGTAACCATATCCACATCAGCAGGTAAATATTTCATCCTCTTACCTACTGATATTATCTACCGTTCAGCATAAATAATATTTTAAAAAAAAAATTTAAAACAAGTTTTTTCTAAGTACACAAAAAACACTTCTTTAGTAAACTCTCGTGAAGACTCTCTGCAATAAGTTTTCCCCAATATTTTCGCGTGCCCTAGGGTGAAAATGGCGTGCCGGTTGAGCTGAAAATCGCGCGACCCTTGACTTGAAAATCGCGTGGCCTGAGGTGGAGTTTTATTGTTCCCGTTCTCGCGTAGGTTGAAGTCACGACTCGATAGGAATTCTTCACCATTGAACACCGCAGCTTGCTCGCGCAACTCTAACCAGTGTGGTCGGAGTCCAACATTTCTCGCGTGCTTTCAAAGATTTTTTGTTTACCTTGAAGTCTCACTGAAATTGGAACTCCATCGAACTCAATCAAGGAACAGGATCATAGCTCATCTAGCGCGACTGAACCTTGGTGAGAAAGGTGATTGATTATTGTGTTTTAAAGTATATTTCTTGTGTTGAACATTTATCTTTGATTTGTTGAAAGGAACCGCATGCCCTAGCCTGAAGTCGTGTTTCAATCGAAGAAAAAGTTGAGTTCTTCATCGCGAGTGAAACTCGGTGAGAATAGTGATCAGTGTCTATTATTGTGATTGTGTTTATATTAAATAAAATCTCAGCTCCCCCAATTGCAATTTCTTTCTGTAGGTTGCTTCCCCAAGATTGAAATTCCCCAACTATGAACACTAAATTTGGTTGCGACACCACGTTAAAAACCAAATCTTTCTCCCAAAACCAACACAATAGCTCCAAGCTTGAGGCACTTGTGCAAGAGGTAAATATTTTTAATGCTTTCCTGCAAATTTGTTAAAGCATTTTGTTTGATCTATTCTTGCATTGGTTTGCGTGTTTTAGTTAGAAGTAATAGAATGGGTAGTGCAGAAAATATGATTCAAACACTGCAGAAAATAAAAGATGCAGTAGTTTCTATTGCAAAAAAATAATAATATCAAGATACAATAGTGATTTCATGATAGTTATGTCAGCAGACTTAATTATTTTCTTTGTTTCATGTCTATTGTTTTTTTTTTCTTGCTAAACAAACTAATGTTTCTTTCTTTTGTTGATTTTGTAGCATGTTTCGCAACTGATGTTTGATTTATTCCAGGGTTTTCTCGGTGCTGCATCTAGGTACTTGGGCTTAGAAGCGTGCTCACATTACTTGGACCTGTGTATGTCATGCACCTGTTCTTGTTTTGTGGTTTCAGTAATTTCTATATGCTTTTTATTTTCATAATAATACCATTTCTTTCCTTTGCTTCTGTTTCATGTTTATAGGAAATACTAAATCATATTTAAACTATTCCTCTCCTTATTGATAATAAAAAATTGAGATTATAATGAACCTTTCAAGTCTTCACAAAGGGTTTTCCTTTTCATACAAGCTTTCTAGTTCTATTTAGTTGAAGCCCTCCGATCTTATTCCCCCTATCTACAGAACAATGCTAACAATGCACTCTTTAGTGCTTACTATTGGGTGATTTTTCACGAGGGACCCAATAGGTAGGGATTATGACCACATAGTTTAGTGGGTCCTATATAAATTTCACATAATAGAAAAGAGTGTCACTTAATGTGTTCCTGGCATTTCGCTTAATCTAAGAATTCCCCTCTAATTAACCAATTGTCTGTCTATTTTGAATGTCCCTAATTCCCTTATAATTAACGAAATTAACAACACACTCCTTTGTACTTACTGTTGGATGATTTTCACGAGGGACCCAATAGATAGAGTGATGCCCACTTCATTTAGATGATCCTAAATGAATTTCACATAATAGCAAAGAGTGTGCTACATATTTTCTTCCTAGCATTTCTCTTAATCTAACAATTCCCATCTAATTAACTGTCTACTTCTTCTATTCTAACTATATCACTTCCATGTAATTCAACCTTATTCCCTGAGTTGAATTTTGAAAATATATAAAATATGCATTGTCCCTTATAGCTTTTTCCACTGCCTTCAGCTAGGAGTTTGACAAACACTGTGATGAAGACGTCAAATGCACAAATCTGCTTTATAATTATTCAAATGGCAATTTATTTGTTTGTCCATGGCTTCAGCTTGGCCTATTGGTTTAAATGACCTTAGTTGGTAGACTTGCACTGCCTTGTGTAAATATTTACCCATCATGGCCCCTAAGTTGGCACAAAGACATTACCTTTACAACAATGATTTCTATTTCATTTCATCTAACTCTTTTGACATTTTTTCCGATGTCATTTAACCAAATGTTAGTTCTGGAAATTGTAAGTCATTGCTCCATCTCCATCTTTACTTGTTTGGATTTTCCTTCTTGGTTTTTCTAGTAAGGGAGAATGTGGAAATGGATGCAATTCACTGGTTGCAACTTATTCTTTGTGACTCGTTTAAATATACTAAGTATAGCAATTCTAAGGCTGTTGTGGATCCCCGTGTGGTAGAACTAGAGTTAAGGGGTGGATGAACTAAGATATGTGGTTAGAGAGATGGTTAGATTGATAGAAACAACCACCACTCCGATATTTAAGGTTGATATTGATGGCCACATAATGCAAAGGTTTAAGAATTGACAAGACTTACTATTGAGGAGGCTATGAGGAAGTCCTTGGTTCATGATCTTGTGTTTAAAGAGTCTAAAATGGGTTAAACATGTATTCTGTATATGTAAGATTAAACAAAAAGCCATGCCCTTGCCCCTGCCCCTTCATTTTGACAATACTTGTTTGGTACAACAAGAGTGGCTTGTTGTTATATAGCTAAATGTAACCTAAGTTTTACTGATAAAGTTATGGTAGAGTGGATACAATGTAGCCAATATGCACAACTTCATGGGCAAGTGAGTCCCCTGTGAAATTTTTCAATCAAAATGCTTAAATCATTAACAGCTGTAGTGAACCCCAATCGTGCCCACAAGTGGGTTTGGAGAGAGCAAGGCCCCTGAAAACTTGGATGATTAATTAAAAAACCCAAATACCTAGTCTTAATTCCATGTACTGCTCATGGACTTGCCTCTTTCTAATGACAGGCACACAACCCTGGTACAAAAAATATCTCTAATAACTACAATTTACTTATCATTTCAATTTACCACTTTGAGTCAATGCATGTAGTTCCTTAGCTAGAGTTGTTGACATTATATAATAATAATAATAATATAATAATAATAATAATAATATCAATGCACTTGCATAATCTAATAATATGATATTTCTTATTACCATGGCTACTCATTATTATTCATGAAAACAATGAAATGAAGAAGGGTGTTGGTTCTATCATGCACCGCACTAAAAAATTCTAATAATAATGCTCACTAATTAAATGGGATGTGAGATGTTTGAAGTGGCAGCCAACTTTTTTTGTAAGATTAGATAAGAAAAGGAAAATCACATGTCTTACAATATATAAACGTGAATAAAGTTTGCTTCAGTTTGGCAATTAATTCCCAAAGATAAAACTAGCAACCGTGAATAAAAGCATAAGCGGTTATGCTTTTGTAGGACAAGATTTTGGACTTGACCTTCATCTCTCCCAAATCCCTTTATTCTCTCATTTACCTTTCTGTTTATTTTAGTTCCTTATTTTTTAGTTCTACTCTACCACTCTCTCTTTTTTTCATTTCAATTTTCTGTCTTCTAATTAACTAAATAAACATCACAATATTCTATGTGTTTGTGACCTAACCATTTTAAGTAGGCTAATAAAACCATTTTAAGTAAGGAAGTAATATTAAAGATATTCTAAGACAAGCATAATTGAATGTAAATTAATTGAAACTAGAATTATCGTACTCTAAACTGAATTCTAGTAAAAAACTAAGAATTAATGAGTGAAACATGACCAAACATATACAACTGAATTGGAGTAAAACCTTATCAAATTGATTGTTATAATAAATGTATTAAAACTTCATAATTTACTTGTCTAGAGTATTAAAACTTATCTTAATCTAGCAGCAGTTATCTTTACTGTGTGCTTTGGAAATGTAGCATTCAGTGCCTGTTTCTAACTAGTTAAATCCATGTTGTTTTCCTAAACTTATTGAGGCAACCACATGTCTTTAAAGTATGACTATGAATTCCAATACTGAGGTTGTGATTACCAAAAGGATGCAAATTGGTCCTTCTTTATTCTTTTGACTTTCATTTAGATGATTACCAAAAGTAGCACAACCTGGTTTCTTAGTAGATGATTAGGCACTTGAAGTCATGGCTTAATAAATCTCAACTGTCAGGACAACTGTTAAGAGAGGGCTGCCCATTTCCCAATATCTAAGTTGTCCATTGATAGTCTTACTTCTTTTAACTTTGTCTCAAACTAAAATCTACAATAATAGTATTTTTATGAGTCCTAGTAATTGTTAGATGTTGTAGTCACATATAACTATAGCAAAATCCTAATTATCCCGCTGTTGAAGTTTAGGGAACAAAAATTAGTTCTTAGTACAATGTATCTCTCGTTACCAAGGCTCCTATAGGTAACTAAATTTTTAGCCTTCTAACTTCCAACTGCATCAAACACTCCTTCTTAGCCCAAACTGTCCAGTCAACAAATTCAAGCAAATTTCCTGTTGCCACGTTGGACAACTTCTCTCCAAGTCATTTCTCTTTATTTTCTCGTGCTCTTGTTATCTACTACTGGTAGGCAAAAGTCCTAATTGCCTTGTAGGGTTCCATTCTTTCTTGGCATAGGTCCAAAGTCTCTCTTCAGGATTCTATTCATTTTACTAGAGTAGAAATTCAAAGGAATTAATCAAGCTGAAAATTTCAATTGGCTATTTAAAACTACATTGTACTACTTACTAAGGACTCTTAACTTACTAAACTAAACTTTACTCTGAAAAAACACTTTTTAACATGTTTTTATTAAAAGTAAGATTATTAGAAGGAAATTTTATAAAAACAGAAAATAAAGAAAAGAAAACCCCCAAAAGAAATGCTTTAAAACACCAAATAAGTGTCTAATATGGCACTTAACGGTAATAACCTTAGCTAACTACTTCATGTATGATTGAATACTTGTGTTCTTGTTAGTAACATAAGAGGATTACTTTTTTTTGCTGTGGAATATATTAAAAGTAATTTCAATCAATTTCTTTGACCTAATTGTTTTTTTATTTACTAATTAAACAGGATTACCTAACCCAACAAGTATTGCTGGATTGTGTGGTTTCTTTCCAACTTTCGGTTATCTGGAATTGGATCTACTACATTTGTTGTTGTTGCTGGAATTGTACTTGGTTGGTTCTGTTAATGTAATTACAATATTTGGAGGTATATATTTCTTTATGTGATTGGATTTTACTGTATATGTGTGTATGTACTTGACTAGAAGCCCTACATGTTAGTATTGTATATGTGATTGGATTTTCCTTATGTATGTATGTACTGTATAGGTATGTTAGTACTAGACTTGCTGCATGATATCAAACTTTTGGCACTTTGATTCCTAGGTGTTAGTACAACACTTTAATTCGTATTAAATCTTTATAATTGGATCTCTTAATTTAAAATGTTATAACTAATGTTATTAATCTTTTATATTTTTTTTATGCTTCAAGTTAATAAAACTACCACAAATAAATACAAGAAACTGAACTAAATATAGTGAACAATGTGTTTAACACAAATTGTTCAAATAGTGAACCAGTTTTTACAGCAAAACTGGACAACAATAGTCTGAATCAGTTTTAATAGTCTTTTTTTTATTCTGTATAGACTAAGCCTTATTAGGCCTATTATGTAGCCTTATAGTAGGGCATATGTTCCTATAGGACAATTGCAATTGTAACTGTCAAATAATTAGAAGTAGTTACTTTTTCAGTTGGTGAGTGTTTTCCTTTTATATGTTGCTCTATATATAGAGCATGGTCTTAACAATTGTCTGATTTTTCGTTGGTGTATAAACAGAACATGGATCAATTTCCATCAAATCGTGGATGGATGTATGATAGGTGTCATATAGGAAGAGGTGCTTTGAAAGAGTCTTTTGTAATGGGAGTTGAAGAGTTTATTTCCAATGCTTGCCAACAAGATTGTTATCGCAATTATGGGGGAGTTCGATGTCCATGTAGTAAGTGCAACTGTACAAGGATTTTTGAAGGAAAGAATTGTGAAGGTTCACCTCTACAAACATGGTTTCAAGCCTTATTATTGGGTTTGGGAGGATCATGGTGAACAAAGGCTAGAAGGTGATTTGGATAATGTAAATACTTGCATGGGTTTGGTTAAGGATGGTGGACACGGTCATTCACAAAATGACCAATTTATGTCAATGCAAGACATGGTGCATGATGCTCTTGGACAACAAGATTCATTCCAACCAGCAACTTCAATTAAAATGGAAGAAGCTCCAAATGAAGAAACTCAAAAATTTTATAACATGGAAGAAGCTCCCAAACTTGTCCTTGAAGCTCTTTTAGTCCAAACGTTGCTAAGCTCCAACATCTTTTCTCAAACTACTAATCCAAACTTAGCTTTTCTGGTTCACCGATATACATCATACAACAACTTCATACCCTTGGAACGATAACTTGTTTCAGAGGCCTCATCCAACTCTTGTAAAGGTAAGCAGGCCAAGTTGACCTTGAATCTGCATTCCTCTACCATTATAGACACTAAACAAAAACCACAAAGACGCAAACAAGACAAACAAGGACATAGAAAGCAAAACCCGATCATCTACTGAGAATAAAACCATTTGTCTATCACCTTTCTTTCCCGTAAACCATTAGAATTAAGAAAGGAAAACAACCTTTGATCTAGTTATGAGTGTGCACCCTCATTACTTTATCAAGATGTTTCATGTTCTTAATACTTTTGATTCCACAAGAAAACTCGACTAAACTTGAACTCTAACACAAAAAGACATGACAAACCCACAACCCCCTGGTCATCTTAGGGACACATTGCTCTGATACCATAAATGTAACATCCCAATTTTAGCAGCTTGAAACTAATAAAAATAGGGAGTTTCATCATAGTTCCAAACCAAATAATCCAGTGTACAGAATATATTAATACAGTCTTACAAAAGATATGACTATAAAAATATATCAATTATACACTTAAACTAAACTAGTAAACTCTATGCTTAAACTGACCTCTGTTAAATCTCCCACTGGAAAGCTCCTCCACAACCTAAAACGATGAATCCTCATCCTCTAGAAGTGCCCTTGACACTACAACCACATCTGCTCCCACTGAAAAGGTGATCATCGCAAAAGAAAAACATACAACACGAGACAGAAACATAGAAAGCAAGGGTAAGCTAATAATGATTTAAAGAAGGTTAATTAGAGTAAGAGTATAAAAACAATAAATTATCACAAATTCACACAGGAACATTCCAATACTCATACGCCATTCAACTCTAGACTCAATCATCCATATATATGCAATTAACATCGGACCTCTTGGTAGCTTGCACCGTGTATGATTCCCAAACTCTACAGAGTTTGGCCTCAAGGGGTTATCACCCAATCATCACACCAGGTAAGTCTTCTTCGCGCCAAAGACTTGATCGAGTCTAGTGGCTAAGACCTCCTGCTACTCCTCACAACATAACCCATTATACTCTATATGATCCTTAATGGTTATTGGAGCGTCATGATACCAACAAAAACTGAGTCCTTATGTCTTTGCATACCCTACCTCATCCACACTTAGAATTTCTCCATGAAATTCTCCATAAATCACATACAACAGGTCCTTATTCACCTAATCTCACTCAAAGCATACCAAGACAATTAAAATAATCCATTTCAATAAGTTAATGCAATGAAACACATCAAAACAACAAACACATGAAATCTGGCAGCCAGCGCTCAGCCTTAGATTCCAACGCTCAGCCTCAGCAATAAAATTTTGTTCCAGACCTGTAGGGGTCCCAACACTTGGGCACCTTCAGCTGGCACTCAGCCTCATTCTTCTCGCATTTTTCAACGCTAGGCACCGCTGGGTTTGCGCTCAGCGCTAATCGTCTCGCATTTTTCAAGGCTCAGCCTTGAATTCTGAGGCTCAGCCTCACACCAGAAAACAACACAGATTCTGGTTTTCATTGAAAGATGTTTCACTTGATTTCATGACCCAAATTGGCACCTCCATGGCAGTGTTGTCTAGTTTTCAAAATGGTTTTCAAGTAAAGTGGGATGATACCAATTAGAGCCATGATTCAAGTGTTCATTTTCCAATTCAACCTTAATTCACACAATGCAATCACAATTTCACTTATATCAAACATCAAACAATTCACATTCCATCAGACTTCAAACAATCAATTCTAATTACACACAATTACATTCATTGTATCCTATAATTAAATTCAATTATCAGCTTCCCTAACCTGACAAAGCGACTCTACAGACCCAAACTGCTCAAAGAACACCAAAACGCATCTAACTCCACAGGATGGTCTATCTACACATAGAAACATCACAAGAACGATCAGGACCTACCATTATGATCACTGATCAGCAAAGACTCATACTGATGATTAAAACATCACATGCAAGCAGAAGAGAGCTCGCATGCAACAGAAAACAGAAAAGACTAAAAAGAGAGCGAAAACTCAACTTACACGAACAGAGAAACTGATTGGTCCAATTTGAAGAGCTCGCCGAGAGGATCAATCCTACGGTCTCAGTTCTTCAATCAAACGACCAAAGAGACATAACCTCTAGAGAAAAGTCAGAGAACTCTAAAAAAGTGGTTTCTAAAGAGATGTTGTGTTTTAAAATAATGAAACTCGTTTATAACGATTCTATTTATACTAAAACCTTTTAATATTAAAATAATTAAGTCTCACTATTTTTAAACCACTATCACTTTTTAAATCCCATTTTCTAGGGTCTTACATTTTATATTATGTTTTATTTTTTATTTTAATATTATTATTGGAAAAAATAATTTAAAATTTAATTTGGTTTCTTTAGTAAAATTTGAATTTATATTTTAGAGCTTCCATTTTTCATTTAAAAAGGACATATTCAAAGTATAAATTTTATATTTTTATGTTCATAATTTAAGAGTAAAATAAATAAAAATATAAAAACTAGTCTCAATTAAAAAAACAAAACATAATAATAATTATATATTTATCTAATAAACCATACATAACTTTAAATTTCAATTAAAAACGATTTGAATTAAGTTTTAGGTTCAAATAAAAAGTATGTAAACTTACGAAAAAATCAAATATATTAAAATATTAAATTATTAATATAATTTTGAAAGTATTTACTTTTTTTTTTCTTTCCTTCTTTTCTACTTTTTCTCTTTCTTTCTTCTTTACTTAGCTGCATCCTACTAGCTTCATCTCTTTCTCTTTGCAAAAGTGTAAGTAGTTCACAACATCCAAAAGTTTATTCGAAAACTAGGCCATGAGAAGTGGTTATGTCTTCTTCACCGCGTCCCATGATTGGGCCGTGTCTGGCCCAAGAAAGGGTGTTCAACACCAGGTCGTTGACGTGATCAAATCAATACGACTAAACTATAGCAACATCAGTATTGCTAAGATAGTAATCAACAAAATAGAAAGGGTAAAATAACTCAAAGTCGTCTCCTAACGAACACAAAATTGATTTTTAACAAATTAATTCTTATAAAAACTATACAGAAGAGTTAGTCAAATAAAATAAAAAAATATAAGAGATAAAGATAAAAAGATAAAATAAGATAAAAATAATAGTAAAGAAAAATAGGTCGATTCCATTGCTTTTTCAAGATATGATTCATCATTGGTTTACTAAAGATTATTGTTATTAATTTCTTGTTTAAGATTTCAAATTAATCAATGTAACTTCTCAATTAATTGGTTGGCATCCTCACTTTTAACCAAAGTAACTTCTTAATTAAATATTACTATGCCTAATCATGTCTATTCGTTTACCTTTTATATCTAGTAAAAAGCTAATTAACCAAAGTAATTTCTTGATTAATTCTATTCAAAGTTTTCACCTTTAATCAAAGTAACTTCTCAATTATTAGCAAAAACTCACTTCTCAATTAAAATTTAAAAAACCATTGGACTCATACGATTGTTTTGTTATGTAGATTTAACATTGTGTTAACTTGTTACAATGTAAAAAACATTAAAATTTAACTAAAGTAACTTCTCAATTAAAATTTAAAAACCCTTGGACTCATACGATTGTTAAGTTATGTGTATTGAACATTGTGCTAACTTGCTACAATGTAAAAATCATTACTTTTACTAAATTATGAACTAAAAGACATAGATTAAAATAAATCACAACAAGAATCAAAAGAACAAACAAATTTATTGATCTAACCTCAGAAGACAATTAAGAAATTACAATGGAACTAACCCTTAAAGTTTAACCCTCCATGGAATGCAAATTAAAAGAAAAATATAAGAAGAAAGTAGAGAGAGTGTGGAATTAGGCTCCCTTAAGGGTTCCTAAACTCCAAAGTACCGAGCTTGTCCTTTCTACTTCCCCCTCGGTCTCTTTATATAGGACTTGGACTTGGATTTTCTATTGCTAAAATCTCTCAAATATCTTTTAACATAAAGATAAAGATAAATATTATTTATCTTTATAGTGATTATGAATATTTAAAAATATTTAGAGAGATATAAACATTTTATCTTTTGGTGCAATATCTTCAAAATAATTAACAAATATATCAATTTTAAAAATATCTTGAAGAAATTTTCTATTGATATTGTTGCAACCGAAATCGCAACGGGACGAAGACCAAAAATAAAATTTGTAAAAACAGAGTTTGGAGTCGCCACCATAGTTTATTCTGGAAAACTACAGAAAAATAAAAAAGATAAGACAATGTCTGCTAAAAATCCAAATTTTGGGTTTGGGAGTCGGTTACGCGTGGGGAAGGTATTAGCACCCTACAACGTCCGTCCTAAGACGGTACCTTTAATTAAATGTGCAAAAGGATGTGGTTTTCAAAATATTTATTTTTTCACAAAAATAGTAATAAAAGAATATACAAAAGAAACAAAAATAATTTTTAGCTTTTTGGGCCCGACAAGGATTAATCCTCGCTCCTACGTATCTTCATTCATAATGGAGAATCATGGTTACGTAGTTCTTTAGAATCTTTTAGAAATTGTTGATTTGATTTTTTTTTATAATTTTGAAAACCTTTTTATGTTTTCTGGTATTTTTAATTTTTTGTAAATGAGTGTCACACGACGCGAGCGGCCAGACAGACACTAAAATTAAACAAAGAAAACTGTTTTTTTATCTTTAGTTCTTTATATTATTTTTGATATATTTTCTAGAAAAATAAATTTGAAAATTGGTGTCACATAGTGCGAGCGACCGGACTGATATTAAAAGAAATGAAGAAAAACTATTTTTTATGATTTTTAGAATAAAATATTTATGAATAGTAGAAAATAGTATCCCTTAAACAAAAGACCGAAGTTAGGTGTAAAACAAAAAGATGTTCAATATTAAAAGATAATATAAGAAAAAAGGAATAAATAAATAAAAAAGGATAATGACAGTGACATACCTTCTACATTTTTCAATTCCTCTTGTATCAATCTCACCCTCTCATTTTGTATATTATAACTACCTTTTCTCTTTTTTCTTTTCTCCTTTTCTATTTTTTTTCAAAAGAGATAATAAAAGAGGTGTGTGGGTGGTGATGAGAAAGAGAGAGGAAGAGTAGAGAATATCCTTTTTTTGATTTTCTACCTCCTTCAATATGTTTTTTTTTCAAAAAGAGATGAAAGATGAGGTGTGTATGAGGGAGTGGTGATGGGAAAGAATTAGAGAAGTGTAGAGAATATTTTTTTCCCGGTATTTTTTTTACAGACTGCGTATTTATATTCACACATTGCAATCTCAAAGCAATCCTAGCCTTAATCGTAATGAACAATATAAGGAAGGAATTGGTCATGATAGCATCACATTATAGGAATCAAATCACAGCAAATCAGAGCACAATATCAATCAAGATTGGTAATATTGATTCTAAAAATCAATCCCAATTAGTAATATTGCTTCTAATTATTAGAATCATATCACTAATTTCTCTATTAGAACAAAGGTAGAAGATATGTTGAGTTGATGGGCTTAAGAAAAAGAATGTGATAATTAAAAACAAATTGGGCTCTTCCTTTTTTTTTTTTTATCTTTATGTTTTTATCTTTTTTTTTCTTCTAAAATTAAAGTTTGAAAATCTTTGAAGAAAATTTTGTTTCACATTTTTTTTTTATTTTCCATTAACTAAAAAACTTTTTTTATTTTTTTAATTTTTGTTTGAAAATAAATTTATTCATCTGGACGAAATTGGGTGTTGACCGATATTATCTAAAAATATCTAAACAATTAGAAACATCTAAATCTTCTCGAAATTCTAATTCAGCCCATGCTCTTGTAGTCTAAATTTGTAAGGAAATCCCAATATATCAATAATTGCAGCTTAACCCCTTTTTATTTGACCAACATTGACTAGATTTGACCAAACTTTGACCATCTTTGATTATCCATTGAGAGGTTGACATGTGGCAACATATGGTTAGCCATATTTGAAAGTGGTGGATTGATGACATGCATGATTTTGGCTTGATTTTACAACTTTGAACAATTCAATTTCACACCTTTAGTGAACAAAATTTAACTTCAATTGCATCAATAAACGTTAGAATATCCAATTGTTCTTGTGGAAATAATAACAAAATGTCAAGGAACGCAAATCACATCTTACCCCAATCACGGACTCCTCGGAGTGGTTTCTTCATGACTTGTGTACATCTCCTCCTAATGTTGGCGGTTTGGACCCTTAAGGAGTTACTTGCGAAAAGGGCTCCGACGATCAAGTCAACAAGGGCTTTAAAAAGTCGAATCTCAGATTAGTGAATTAATGAAAGCGTACCTTTAATTGTTGATGAAGGATTGACCCTAACCAAGGATGGAGGCACATTCTTAAGAAGACTAAGCATGTTTAGAAAGGAAGTTCACTAATTCTTCATCCCTTTCATTTGTGTTTGTTATTTTTGTTTCCCAAAGTTGACTTAGTTGAATCAACTTTAGTTGACTTGTTGACCTTTGACTAGGTTTGACTTGTTGACTATAGTTGACTTGACTTAAGCCAACATGCTAATCTATGTTTATTTGCTTTGTAGGTTAATTAGGAGTAAGAAAGCAATGCTAGGTGGCGCATGGTGATTGGGGAGCATAAATGATGTGGAGGAGAGAGTAAAGCAAAGGCATAAAGCATAAAGTAAAAGGTATGAAGCAAGTGTACCTATGTACCTTTGGTCTCCTTTGTTTTTAGCACACTTTGGCCACTTTTTGGAGACATATGAGACACATTCTTTGTCTGCTTTTGTGCTAAAACGAAATTAGTCTTGCACACACCATAGTTAGGTCTTTTTTCTCTCATTTTTGTAACCTTATTTGACCTAGTTTCTAGAAGCTAGGGTTAGGTTTTTGTAGAGACATCCTTAGGTATCTTTTATTTGCTTAGAGGCCCCTAAACTCTTCTATATAAGGGGTGCTCC
>Ga0209589_1009455_pt1 | contig 14715 bp, 8 predicted proteins | sample CowpeawhiteBW_FD_187525 | JGI IMG/M metagenome (GOLD analysis project Ga0209589, IMG submission 187525) | Root nodule microbial communities of legume samples collected from California USA - Cow pea white BW (SPAdes) (version 2) | ecosystem: Host-associated > Plants > Roots > Nodule | place: USA... | reverse complement strand
AAATATATATATATATATATATATATATATATATATATATATATATATATATATATGTCATGATATATTAAATGTAAAGATAACAACGAAATTCTACTTTGACAAAGGGAATAAATTAGAAATATTGAAATTAAGTAACTCACAAAAGTTATATAAGGGGTTATGGTCCCATTAATGAGCACAATACGTATTGTTCTTATTCCTTTCTCTTCCCAATAATCAGGTACGTTTTCACATTCTATTGTATATTGTTTGGGGTATTGGAAACTACTCAATTACTTTAGGATTTATTGCTCTTTTATGATGATTCATTGGACGCCTCTTCTAAGGAAAAGAAGCAACGTGCCCCTCCCCAGAAGCTTCATCATGAGTAGCACCTCCAACATGACGAAGAAGAACGCTTGGGCTACTGTTGAAAGCCACCACTATTAAGATGGTGAGCCATCGCCATTGAGATAGCGATCTCTGCGACTCTATCGCAAACCACAAATGTGACAAAGACATGTCACTGTGATCAGAAACACGAGTCCCGCACTACGCCTGGAAAAAGGGAAGAGCCTCCACTACCGCGAGCTTCTCAAAACCATCACAGTGGCACTATCACAACTCCAACCAAGAGGAAAAAGGACGCGTAGCAGTTGCGTAGTAGTGGAGACATGACATCTTATTCTTCCCAGATAACGTGCACGACGATGGAGGACCTGCAAGTTGCGAGACATGTTGCGGTGGTATGATTATAAAACAAATTTAAGAAACAAACTTGTCATTCCTTAAACTCTCTAAATGCACGAAACTACATCCACTCTTCCTTCATTATGTGGTACTTAATACAAGGAGTGTCATGTTTCTTGTCTTTGGACACATAATTACATGTGAGCCAGGTCTTGAAGTCCCTTCATATGGCGGCTATGTGAGATAACATATTCTTCCAAACTCACTCAATGTTCGGAATGTCAAAATTTATTTGTTTGAAAATAAACATATTAGATGTTGATGAATTAAGTAAACATATTAAACAATAGATCTATTTTAAGTAAACATATGGAACATGTGAGTATTGCAATGGGTAATTAGCTAAGAAGGGAGGTTGAATTGGCTTTATAAAAACTTTAGTTACTTTTGAAAACTTAAAACACCTTTGAATTGAATCAGATTATCCATAAGATGAAAATGCAATTACTATTGGATGCATACTTTCAATCGATTAAAAATAGGGATAACAGGTTGATTTCATTAAATAGTTAATAGTGCAATGTTAATCAACAGACCAAAATATCAAAACAGTCGATTGAAACATTGGGAATTCTGCAGAATTTTGAAATTGTAGCTAAACTCTAAAATAGCATGAAAGAATCATCAAAATTGATTCAAATAAGCAATCAGATATGAGCCAAGCCTCGAGTTGTGCCAAAACACACAAGAACAGATAAAAGACTGTACAAACCAAATTTCTTGAAACTTTAAAACACTTTTAAAATAAGAAAAAATACAAACCAAGACTCTTGAATTCCACAAGAATCTCAATAAGCACAACAAGATCACACTTGCAGACTTAGAAAACCACCAAGCAACACCTAGAAACATGAGAAAGATCAAACCTGAATGAAGGCTCTCCCTAGCGAACAATACCTTTTTCTTGAAGTTCCTAAACTAAGCAAAATTGCTCCAAGAAAGATCAAAGATCAATCACCAATAGCTACACTTCTGTGTGCTTTAGAGAGAGAGGGAGTTTTTCCCAGGATATTGAATGATTTTGCGCTCAAAATGGCAAGTGTTAAATCTCTCTCTGAAAAACCAAAACTTATAGCCAATCTATTCGCATATTCAACAGGTTGATTTTTCCATTTAATATGTTGATATCACTAAATCAGCTGATTAAAAAATAATTCAACTGATTAAATATGTAACAAATAAAACTAATGCAACAAACCATTTAACATGTTAAAAACCAATTCAACATGTTAATTCCCAAATAGTTATTAAATTTTAGTGCATTTGGGTCGCTAAGTCTACCTAATCGAGGATTTATCTCGACTACCAACTTTTCCTGGCCAACATTACATTAAATGCTTTTTTCATTCTTCGGTAAGGATGATTTTTTTTAGGAAGGAATTTTCGATGTCTTGTATACATAATTTTATGGTAGTGCTTTAATTGAATGTAACTCGTATTTTCTTCACATATGGGACATTCATAATGACCTTTAACACTATGACTACTCAAGTTACCATATGCTGGAAAATCATTTATGGTGAAAACCAACATTGCATGGAAACGAAAAGTTTATTGACAATATGAATCAAACACATCAATGCCTTCTTCCCACAACAGTTTCAAATCATCGATCAACGACTTCAGGTAGGCATTAATGTCATTTTCAAGTTGTCTAGAACCCGATATCATCATAGACAACATCATATGTTTTTTCTTCATGCATAACAAAGGAGACATATTGTAAATCACCAACAAAACTAACCATGAACTATTTTGCTACCAAAGTTCCCATAAGGATTCATACCATCTGTAACATTCCAAGTCTTAATTTTCTTTGTTCATCAATATTCTTCCAATGTGGAGAATCAACTAGGTGTTGAAGAAGATTGTTCTTCCATCAACATGCCATTTCAAATTCTTTGCATATTTTTTAATGGAAAACAATCATTTCAACCTAGGTATTATAGGCAAGTGTCACACCACCTTAGAGAGGGGGCCATCTGTGCCTTCATCAACACTATTTGCATAAATTTTCTTCTTAAACTGCGATAAACCACATGTTGGAAATACCTTCAGTCAAACAAGCTTGTCTCTATACAATACACAATCATTAAGGCATGCATGTATCTTTTTATACTCCAAACCCATTGGACATAAAATTTTCTTCCTCTCGTAATTACATATAGGTAACATGTTATTTTCTAGAAGCATCTTCTTCAGTAACTCCAATAATTCTATGAAACTTTTATCGGTTCATCCATTTCTTGCTTTTAAACTAAACAATTTTAAAGTTATCGGTAGTCATGTAAAGTTAGTTCATCACTCATCCATTCATCCACATATTTTATTTTTCGTGATGTCGTAGGCTTATGTAATATTTCTCCATGTCAAGTCCAAACTATATAACTCATCATTATACAGAAGATGAACATATGATCATGCATTGTCTCCAATTTCTAATGCATTTGATTAAAACAACAAACACAAGGACAATAATATGTCTTGTTCACGGAGATTGTGTGTTTTTTAGCATATTGCAAGAACACAAGAACCCATTTTTCATACATTTAACTAATGTTGCAACATCCTAGTCGGATATTACTAATTTAAATGAAATAGAATAATATGAAAATAAATTTGCATTTAATAAATTGTCTTTCCCAAGATGCGGGAATATTCAAATTTTATTAACATGCAGTATAATTCAAAATTCATAATTTTACTCAATATTTACATATTCAAAAACTGATATTAAACATTGTTTAAAAAATCGTAGATATAAACTATAAAATAAAACTCTATAAAGGTTTTCCCAAGCTAGCCCCTCTTCGGATCTAAGTGTCACAAGCTCTACCTGCATCATCATTTTCTCCCGTGTATCGAAGTACACGATCATCACCAAACACAAGCAGATAGGGTGAGCTAATAGAATAAATAACTCATAATCAACATAAAGAGTACACACACACACCCATCAGAGAACCACTATCCTCCAATACTAAAAAACATGACCACCATCATGTTCATACACATTCTACGTCTCCAGATGATGACCTTAAGATATCCTTTGCTCCCACAAGCCACAACTTGTGGTCCCACCATCTATAAGTCACAACTCGTAGATACATGTGTAGGACTATCCTATTATGAACCACTATTCGTAACGTTAGTTGGAGTTCCCAACACAAACCACAATTTGTACTCTCGACACAAGATTAACAACATCATTGGCTATAACCTACGACTGCCCAATCAAGTGAAGACCATCCATACAAACCACAACTTGCACACTCACACCGGTTTCCAATATCACCAGGCCACAACCTGGGATCACCACATGTTTACCCTCCATCTTGAGCCACAACTCAAGGGATTTCATTTTGAACCACAACTCAAGGAATGCTATAGCAAGTCTCCACCTTAATTGGAGCTCCCCAATATGGACCACAATCCGTATTCATTACGAGACAACCAGCTTCACCAACGACAATTGTGAAGAGCAGTCAAGTGAACCATCCATACTAGCCACCATTAGCACGCTCACACCGGAATTCCTATATTATCAGGCTCTAACCTAAAATGGTCACGTGTTTAACCCCCATTACAAGCTACAACTCGTAAAGGGCCCTCAACAAGTCATCTTCTCAAGGCCTTCATCCAAAGGGTGTAAAATCCTCCAAGCAACCCACTTGGCACACAGAATCGCCTGACACAACTCCAGCTTCGCCAAGCGAAACATCACTCCAAATCGCCTGACGGCACTACACACCGCTAGGCGCGACGTGTCCTACTGGCCACTGTTTTGGCTGCTATCGCCTGGCGGGACCCTCCTCATCGTTAGGCATCGCACACTCCAAGGGCTTCCCTAGTTCCTACTATCGCCTGACGGCTCACCCCGTGCCACCATGCGCTACATCAGTAGCATCACTACTATTGGTTTTTGGCACTTTAGAACAGGTTCCAAAGAACCCAATCACCCCACATAAAATCCATCACACAAAAAATGCTCATCCAGTCATATTAACATGACTAAATCACACTTGAACACAATCATATACATCAATCCCTATATATTCATATATATACTCCACCATTTAATCCATGCTAGCATTCAATTTCAACTTATGAATAACACATGCTCATATTAAATATAAAGCAGCATCACTCTAACAACTTAAGCACATGATTCTATGCACCAATACAGATTAATATAGCCCTTCACACCTCCTATGCAACAATTTCCTTAATATTGATACACATGCATTCACCAATAAACCAATTCTCAACATGTGACTAACTCAATGGAACATTCAAATTCATGGAGACTCACAACATAACCCAATCATGCTTCCAACTCATGCCACATTAGTAGTTACTTGAAATTATCAAGAGATTATTCATGCATTTTAAAGACTTCTAATCCAACAATCATTCGCATCATATATCTCCAACTACAGATATTCAAACCAAGATCACACCGTACAAACTAAAGAGCAAATTGTTATGAACCTGATGTCAAATATTCAACTAAATCACACGGTTAACGAATCAGGAAACACAATTTTACAAAAATTGCGAAGACCAGAAAAACGTAGTCGCCCAATGACTAGATACTTTCGCCCAACGAAACAACACTAGAGACCTGGCACTTGGCGGTAGGAAACCACCATTCGACGATCTCGACGATCCCTACTGCGTGAAAAATACAAGAAATAGTGTAATTACACCTACTTTGGTCAATTTAAGACACTCGAACATGCAGAATTCAACAAAGGTTCATCCATCATGCATAAAACTACACAAAAATAAAGGTGCACATTAAATTGAAACCACAAAATCATAGAAAATGAACCAATCCAGTTCGTGTCGCCTGGCTGACCTTCATTGCCGCTAGACGGTTTCTGGGCAGAACCCAGAAACTTAATTCAAACAGCATGCGTCGCCTAGTGGACCTTCATTGCCGCCAGGCAGTTTCTAGGCAGAAACCCAGAAATGCAAAAAAAAACCTGATTGGAAGAAGGAAAGATGCATTCATGCATATATTCATCATGCAATTACATAAATATACATTAAAGAACAAATTTCAGCTCTCCTAACCTGGATTCCTTGCTCAAGTTGAAATTCCAAGTCCTTTCGTGATGCATCCCACCTCTTTGGCTCCACTATTTCTCACTCCAAATGGCCTCCCAATTCATTCTCAACTCAATTTTCCAGTGCAAGTTATTGGTATATACCAAAAGGACCCTACCTCTCCCTAATTCCACTCTTATTCTCACTTTCCAACCCCAATTTTAATTGCTTTAATGGATAAAATGAAAATTACATTAAAATGAGATTAATGGTCATTCAATTGCTTTTTGACCCTCTCATTCATGACCAGAAAGGAATAGGCAACAAAACCACCCAATTATCAAGCCAGGGCATAACCAACCATCAAATTCATGTTTCGTGTCCTATGCTTCTAGGATTATATTATCACGCCTCATGATCCAACATATTATTAAAATATTAAAACAATAAAGTTAACACCTTAATGACATACACCGAACTTGAATTCAAGCCCTTTCATAATAATCAAGTACTCTCAACCATTTGAACTAATATTATTCCTTGTCTTCTCTCTCCATATTAATTAACTTAGGGATTCCCGCCCTCACATTTATTTAGATAAATATTTATTTATTTAATTTTTCCTGTGCGACGCTTATTTATCTAACTTCTATCCATACGAAGTTTGTAACAAACTCCATCAATCTCAAATTTTTAACTCTCACAAGGTGAGACCCTATCCATGCACAAAAAATAATTTTCACAATTCGCTAACACGTACATGAAGAAGTCTAACATCATAAATTTGATAAAATTTTGGGAGCATTACACATTGGTATCTGAAGTACACAAAATGAAAGTGATCTCTCTTGACCACAATTAAGTATGCATATGGAGAACAAAACAAAATGATTTCAACCAAAATTTTATAAAATTTATGCATAAACTTCAATGTACACGTTATAACAAATAATGAAAATAAATTCCAAAATTTTCAATTGAACAATTCAAGATCTAATACAAATGATTCATATTTAATCACTTGTACTAAATTTCAAACGAAGACTAAGGTTCACTTAGTGTTCAACTAACTAAAATGCACCTAATATATAAATTCACCCGATATATCTAATAAATTTAAATTATATAAACATACAATATCTAATAAATTTAAAATTAATCATATAATTAAAAAAACTAACAATAAAACTAAGATAAACTTAAATAATCATATTAAAACTAACATAAAAACTAAATGTTTAAAAATATAAACAATCTAAGAATAACAAAGCATAAAACCACCATGCAATCAACAAAGGAGAAAGACCAATAACAAAGGGAGTCTCACACAAAGACAATACAAGGGTAAAGACCACATGCACTCAACAATAGGGATAACTAATGTCATCACATTCAATACAAGAGAGAAAGGGAAATGCAAAGTTGTAGAAAACTAACCTTACTATGAAAACCAATCGATTAGAATGAATCCTTTGGAGAACACGAGCACCACAAGTGTCAATGGGGTAAAATGGAGTCAATGGACCTCAAAATCTTGTTGTCGTCGTTGTCTTGCTACAATGAATCCCCAGACACAGTGAAATAATAAAAATGTGACCTTTCACATCCTTTTTTTACCTTAGAATCCTAATTTGTCGTCAGAACTTCTCTAATTGATATCAAATTCAAAATTGAAGTCAATTAGAAGAAGTTCCGATATCATTTTGGACAAAATATTTATAAATATATCACCACACATTTTTAATGTGAGATTTTGCTATATTCGACGTGTAATTGATGACGTTGAAAGTCCATTTTACAGTAATGAGAACTCCAAATGTTCTAAAAAAATGATGAAAGTAAAGAATAATTCAGAGGATGGAAACTGAAATTGTCTTCGTGTTTGTTTCATAGAGTATTTCACACTCCCACTTAATATAACAACTAAAGAGACATTGAATTTGAGTTTTTGATGAAACTATCTTTATAGATCTATGTTATTGGAACAATATTCTCTTATTATAATCTTCATAATTATATTGAAATAATCTTTGTGAAATTATTTTTCTTTTTTTATTTGTACGTGTGTCTTCTTGTAGAAGATATTTTATGAATGAAATACGGAAACAATTATATATATATTTATCTTTATAATTGTATTTTTATCATTTATCCATTTTCATTCTTATCATTGCCATATCTTCTTCGACATCCACATATTATTTCTTTTCTTCTGTATATCCTGTACTTTTCATTCCACACCAATTGTTTGTTATGTACCCCTTTTCTATTACACATATACAAATGTACTATGAGCATCTCTGAACTCATTTTTGTGGTTAAAAATATATATGAAAAAGAAAAGAAGTAAAAACTTTTGAATATGTCTGGGAGAGAGAAAAATAATGTAAAAAAAAGTAATAATTTTAATTTTATTTCTCGCCTCTTTATTCCTCGTAAAATAAACATTTATTTTCACCAATTTTTGTTCAGCTTTTACACTCGGACCCTCTTTATTTTCCACGTATTCCTGTGATGAGAGTGAGGAAGGATGGTGGATAGAGCATTCACACGAAGCATCATTGCATGCGAAACGCATGAAGACATTCGAAATCAGTGATTCGTTAATAAAATATTCGAGGGTCACAGATCTGAGTGGGCCCCACTAAAAGATTCCTGAATGCAGAAGAATCACGTGGGTAGCCCCCACTCTCCGTTGGAGCCAAACGGACATCATCGTCGCAGTAAGATAACTAACAACCGTGCATAAAATATTTTGATAAAATATCTTCACAACTCCTAAAGTCACCATACTCTGACCTTTTTCACGTCAAAAAATTCCTCGTGGGATAGAAATTTTTTATTTTAATAATTAAATTATGAAAGCAAGAAAAGTTTTGAAATGTAAATAATTTAATTATTGTTTAATTTTAGTAACATTTAACATAATGAATTAAGATAATACATTTTATCAATTGTTAAAGTTATTGTTAATTTAATATGTATCTATCTATTTACAATATGTTCTAATTTAAAGTAACTTAAATTAAATTTTGAATATCATAGATGTGGAAGTTGAATGCAGTAGTAATATAGTATTTAATGATCTTTTTATATAAAATTTAATCTTAGAGCTTAAAGCTCAGAAGATGGTGATATATAAAAGAAGAACAAGAAAAGAATGGAAGGACTACACCAAGGTCCACGTATACAAAATACAAGCAACATCAGATTATGAAAATCTATATATGTGTGGAATCATAAATTGTATCCTTCTTTCTAGCTTTATGTAAACAATTCTTCCATCTGTTTCGAATGTTCCAAGACTCAGTATATAATAGTATCATTTTTACCTCACACCTATTTTATTATCATTTGACACTGTTTTTTATTATTATTATTCATTCTCTTTCTTTTAAGAATATAAAAATAATTTTTGTTAATTTTTCTTTACTATTATAAAAATTCTCAAATGATCGTCAAATGATGTCAAAGAACATTTTTCATGATAATATTGTACTTAACAGTTTTACGATATATAATATATAAATATAAATAGTGTAATTAAATACATAATAATTGTTTTGTTGTTTAAATTAAATTATGGAAGCTCAAAAACAACTCTTTTTACTCACTTATTTTCTAAATCATGTATAAAAGTTTTCTATTAGTATCATTTTCGTCCACTCTTTACCATTAACTCATTTTACTATCAAGTAGTCTACAAGCTCAGAAATGAAACTTCATTTTTTGTACAACTTGGCCAATAACACTACAACTTTCAGTATAAGAACTTTTGTCATTCACCTTGGGTTTGACTAAAAATACTTTTTTAAGTCACTCATTTATAATTCTTATTGGAAGTCAAACTACCATGTAGTCTTTAATGACAACATAGATTTGTCCTTGATAGTTGTTCCTACTTTACTTATGTTCTTACCATGCCCAATAGTCCTACATCGCTTAGAAGTTGAGACTTAAGGCGGTTTAAATATCCCTTCCTTCTTTCACCTTCCAAGATGCCTTTTAAGGATAAATATGTGACGGAGTCAATGCTCTAGAGTGGACAATACCTCGGATGAGGAGTGATTAACTCTAACGATGTCCTAGGATCAGAACAATAGTGTCTACCATGAGGCCGATAACGAGGTTCTAAAATGAATCATCGCTTCCTTAAGCCCTTCATTAGGGATGAATAATCATTCCCCTTAGACATCGACTAAGGGCTTATGTTCCTACCACAAACCCAATAGGTCCTACATTGCTTAGAAGTAGAGGCCTAAGGCAGTTTAAATACATTTTCCTCCTTCCACCCAACGAGGTGTTTTTTAAGGACAAATCCGTGACAGAGCATAAGCTTCAAAGCGGACAATATTTCGGATGAATGGTGATTGACCTTAACAACGTCACTCGACAAACTTGGGATCAAAACATTGGTGCCTACCATGAGGCTGATATAAAGGTTCTACATACGAACCATCGATCCCTTAAGCCCTCCATTAGGGGTAATCTGCTCATTTCCCTTTAGCCGAACTTGGGGATTTATGTTCCTACCTCATCCAATAGTCCTACATCACTTAGAAGTTGAGACTTAAGGCAGTTTAAATACCCATTCCTTCATGCAACAATCGAGACATCTTTTAAGGATAAAATTGTGACGAAGTCGATGCTCCAAAGTGGATAATACCTCGGATGAGGGGTGATTAACCTTAACGATGTCCTAGGATCGGAACAATGGAACCTACCATGGGGTCGATAACGAGACTCTAAGACAAACCATCGCTTCCTTAAGCCCTCCATTGGGAATGAATAATCATTCCCCTAAGACCTCAACTAAGGGGCTTATGTTCCTATCACAATCTTAATAGTCCCACATTGCTTAAAAGTTGAGGCTTAATGCGGTTTGAATACCCTTTGCTTAGGTTGCGCCAGGCGATACTGTTGCAGTTGGTGGCTGTGTGTGTTGCTTTTAAGCAGTGATGATATACTTGGATCATGAGGTGTTGTGCCATGAGCGGGTAGGTTCATGGATGGTGGTGAACACGTGATGATATGAGCAGGGAGGTTCATATTTTGTTACTCTCAAGTGGGGATACGAGCGAGGTAGGTTCGTATGTTTCGTGCTCACACTTGAGACGTCGCGTGCGGGGAGGTACGTAGCTGGTGGATCACATGTGTTGGACTACGGGCGGGCAGGTCCGTAGAGCAGGACTACGAGCGGGGAGATTCATAGAGACAGGACTACGAGCGGGCATGTTCGTGTGAGCATCATAAATCCTGAGTCCAAGGCTAACTAATTGTGTGATTTGAAGGTTGAAAAGCTTTGGGGATTAAGGTCTTGGCCAAGAAATAACTAGGATGAATTAGATGGGTGTATTATTTTCCTATGATTAGTTGTCCTGATATTTCTTTATTTTATGAACTCACCCTTTCTGTGTGTGTTTGACGATGATCGTGTAATTCTTTACACGGGAGCAGATGATGCTACAGGTGATGTTGCAGATGTTTGAGACGGAGAGAGGGGCTAGCTTAGGATGTCGAGCTAGGATTTTGACACTGTTTATTTATGATTTTCATTGTCATTTAGCTATTTTGGGAACTTGTATAAATTACCCAGTTTTTATGGATATGTACTTTGGATTTGTAAGTGCGTTTTATAAATTTTAAATTTCCTGCGCTTTTGGGAATAATAAATGCATGACAATTGAATTTCAAATTTTATTTATTTATTTAATTAAGTAATTTTCCTTAAGGATGTTATAGACAAACCTAAACTAAAATAACAAAAACTCTTTGTCTAGTAATTTTTACTATTAGATTTGCATTAATGATCAATATGTTGATGCTTAAGAATGATTATTAACCACATCTATGTCTAGCATCTGAAATCAATAGCTGTTTTATCCTACTTAGGTTTCTCAAAGTATCTTTCGGATCAGCTGGTACTCCCACATTTGCACCATATCTAGAACATGCAATTAAAGATCATAATCTAGGATTTCCAAACTATCTTTCGGATCAGTATGAACTCCTATATGTTCAAAATTCATAGACTATGCAATTAAAACATGAATAAAACATAAGAGATTATGGAAAAAAATTATATTGAATGAAGAATCTATAGAGAATAAAAAATACATTACACCTAACTCCCGTGAATGAGAGCGTTATCTACTTTTAAATATACTGAATACACGATTAATGATAAAATTGAATGCCTCCAACCTTTAGAATGTCTTTCTACCTTCAAGTGTATAGATATCAAGTTTTTTTTCTTCTCTCGAAGTGTTTTTTTGACCTTAGTGAGGCCTCAATTTATAGATTTTTCGAAACGCACAACTCGCTAGGCGAATTAGGCATGATTCGTTGGGCGAGTGATCTTTCATTGGGCAAATGGCAGGAATCTGATTTGGGCCTATAGTTTTGTACTTCATTTTGTACTGAAATTTCTTGTTGGATTTATCTTTTTAAGTTTCTAGAACTCCATATTGTCAAATTATCTTCGATTCTTTTAACTTGAAATTGAGTAATTAACTTTGTAGATAATTGATAAAGTTGATAATCTTTGATTAGTTGATATTCCACTCATTCTATTGATATTCTTCCCAAATATAAGTTTTTCACTTTTTTTAAAATATATTCTCATCATTTATCTTTTTCATTTTTATTGAATAAAACCTAAAATATAAAATAAAATAATAATTAAATGTAAAAGTAAATAAAATAAAACATAATAATTTCAATTATCATTAAACACAAATAAAATATATTTAACCACAAGAAGAGAAGCCTCCATAACATTTATGACATTGGATGCAGAAGGAGAAAAACCTCCATAAAATCTATCTCAAAGGAGAAATAGTCAATATGAATATTAGAAAAATATTTGGAAAACTCTAAAAGAAAGAATCTTCATTGATGTTGATGATCTCCTTTTGAAAAAGGGGATTACCACTTAAAAATAAATCATAAATGAAAAAGATATAATGGATATAATCGCAGCAAGTCTGAACAAAGTGGAGAACGATGATCGGATTGGAGAATGCAAAGAGAAAGACAAAAGAAATTAAGAGCACTTATGAAGAATGATTAAGCAAAAGTTTCAAAATCAAAGTCTAATGAGGTGAAAAAAAAGAAGAAGACTTTAATAGCCAACATTCAATGAGTTTCAAATGAAATGATGTACATTTTCCTAAGTGTTATTTGACATTCGTCAAAAATAAACATCCACTGTCCAATTAATGTTTTAGAAACTTCACAACCACTCGTTAATGAACATTAAAATATACTCCTTCACATGATTACTCATAAAAATAACATCAAAGACATAATAATTGCCCACAATATATCAATTGTTCACAAATGTCGAACCTTTATATATATATATACTCAATTGAATATATGAATTGCCCACATGGTTATTTAAATAACTACTCAGATTTATATGCTTACACAACTCCGAAATACTTGATTTAAAATTTATTCTAAATAGAATAGATGTTAAACTTAAATAATTCAACATGTAAGTTTAGTTGTAGACTTAGAATGGAATCCAATAATCAATTACGAATAATTTTAAAGCACAAATACAGGTGAATATATTTGTCCATAATGACACCCATAACATAAGTCTATAAATACACACTAATACTAAAAATATTTATTCAATTCAATTTTTTTTATTCACTTATTGTTGTTATTCTAAATGTTTTATTATTTGAGTATCCAAGTGTATTCTCCAATATTTTCTTTTTCGGTCCTAATCAGGATCTTACTATCAAGGAACCCACAAGCTCGAAAAAACAAAATCCACGCTTTTTACATTTTATCAAATTACTCTTCACCTTCTTGTGCTAAAAAAACATAATAATTGATGAAATGACAATGATATAACTAGATTAATTTATGTTTAAAAATAGAATCTTAATATATTAAATTTAATGGTCAAATTGAAATTCCGTAGAATAAAATAGGTTTAAATACTTATGCACATATATCTATAAATAAGTATCATTTCCATCAAGAAAATGAAAGCATTATTAAAAAGTAAAGTTTAAATCATTTTTGTTAATGAATTAAAAATTAGACATGGAGAACCTGCACCTCTTCCACATGATAAACACGAAGACTAGCGGGGATATTTTAATAAGAAAAATAAAATTTATTTATTATAAAATTAAGATGAATCATACTCATATCTAGGGATGGCAACGGGGCGGGGCGGGGACGGGTTTCGCTATCCCATACTCATCCCCGCATAAAAAATTCATCCTCATCCCCATATCCAAACCCAACGGATATCAAACTTTTCTCCCATCTCCATCTCCACCGGGTAACGGGTATAATCTCGTACCCATACCGTACCCGTGTTCTAACTACTTCAATATTAATTTTTATAAAAAAAAAATTACGGTAAAGAAAACATAATATTATGAAATATTCAATATTAGGAGGATTTTCTTCGATGCCAAATACCTTAAAATAAATTATAATTGTTTACATTTTATATTCGAATACCAAATAAAATTTCATGTGGACCAAAACATTTATTAAATTTGCAAACTACAACATTGATGAACTTAGTTGATAAAATTAAAAAATATTTCAAAAAATATAAAAGGAAAACAAATATTCAAATTAAAATATATTTTAAATGTTTGTTTACTTCAATTTTTTAAATTTTAATGAATCTCTTTTTTATACACTAATAAAAGTTATAATATATCACTTGATCAAAATGACACAAAGAACAAATAATAAAAGGAAAACAAATATTCAAATTAAAATATATTTTAAATGTTTGTTTACTTCAATTTTTTAAATTATAATGAATCTCTTTTTTATACACTAATAAAAGTTATAATACATCACTTGATCAAAATGACACAAAGAACAAATAATAAACATAATAATAAAATTTTGACATAGATTTTGTATCTTTTGAACTTCAAT
>Ga0209589_1009453_pt1 | contig 14718 bp, 3 predicted proteins | sample CowpeawhiteBW_FD_187525 | JGI IMG/M metagenome (GOLD analysis project Ga0209589, IMG submission 187525) | Root nodule microbial communities of legume samples collected from California USA - Cow pea white BW (SPAdes) (version 2) | ecosystem: Host-associated > Plants > Roots > Nodule | place: USA... | reverse complement strand
TTTTTTTTTTTTTTTTTTTTTAAGTTTTCTTAACTCATCGGCTGAGTAAGAAAGTAGGAGATGAAAGACGTAAATTAATTGACAAATTAAAGAGAGAGAAATAAAAATAATAATTACATCTTATCTGGTTAATAATAAAATTAACAAAATAATATGTTAATATGTTAAAAGTCTTGATTAGAATAAGTCAATTTATAATATATAAGTGAATGTAATTTTTATGTTACAAGTCGATATTTTAAGGTTGAATTAGACTTAAAACACAGTGTAACACTTGGATAGAATAAACAAAATATTTAAATTTAAAAAGTATTTAAAAATAAATTAAATTCTCAAATTAGTTTTAAATATAATTATATTTTCCACATTATCTAATTGTTAACTTTTCTATCATCCATTTTTATATTTCTTTGTGTCTGATATAATATTTGATTTGAATTGACGATTGATTGCGTTCATCATTGGCCATGAAAAGAGAATTTTAGTTAATTATGATTTTGGACGGTTCCAAACCCTGGATTATGCCTCCAAGATCCATTGGATCGGTTAACAAACCATTTTAATATAAGGAATCATGGAAAAGTGTTTATGTCATTTGACAAGGGTAGGTTACATTAAAATAGCTGTTGCTTATTAAAAAAATCTTGAAAATATATTATGTTTTTGTTTTGAGAAAATATAATTAATATAAAAAATTGCGACATCTAAATCATAAAAGGACCCACCATTTTTATATATGTGTGGTTCCTATGAATCCACCAATGTATAGAATTTTATTTTTTTATTTTTATTTTTTGTGGAATGACTTATGGTAAGAATAAGAGTTTCATGTTAAGAACAAAGATAAAAAAATATTATCTCCTTTTTATTATACTTTTAGACTTAAATGTATGAATGAGAATGATTATACACATACACACGCCTGCACAAGTCTTTAGACAAATGAATAAAAGTTATTAAAATTAAGAAGACCAAGTCCCATTAATGGAAAGAGCAAAAGAAAAATCTTAACCAGAAAAAATTGTAACGTTGTCTATGATTTAACATATTCAAATGAATAGATATAAAAAATTAAGGTTTAAACTGTCGAATTCTTTTTTATTATTGAGAAATCTCAATAGAATTATCAGATTTTAATTTATTTCAATTAGATACACATATTTTAAATTTTAAAATGAATTGTAATTTGATCATATTGGTTAGTACAATGTAGATAATGTTAATTGATGTATTACATGTCAGTTTCTATTTTTTTAATTAAAAATAAATAAATAAAATTGTCAGAAATTAAGATTTTATTACATGTCATTGTTGACGTGAAAATTTTTAATTTGACCCCTTTATTTATTATTATTTTCAATTTAATTTCAATTTCTTTTTGAATTTGAGCAATCTCATCTCTTTCAAGTTGAAACTAAATTTAACTTTTATATAAATATTATAATAATATTTTTATTATAATTGATATTTTTAACCAAAAAATGTTTATTTAAATTTATATTTTACATTGGACTTTATTTAAAATTTATTTTAAATATTTATACACTAATATTTTATAGACAAATGTTAAAGTTAGTTTAAAAATGACAATTTTATAGATTCAAATGCCAAATTTTAAAATAATTTTATAACAATTTAAAATAAATATATTTATTTAAAATTTTATTTAACAATGTATAATATTTTAAATTGTTATAAAAGTATTTTAAAATAAATTTATTTACTCATTTATAACATTTAAAATTGTTATAAAACTGTTTTTAAATTATACATTTGAATTTAAAAAGATGTTATTTTTAAACCAACTCTAACTTTTGTGTACAAATTATTGATATATAAATATTTGAAACAAAATTTAAATAAAATTCAATGTAAAGTGTAAATTTAATCTTGTTAAAAATATCAATGCAACATTTATATAAAATTCAAATTTGGTTTCAATTTGATTAGTGGTGAAATTGTTCGAGTTTAACCAAAAATTAAGACTAAATTGAGACAAAATAATAAATACAAGTACCAAATCGAAATTTTTTACATCAACAATGACACATGACACTGTCACTACCATATCATACTATCACCTGGCATAACCCTAATTTAACACATAACATTTTTTTTAAAAAAATTAAAAAATAAATAAAACAAAATCCATGAACTTACACGTGACACATCAGTCAACATTGTCAGTACTACATTAATGGAAAGTAACAAATTGTAACATATTTTAAAAATTAAGAACCTAATTGATACGATTTAAAATTTGAGAACCTAATTAAAATTGTTGAACAAAAATAAAGACAATATGAGAATTTTAACTAAAAATAAATTGATTTTATCTTGATAACTGAATTTTAAGTCTAAATTTCGAATAATTTTGATATTATTTTGAGAAGATAATTTTAAGTTTGATTCGATCTAATAAAATTAAGATTAGATTTGTATTTGCATATGTATTTTAAATTTATTTTATATTTAGTCAATATTTCATTTTCAACATTTTATATCAAATTTCTCACTAAAATTAGTTTGTTTTATCAAATCAAAGTTACATAATTATTCGGAAAAGTAGTTCAATTTCGGTTCTAAATTAAGTTGTTTTGTGCTAAAAAAAATATGGATGCTTCGCTTCTCATACTTACATTTTTCTTGTGGAAACTCTTACCTTACATTTATTTAACTTTTAAATTTTTCTCACACCATTAGATATACCACTGTCACCTTAAATTGAAAGCACATAATCCTGGCCCAAAGACTATTTCCTTTTGCACCTCTTAATTTCGTTTTGCACCTCCCATAGCTCCATTTTCTTCCTTCTTCTCCACTGGTTGTGTTGCTACCATATGGTCTTGTTGCTTCTTTGGACATCGAAGTTTGAGCAAGGGAATTAGTTCAAAATCAGTTTAATAGAGATTGAAAGAGGATAGTTCATTTATCAAAGCATTGGAAGTTTTTTTTTTTTTTTTAACATCTGAAGTTGGTTTAGTTTTTTATTTCGTTCCATATTGTTTAATGTGAAAGTTTTTTAGATTAAACAATCCATAACTTGTATTGAGGAATTTATAAGTAAATATTTAAATTTAATATTTTTTTGGATTCTGCAATTCAAAACTTTTGAAAACAATATTTTGGATTATAAAATTATAAATTTAGAGTTAAAAATAATATTTTAAATTAGACATTTTTTAATACAATTTTGAAGTTTCGAATTACACTACAAAGTATAATTATTGCTTAAATATCATATATAATTGGAAGTGGTAATGTTGATTAACCTAAAGTAAAACATCACACACAAAGTTGATATGATATCTCATATAAATGAAATTCTTGATATTGTGAAATTTGAGTCAAAAATGAATTAGTTAAAGAGAATTATGTAGAATCTTTTAATGACAAAGTAAGCAAAATATATTATTATTTGTATTGAAAATATGACAAAAAACCTATTTTGAAATTCATATAATATTTGAGATGCGAGATGAGTTACTTCAATACATAAAAAAATTTCTAGTAAATGCAAAGTGTAAACACACCCAAGATGGAAAAAAATAATAATTATGTTAATCCTTTTTATTTTTAACCATTATATTAGTTCAAAATAATTCATCAGTAAAATTGTTTCTTCTATAGTCAAAATTGTTTATTCTACTCTTCACTCTTTTCCTTCATCTTTTTAATCTATTAATTCAAATAAATAACTCATTTGTAACCATTACAGTTAGAAAAATGAAAATGAAATATAACTTTCTTATAGTAATTTGATTCTTTTATATATTTGTTTCCACAACACTTTTAGTAAACGTTTGTACAGTGAAAAAAATCCCTCCCTACAACTCTTAAGTTTAGAATTCTCAAAACAAATTCACAAGAATATGCAACAAATAATCCTAAATATTCATTATATATATATAAAGAGAGAGAGAGAGAGAGAGAGAGATGGAGACCTCAAAGACCACCTTTTTTTATCTAATGAACCATCTTAATACCTGAAAACTGTTTTGGTTGAACTAAATGACTAAAGTATTTCAACAAGGTGAGTCATTTAGCATGAAACTTGAACCTAATTCAGCAATCAAATGCTGGTGAAAGCCAAAAATTTATGAACTAAACATAAAACTTATTCAATTTAGCCTAAAACTATCTCTATATTCTAAAACTTAAAGGTGGCAGATACAGAACTGGGCAATGTTTCCCAGGTTCCAAACGTAAGCTTTCAGAACAAAAATGTCACTGTGAAGCCACTTGACTCCCTGAGTCGTTGCAAGGTTCTATTTTCCATCCTTTACTCTGACGACCATAATCTGGTGGTGACAACCTGAAACAAGAAAATTCACAACCATTAAATCCTTAGAGAACATCATAATCATTCATTAGGTGATGTCAAAAGTTATATTCAACTCAATTACAATGTTAAAACTCAACACCAACACAATTTATGGCAATAGAAGCACAACTACTATTCATAGTGAGGTAGTTAAGTTTGTTATGCTTTTTGTAGGGGCTGCAATATGAAGTTCATACATGCCTCTTAAATGGTTTGTCCCTGATATGTATCAGACACCAACATGCGTACCACACATAGACATGTCTCTTAAACGGTTTGTCCCTGATAGTATCAGACACCAACATGCGTACTACCACACATAACAGTGAAGTGTCCAACTCGTGAACTTATTGTATAAGTTTCTATTCAAATTATAGAACTAAGGAATTAATCCTATATAATTAGGAATATTTAGATTATATATGCAGTATTGAGAATGTTTTTATTTAATCTCTCATTTTGTATCAGGTGACAATATGTTTGTATTGTTATATTTTACTAACCTTATTTGTAGATGATTTTGAATACATAATTATTGATTGTCAATTTAAATAATTCATAATAATGTAATATATAGATTAGTGTTCCCACTTTTAGAGATTACACATGTCAAAGTGTCCATATCCGTGTCGTGTCTGGCGTCCGTATCAATATTAGTGCAACATATTGTAGTTTCTAAATAGGTCTCAATGAAAACATGACTGGTAAAAAGGAGTCATGATCACATACCCTAACTGCAAAGAAGTATCTGAATGGTTATTTTCCTCTGAAGCACAATTGAAAAGAGATTTTGAACTGTTCTTGGAAAATGTCCTATCCAAACAACTGAATTCAAGGAACTGTGTATTTGCTTTATTTTGTATCTCCTCAAGCTGTTTACAGTTAAAATTAAAGATGAGTAAGAAGATTGCCTGTTTGAGATTTCAAAGGTTAATTTGAGATAGTTCATAATTTTGACTCTTAAGTCAGGTTTGGTTCTCACCTGTTTGCGCAGAACTTCATTCTCCAGCACAGCTTTTTGCTCCTGCAGATACATTTGGAGAACTTGTTAAAAACCAACTTATGAAAAAAATAAAAACTGTATTTGAAATTCTCTTCCATTAGAGTATAATCCATTATTATTCTACAAAGATAAAAAAAATAATAAATTTGAAAAACTGAACATGTGAAAAAACTATTAATGCATTTTGCATCAAATCTAGTTCTGTTGTGGAATGAAAATGAGATGAAAAGTGCAAGGAGAACCATTTACCTGTATCCTGGACCTTGTAAGCTGTTCTACAAGTACTTGTTCCTGAAACAATATATTGTGAGGAATAAGATTAATCACAGTATATCCATATATTAGCAAGTCTTGACCTGAAGAACTGAATAAGTGGTTGAATTTAGCAACTGATAAACATGTCAGAAATAAAATATAATAATTAGAGAAAATCTTGTAAGGTTAAGGAAATTACAAATAAAAATAATACAGTCAATTACACCACTGTTGGTATTTGATCTCAGTACCTTCTTGTCTTTGACAGCTAATATCCCTTCACTCAGTTGCTTTTCTAGGTGCTGCAGTTCTTTGAGGCTCAATCCATCAAGCTCCTTACCCTTCATATTTCTACACAATTTGAGAATGTTATCAGAAAAAATCTGGAATCAGATTCTGATGAAAAATCAGCACACAAGAGAGAAAGAAAATACAGTGAGGTAGTTCCACTATTGGGTCATTTCATTGAGGCATTCACTAATGATTGTATCAGTTAGTTGCAATAGCATTGCTGATTAGTTATATAAAGTGTCAGTGAAACTTACGAGTATGCAGATCGAAGCTTTGTTATTTCATCCTTCAAAAGGTTTGTATCAGGCTCCATAACCGTAACCTATTGAAAAGTATGAACAATAACACTTCAAACTACATACTGAGAAAAATGAACTTAAAAGGGTTAGGAGTTTATGAAAAAAATTGTGATGCTTTAAGATATTAGAGGGAAAGTCTTAAATACATCTTTTGGGGGCACATCAATAGGTTGCTCTGCAGAATCCAATTCTGAGCCTTTCCTATACCTTGATAGGGTACGCTCCATGCTTCATAAATGAAACAAAATTCATTTAATCATAACAAAACATAAGCCTCAGATGGATCATGTAAACAGTTGCAAGAAGAGTAAGAGCATTTGAAAGTTGCTAAAAAGCCAGAATGAGCTTGGACTTGCAAATTGACATGAAGTTTGATGGAACAAGTTTTTCTATCACAATCCTGTTCTTGCTTTTAAAAAAATGGCATTTAAGTTTTAAAAGAAAACTAAAAGATATGTTTTATTGTTCCCATATTTAGTTCAGCTAAATTTTGGAGAAATAATCACTTATTTTTAGAATACTCTCAGGAAGCTCTCTAAATAAGTTAGTCTAAATATGGCTAATTGTCAATAACTGATTAAGGCAGAATTTGGACTAGAAAAGAAAGAAATAGAAAATTGTAGACCCTAATGTTATGGTTACTACCATAGATTTTTTTTTGGCATTAGGAATCTAGAATAGCACAAAATGGGATTCTTCAACTCATCAAACCAGATACATCATACATGAACACAACTCAGTTTCAGTACTTGCTTCTTCATTGATCCCATAGCCAAAAAATGCATGTAAGAGTATAATTCTATCTCTACCCCCAAAAATCTCTCTCTATCATTGCAGAGTTAGTTTTCTTTTATCCAATCTCATCACTCACATCTTCCACAAAAGATAAATTCATCAGAACCACACCTCTATCTTAAACCTTAACAAAAATCCAAATTCAAACATTTATCTGATAAAAACCCTCCACTTTTTTTTTTCCTGTAACAAAACCATTGTTCTCCTCTATAAACATTTCAATGGTTATCCAATATAAAGAACATTAAACCTGTTTACTTGGTCCACAAGTATCACCACCCCAAACAACTTTCATGAAAAAAAAAAAAAAAAAAAAAACTAATTATCTAGCAAGACAACCTCATATCCTTAAAACAAACAAAATCCTCAAAAGGGTTCAAAGGTTTAAAATTTGAAGAAAAGGGTTGAAAGGGGGGTGAAGCAAGCAAGTACCTTGTGTTTGAAAACTCATAAAGCTTGCCAGTGCTAGAGAATATGATGACAGCAACCTCAGCATCACATAGAACAGACAATTCTCTGGCCTTCTTGAGCAACCCGTTTCTCCTCTTGGAAAAGGTAACCTGTCTGCTGTTCAAATTCTCAATTTTCTTAATCTCAATCTTCCCCCTCCCCATGTCTTTTCCTCTTCCCTCTCTCACAAAGCTTCCACCTTTATTATCCTTCCTCACCAAACACTGAACCCACCAGCATTGAGAATAAGAGGGGAAAGATGGGCATGAAAAGAAGGACCCCAAAAGAGGTTCTTTATTTATATACAAGAAGACACACAGCACACACAAAATAAAAAAGCACAACTATTTTGTTGTTGGAGGGGATTGGGATTCTGCAGAGACCACCAAAGATGGAAAGAGTGACCAAAATTAGAGTCTTGAGAGAAAAGTGACAGATGGATTACTATGTGTGGCAATGATCCTAATACGGGATACTATTTGCTTGGGGAGTAGGTAATCGCCACTTCTAGGACGTTTTTTCTCATACAATCTTACTTTTTCTTTGGATGGTACTAGGAATTCCATCATGTTTCTCTTCATCTAAATAGATCATCTTTTTTGTTTTATCAGTAATATTTTTTTTTTCTGAAAAATAGGGGTTTGGTAAAATCTATTCTGAGATGGGGATCCAAAGATTTGATCTTTGAATGTTGTTTTGATTTAAATTTCTAATTTTGATGAACTCATGGTGAGAGAATATGACAGTATTTAGTATTTTTTTTAAGAGATTTTAAAAAAAAGGTGATTTAATTGAGTGAATTATTATTTTTTTTTAAAAAAGTATTGCTCATTTTCAAGTATTGAAACAAAATTAGAAAGGAGTGTTGGAAATGTTTAGAATAGTAGTGATTAAAACAAACTTTCCTTTATTTATTGTTAAGGTATTTATGGTTTCATCTTGAGTTATAGATTTTGTTCAACTATTAAAATATATCTAATTGCCATATTTAAATTTACTTATATTGGTAATTCAAGCAATTATGATTTCTTTTTTAAAGTTAAAAGTAGTGTAACAGATAGAAAACATGATCATATTTGACAATGACAGTGCTTTTATTGTTCTATTAGTGGTAATAAGACATCACAACTTTATTTTTTTGTCGTTGTTAATTAAGGAAATTTTCTGTTTGAAGAGTGTTTTTTCCTGGAAGAAGGATATGTGTGGTTCGTAAACATATTCTTTTAGATTTTAAAATTGATTATTAAAAACAGTATATTTCCAATACTCAGCATCTTCTTATTTAGATTATTATTTAGTATTAGTTCAATAAGTTTTTAAGGTGTTAAAGGTGAATTGAATTTTTATGGCAATTCATATATTTTTGGATATTTTGTATTTTAGATAGTATTTGTAATAATTATATCAACAAAAGGGAAGGGTTACCTACATTTTAGTTTTATAAACCCAACAAATTTTAAGTTTTACAATTAATTTATTTTTAAAAATTATGAAATTATTCTTTATCTTATTTTTATGATTACACCTAATTAATTTTTCTTGTATAGAACCTAGCTAATTACTTGTTTTTAACAGAAAAAAAAAGTGATAATCTTAGTTCAATTAGTTTAATTTCCTGTTATGATATTTTTAAGAATAATATATATATATATATATATATATATATATATATATATATATATATATATATATATATATATATATATAAACCATAATAAAATATCACAAAATTAAACAAAATGTAGAATTGTACATATTTATATAATGCTAATGTGTCATCCTTTTAAATCAAATTATTTATGTAGTCAATAGAGGTCATTGAGTTATAATTGATTAATATTTGATAGTTAAAATTGAGTTGACAATATTGGGATTATACCACTGTTGTATGCTAAACAATGTCTTAGGATGGATTTTTTGTTACTTATTTACATAACTTTACTGAAAAAAAATCATAATAAATAAAATATAATTTCTTACCTACATTAAGTCAAGTTTTAAAACAATAATTTTGTAAAAAGTATTGTGTTTTAAATTTTGATTTTTTTTTAAGTTGTAGAAGTTATAGTTTTTAATTCATAAATAATATATATTTTTAAACAAGATGAGTTATTTATTCATAAAATTACTTTATATATATACACTCATTTATAAAAAATTAATTTTTTTATAACTTTTAGATGCACAATTTACTTTTAAGTTAGGTTAATTATCTTTCAAAAAAATTGTGCTAAATATGTAATTTTTTGAAATAATAACTCTGTTAATAAATCTTTCAATTGCATAGTAAGTTATTATTTTATTTTAATTTATAATTTTTATAAGTAACATAAGAAAAAAGATTAGAAAACAATATATTCATAGCGAATGTAAAATTTTAGAAAATGATAAACGAGGAAACGAGAAATGGAGTCGTTCATAGTTTTCATTTGGAGTTGGGTTTTGATTCTTACTTGTTTGTACTTAACTTTGTTTTCTAAACTCATTTTCTAATAATTTACATGCATTTGAAAAACATGTTTGAAATATCATGTTTAAATATATTCTTTTTCAGCAAATATATCTGTATGTTTTTTATTTATTGAGAAATATTTGTTAAATTTACATTTTTTTATATTTTTAACGATGTTTTAGTTGTTATATTTAATCATAATTAGTTTGTTACTGAAAATAAAATATTAATTAATACGATTAAAATAAATTAAAATTAAAATAGTTATATGTTTAAGGACCTAACCAATTTAAATAATATGTTTTTCTTTAATATAAATGAAATAATTATTTATTAATTTTATTTTTCAATCAATAATTTACTTGAAACATTGTATTTATGTTAAAAAGTTATTATTGTTTACTTAAATTATAAATTATTTTCTATATATTGATTTTGATATTATAATTTTAATATATTATAAATAGGTATTTTATTTCTAAAGATAAAAGCAATATATTTCCATATTTTTTAAAACTTATAGTTATAATATATTCAAATTATATTTAACATTAAAAATATATTATTAATTTTTTTGTTTACGCAATTTAAAACTAATATAAAAAAATGTTCATAACAAAATTATAACCTTAAAAATCTTAGTTGTTTTAATTAATACTTCTTGTTTTCTTAATTAATTATAGTTAATAATAGGAATTAAAAAATGTCACAAATTTAGTAACAAAACCTTGACGGAAACAAATTTAGTAACAAAACCAGGTCTTAAAGCACGTTCAAAGCTAATTATTTTATATTAGTTTTAAAGTTTGATTATGCTACAAATCTTTCTAATATATCAATTTTATTATTTTTCTTTTTAGATTTTTTTAATCATTTTTATTTTTTAAATTTTAATTTTTAACTAATGAAACTAAAATAATAAAGTTTAAAATTTGAAGAATTAAAATAACAAAAATCAAAATGATGGTCCAAAAAGATAGTAATTATTTTCATTAAATAACCCAAACACTGGATAAGACACCTATATTGATCTCAGAAATTGAAATTTGATTAGTAAGTGTACATATTTTGTATTCTTACCTCATTTTTTATTCATATGGAGAAAAAGTTTAATAAATTTATTCTCATTTTACCTTTGTCAATCAAGAACATTTTAAACGTTTTTTCTAGAGCTTTCATTTCCTTCACTTTAGTCAGCCTTCTCCATTTTCAGTGAACAAATAATACATTTTTGCATTTACCTTTACATATCCACAGTCTAATCATTCTTTTATTTTTAAAGATACGTGTGGTGTCTTTACTCTTGCTTGCACAGTGTTTGCATATTTTGTATTTTGAAGAGGCAATAACTTCATCTTGGTTCGAAGACATGATGATGCAAGAAAAAACATATAAAAATATGAATTATAGTATTTAGAATTAAATATAGTTTGGTTCATCATCATATGACACTTTTACACCAATGTCCAGTTCCTGATAAGGACTAGTATGGTTTGGTTCATCGTAGAAACTCAACTTCAAAAGTGAGCTGTGAATCAATAATAGAATTTTTCACTTGCAAGACAGAACCGCTCAGATTATTGGAACTTCAGATTGAATAAAAGAACAAAACAATATAAAAAAAAGAAGTAAAAGCTCGATCGAATGCTAAATGTTCGGAACAATAATTTGGTTTCCTAAGTTCAAATGTATGATTGCATATATAACAAGGGTCATCATCAGAACAATCCCCTGTTATCAAATAACTTCAGAAACCTGTTAAGTGTTGAAGCTAATAGAGAACTACCACATATGACATATGTTTATTTGATAACAAAATTAAAAGATAAACAACTCTTACCCCAGATTTTGAAATCGGAGTAGTTCGGAAATGGAGGCCTGCACAGTTAGGGAAGACAGACAGCAATGGATGAACGATCTGCATCTGCAAAATGCATATAGAGCTCAGAGTTTCTTCAGCTTCTTCCAGACTTTGACTTTCATGCATCTAGAATTCAGATTTTAGATATGCATAATTGCAGATTATTACAAAACTCATTCAATTTCTTTTCTTTTTCTTGCTTTTCTCTGTGTTTAAAAATAAATTCGCCAGATCATTCCCCAAATCCCTTTTATCATTTTTATCTTCTTTTTCCCTTTCCAACTGTAGCATATGAACAGAAAACTTGCCCAGTCACCATTTTATTTTCAAAATCCAGCCAAAACACACCAAATGGAACTGGTTCTTGTTCTTCAACAATCTACCATGCCTACTCTACTCAAACCAGTTACTTGACCAGTTCAACATCTAAATTAGCTAGCCTCTGGTCGCAGTTTTATAACAATGCACATGTGTATATTCTAGCAAATGAATGAGTTGCTCCAATTTCAACAGCGAACAACTCATATCATATACATAAAGGTCGGTAACTTGTAATTTCATAAATTAAAATTGTTCATCGACCAATCTAAGCAAGACTATAGAAAGGACAAGAACAACTAGAAACTCATCAGACAATCTAAAAGACTAAAACCTAAATTAATTTCTGCATCGACTATAGAGATAGATTGAGCAAGATTCAAGTACATTAAACAGATTAGAAAACTGAAAGTACCACTCATTCCTTGGTTGCCGAGAACAAACCTTCACCAAATCCTTTGAGACACAGTTGATCAATACTAAAATGATGTCCCGAAGAAGACAAAATCTGACCTTATGCAGATCCCAGACCTCATTGTCACTGATAAAATAATCAAAGGAGAGATTAACATAATCTTTTACCAAAAGATTGGATCATATAACTGATATTCCCAACAAGAGCCTCCAAAATAGCATTTTTAGCTGTCGACATGATCAATAAAATTAAAACTTCCATTAGCAATATAATTATTATAACAAAAAGCTTATGTGCAAGTGCTAGCATCTCTTTCACTATTGAACTCAAAAAGAGCACAATAACAACACCGCATAAAAACCCTAACACTAGTCCTAATCGCACAACACAATAAAGCAGTTGAAATCAATAAAGGCTCAATCGAGGTCCTTGACAATCTTAATTCCCATGCTGTTCGCGGTTCCGATGATGGACTTGGAAATGGATTCCAGCGGCATGTTCTGGAGGTACGGGTCTGATTGCTTCGCCTTCGCGATCTCGTACACGTGCCGAATCGACAGCGTGGACGCGGTCACGTGACCGGGGCGGCCGCTGCCGGATTCCACCCCGGCGGCCTTCTTCAGATACCATGACACCGACGGCGACTTCACGGTGAACTCGAACGTGTTGTCCTTATACGCCGTTATCGTCACCGCCATGGGAGTTTCAGGCTTATACTTCTGTGTGCGCGCGTTGAAGTCCTTGCAGAACGCCATCAGGTTCAGCCGGTACTGACCCAGCGCCGGCCCCACCGGAGGCGCCGGCCGAGCCCCGCCGGCTGGGACTCTGAGCCGGATCGTCGCCGCTACTACCTTCGCAGCGCTCATCGTGGTCTGTGGTGGTGGTCGGGATTTTTGGGGAAACGTGGGGGGCAGCGGCTGAAGTGAGGGTTTAAACTTTGTCATGTGGGCCGGGCCCAACTTCTATACATGGGCACGGTCCAGAAAGAAAATGTCCTAATATTTGTTGGATATTTCTTTCTAACACCTCCATACATTCTTCTTGTTTTCATGCTGTCAGAAAAAATCTAAATTATCCATGGATGTGGAAAGATTTTGAATTGTATAATCTAATAATCTATTACGAAATACATAATATTATGAATTTTATAATCATAAATATATAAATGTATTTTTAAATGTAAGAATGTATTATGAGTTAAAGAATGTAGAACATATTATGTTTTTATTTTTGTTTATTTTATATTTTATTGTTATTTTAATTTTGAATTTTTTGATATTTCAGGTTCTATTTAATAAAAAGTAAAAAAGATAAATATTTGGTTTATAATTTACAAATAAGTGAAAATCTCATAGATTTGGGAAGATTACCAACAAAATCATTGAAATACTAAATATTTAAAAATTATAGACAACACCAGTTATCCACAAAGTTGGTTATTCCAATTACAAAATATGAGATTTGAAGAATATATCAAAGATATGGAATCTTCAAAGATTAAAAAATATATATTAATGATTATTTATTACAATTTAATCAAGTACAAAATCAAGTCCAAATTTTAGGTCTAGTCCAATTATGAAAGTCTATAGATTGAGAGTTTGACAAAGGTCAAAAGGACACACTTCTTGGAGAGAAAGAAACTCGATATTTATACACTTTAAGGTAGAAGGGCATTCTCGATCCTCGGGCATTCAATTCCATCATTAATATAGTGTTCAGTATGTTTAAGACTAATTAACTCCCACATAGACATTCAATTCCATCATCCATATAATGTTCAATATGTTTAGGAATAACTAACCCCTTATTCACAAGAGCTGGGTGTAATTGTTAGATTTTTTTTAATAAATTTGAATGTATCAGTCGTTGTGGGTAATTAGTCGTTGTAGGTAATTAGTCATTGTAGGTAATTAGTCGTTGTAGGTAATTAGTCGTTGTAGGTAATTAGTTGTTGCAGGTAATTAGTCGTTGTGAGTAGTTAATGTACTACTCATTAGAGTCTAGATAGTTAATGAGTTAGTCGTTTTGAGTACAACAGTAAAATATGAGTCTATAAATTGCATTGTGAATTCTTTGAATGAACAAAAAAAAAATGTGAATCAAGTTTTTTTCCAAGTGAGGTTTGTTGTCTACAAAGTGGTATCAAGAGCCAATTAGCTCAAATGTTTTAGTGAAAAAGTGAAAAAAAGAAAGCTTTAGTTGAGTGTTTAAAAAATGAGAGAGATGGTCGGTCTTACAAACAATGTGTCTCT
>Ga0209589_1009452_pt1 | contig 14719 bp, 10 predicted proteins | sample CowpeawhiteBW_FD_187525 | JGI IMG/M metagenome (GOLD analysis project Ga0209589, IMG submission 187525) | Root nodule microbial communities of legume samples collected from California USA - Cow pea white BW (SPAdes) (version 2) | ecosystem: Host-associated > Plants > Roots > Nodule | place: USA... | reverse complement strand
TTAAATTTATTAATATTATTTAAATTTGTAAAATTATTATTACTATTAGCAACATTAATATATAATGTATTAATATTATTATTATATATCATTATTGTTATTATTAAATTCATAATATTATTAGTAATATTATTATTGTTAGTGTTATTTTTAATATTATTGTATAATATAATAATTGCAAAATTATTATTTTTATTATTAACTATAATATATGAAAATAGATTAATATAGTTAAATTATTAGTATTACTATAAGCATTATTATTTATAATTATTAGCATTACTGTAAATTTTATTATTATTATATGTATTATTAGTGGTAAAATTATTTAGATACTTATTTTAATTTTATTTATTAAGAAATTATATTTTAATCATTTGCATTTTAATCTGTTTTGTTGTAATTTATGTAAGTAGTTGAATTAAAAAAATAATTATTAAAATTAGTAAAAAAATAAAACTAAAAAGTAATTTTTTTATTATAAATAATCATTTAAATTTAAGGAATTATATTTTAATCATTTGCATTTTAATCTGTTTTGTTGTTGTAATTTATGTAAGTAGTTGAATTAAAAACATATTTATTAAAGTTAGTAAAATAATAAAACTAAAAAGTAATTTTTTTATTATGAATAATCATTTAAATTTAAAAAATAACAATTAGTATTATTATTTATATTAATATAATAATAATAATAATTATTATTAATATTATTATTTTTCGTATTTTTATTTTAAATAATAATAATATTATACATTAATTATTATTATACAAATTATTAGAAATATTTGTTGTAGTAATAATAATAATAATAATAATAATAATATAATAATAATAATAATATTATTATTATTATTATTTATTATTACTATTATTAGTACTATTTCATTCATAAATAGTATTATAAATAATATTAGTATTATTACTATTATTTCAATTATTTCAATTTTGACACAGGATTATATTTGGTTATTTATATTTTTATTATTTGAATTTTAGTATTTAGATACACATTTTACTTTTATATACTACGGGACAAATTTAAATTTTGAATCGAAGTTCAAGGACTAAAAATATACTTAACCTAACTGTTAATTTTTTAAAATTTCACAAATAATTATATTGTAAAGGGTAAAATTTAGAGGGAGTCCCTTAATATATAGTTATAGATAATACTAATTATTATTATTATTCTTTTTTGTATTTGTATTTTAAATAATAATAATATTATTATTATAAAAAATATTAGAAGTATTAGTTGTAGTAATATTATTATTTTTATTATTTATTATCATTATCAGTGTATTATTTTTATCCAAAATAATTTTAGTGTTAGTACTGTTATTTCAATTTTGATACGAGATAATATTTTAATTATTTGTACTTTTATTATTTGAATTGTAGTATTTAGATACACAATTTTATATACTACAAGATTATATTTTAATTATTTGCATTTTTATTTGTTTTGTTTTTTATTTATTTTTACATGTGAGTAATGAATTGAATTCAAAAAAGTAATTACTAAAATTAGTAAAATAATAAAACTAAAAAGTAATTTTTTTATTATGAATAATCATTTAAATTTAAAAAATAAAAATTAGTATTAGTATCGATATTAATATAATTATTAACATTATGTTTTGTATTTTTATTTTAAATAATATTGGTAGTATTTATTATTATATTAATATCAATCTTAGTGTTATTATTATTTGAATTGTAGTATTTAGATATACATTTTACTTTTACTTATTACGTGATTATATTTTAATTACTTACTTTTTTATTTATTTTGTTGTTGATTTATTTTACATCTGAGTAATTACTTGAATTCAAAAAAGTAGTTACTAAAATTAGTAAAATAGTAAAACTAAAAAATAATGTTTTTATTATGAATAATCATTTAAATTTAAAAAGTAATAATTAAAAGGATATAATTGTAAAAACAGGACACCATGTATCTCTTGATATATATATATATATATATATATATATATATATATATATATATATATATATATATATATATATATATATAGTTGTATTAATATTATTATTATTATTATTTTCATCACTACAAGATATTATTATATTAATATGTCCACATTTTATTTTTATCTACTACAGAATCATGTCCACACTTTATATTTGTTTTGTTGTTGATTTATCATTACATCCAGTAATTAATTTAAAAAAGTAGTTACTAAAATTAGTAAAATAATAAAACTGAAAAATAAGTTTTTTATTATGAAGAATATTTAAATGTAAAAAATAATAATTAAGAAGATAAAATTGTAAAAATAAAACAAGACACCTAAGATATATATATCTCTTTACGGAATAATATTTGTAGGTTAATTAGGAGTAAGAAAGCAATGCTAGGTGGCGCATGGTGATTGGGAAGCATAAATGATGTGGAGGAGATAGTAAAGCAAAGGCATAAAGCATAAAGTAAAAGGCATGAAGCAAGTGTACCTATGTAACTTTGGTCTCCTTTGTTTTTAGCACACTTTGGCCACTTTTGGGAGACATATGAGACACATTCTTTGTCTCCTTTTGTGCTAGAACGAAATTAGCCTTGCACACACCATAGTTAGCTCTTTTGTCTCTCATTTTTTGTAACCTTATTTGACCTAGTTTCTAGAAGCTAAGGTCAGGTTTTTGTAGAGACATCCTTATCTTTTATTTGCTTAGAGGCCCCTAAACTCTTCTATATAACGGGTGCTCCTAGACATGTAAAAGGGTTGAACATTTTGAAGTAAAAACACTCTTGTGTCTCAAACATTTGTGAGAGTTTCCTCCCTTGGGAGTGAATACTTTTAAGCCTTATCTTACATAGCAAGTGACGACACACATCCACTCATCTTCAAGGTTGCCATGGCTTCTAGCCTAGCCTTGTAGTGGCGTGCTTCTCACATGTTTTACCATTTCTTTCCTTTCCATTTTATGTTTTCTTCTTCCTTTAATTATTCTTGGTTTTCTATGGTTTATGTGCTTTCCATTTCCTTTTTGTTTTGAATCAATCCATCATCTTCTTCTCTTGAGCTTTCTGAAAGGAACCCTCACATCTAGATAGCTTGTTATCTTAATGTCTAGTGGGGATTTCACTTAGCTTTCTTAATCAACTCACACCATATTCAATAATCTTAAAAAGGAACAAGATAATCCTTCATCATTTCTATTGGAGCCATACGATATGGAGCCATCGACATTGGGCCGGTTCCTGGCACCAGATCAATAGAGAATTCCCCCTCGCTACTGGGAGGCAACCCTGGTACTTCCTTCGGGAACACATCTTCAAACTCGTGCACCGCAGGTATAACCGATGTCTTTTCCTCATCCTCCACCTCTAGATGGGTGAAAATAATGAAGCACTGCGCGCCACCTTGAATTTCCTTCATCACCCCTTGAGACGATACAAACTCAGGCTCCTCTGAGTTGGGAAACAACAACTTTTTCTCTCGACAATCTATAAGAATGCGATTGGCAGAGAGCCAATGCATCCCCAAAATTACCCCCAACTCTTGTAGAGGTAGACATATCAGATTCACCTTGTATTTATGCCCTTCTACCTCTACCAGACATCTAGTACACATAGACGATGTCTTGAGCAAACCCGACACCAGAGTAGATACCACAAGTTCATGTTGTAGCTCACACACTGATAAACCGAACTGTTCCACACAAGCATCTAACACAAAGGAGTGTCACTCTAGAATCATACAGCACACAACAATTCATACCAGCTATCACACAACAACCTATAATCAGGTTACCTGAGCCTGCTGCCTCTACTCCTAACATGGCGTAGACTCTGCCTGTCGCCTGAGGCCTATTGCCTCCTCTCCTTTGTTGATTCTGCGCAGGAGTCTGAACTGGAGGTTATGCCACTACCCTAACAAGAATAGGGCAATCCTTGCCAAAGTGGCCTTCCTTGCCACAATTGTTACATCTGTAGTAACCTTCCAAGTGAGGGCAAACACTTCTCAGGTGAGGGCCTTCACACTTGAAGCACTATGTCCTGCCCTACTGTGAAGGAAAGCTCCTAGTGTAACGTCCTAGCCGGAAATTACTTATTAAAAATAAATAAGAAATAAAATTTATAGAACATCACATTTATTCTCGCAATTTCCCAAAAACGCGGGAAAATTAAATCTTCAAATGTTGCATAAATAGTAATTAAAACAACAATATCCAGTTATTACAAAACCAATTCCTCTAAAGTAAAAAGTTACAAAAGAAAAATCCCTAATGAAATGTAAGAAAATAGTCCTATAGTGATCCCCGCTCCGTCTTTATGCATCTGCATGCTCACCTGCATCAACATCTGCTCCCATGTAACGAGTTATATGATCATCGCCAAACACACACACAGATAGGGTGAGCTCATTTAAATAAATCCAACACATATCATAAAAAAAATATAAATTACATCATGTCCATATCATAACCCGGGTTAGTATAATCTTTCCCTTTTTACTTAGATCTCCATTTCCAATACTTGCATTAGACGTCTATCAATTTTATACCCTTTAGGTGAGATCAATGATCGATCTTTGATGCACGAGTGTCTACTCGCCCCTCCGACTACAGGCCACCACCTGATAGTCCACACGTGGGAATAACTTTGCCACAACATCTCACCGTGACACCAAGTGGAGCTCCCCAAAACAAACATAAGTTTGTAGTTGTTCCCAGACTACCAAAGCTCTATCAGAATGCATAAAAGAGGGCAATCACCTGAAACCTCGCTGTACGAGCCACAACTCGCACACTCCACTGGACTTCCTAAACCACCAAGCTACAACCTAGAGTGGTCATGTGTTACCCCAATACAAGATACATTCGTAACTAGGCCCCCAACCAAAGCCTCGCATCATGAACATCACCTAAAGTTGTGTAAAAAACCCTTCCTCGCGCACTATCACTGGACCAAAACCGCCTAGTGCGCATCTCACGCCGCTAGGCAGAATCTGGTTCCAGACCGCCTAGCACGCATCTCACACCACCAATTGCCAAGCGCCATACAAAAGCCATGTCGCTTCGTCACCGCCTGGTGAGACACCCCCTGCTGCCAGGCGCCCTGCGCGTCTAGTGGCCACTGCCACTGTTTTAGGTACCTATCGCCTGGCGGCTCGCCCTGTGCCGCTAGGCGCCACACTAGTAGCGCAATGCTACTGGTTTTTGGCATTTCCCTCGGGTCTTAAGAGACCCCAAACATACAATGCACCATTCTCATATCAATCATAGTATTTAAGACATAATACTATCACCAAAACTCAATATCTACAAATAACGCATGTCCAAATCACAAATACACACCTAAACCATACCAATTAGATTATTATCATGCATACACATACTCTACATCATTTACTACCTTAAACCTGCCACAGACACTCAATATACACCAAGTCTTATAATCTTTCAGTCTAATATTCATATAACTCATGCCACCACAATTTGGACAGTATTGCACATGAACTTCATTCAATCATAATTCAGATAGAATTACACTACCAAATATTCACAGTTTCACAATTTCAAACCCACCTTTTCACAACTATGATATTTTTTGTTACTCCCTCATCATATTATCCATTAACATTACTCAATCATTAAACCCAACCATACATGGTACACATAATTACATTTTTCTAATAGCTTCAGTTCATAATAGCATGCAATTGTATTTAGCTTAACACATATATCTCAATCATTACCTTCTCATACATTTTCATTTCATTTCATTTCATGTTAAACTTATCCATCACAGACCATAAATCATTTTATTCATACATATTTACCCAATTCATGTTTTCCTAGATGACTCTCGCTCAAAATAGGAGCTCATCGCCTAAGCGACAGCTCGCGTAAGCTCCAGGGAGAAACCTCTGGTACTCTCGCTTGGGCGAGACTGACTCGCCTGGGCGAAAATATCAAGGTTCTCAACTGTTCTCGCGTGTACAGCCAAGTATTCACAACCAAACGGAGTTTTAGCATTTTTCAAGCACTCACAACATCAAATAAGCCATCATAACATAAAACCATACCAAAGCAACCATAAAATTGAAGAACAGGCAAAACCCTAGCTCCCCTTACCTGAAAATAGCTAGCAAAAATACTTTGACGCTAAACAGTGAGCACAACAACTCTAGGAACGAACTAAGAAGTTGGAAAAAAATAGAGGAACAGAAGGAACGAAGTTACCTAGGGGAACCTTAGCTGGAACCAAGACAACTGTGCTAGAAATAGTAAAGTACTATATGAGAGACAACTTACGTGGAGAAAGAAATGAGTTCGAACTTGCTTGACCAAGGTGGTACCAAACCCTAACAGAGAATTCGCAACTGCTCTAGGAGGGAATGAAACGCACTAATTTCTTAAAGTGCAGAGAATGAGAGAGTTAGCTGGTTTATGGTCTTTGGCTCCTTATGGGTCAGCCCTATACCCAACTGATCTGGGACAACTCTTAAATATTAGGGCTAAAATATATGTGAGCCTTACAATTATTATTATATTTATTGTCGTTAACATTAACATTATTATTAATATTCACATTAATATATATATTTTTAACATAAATTCATTATTATTATTATTAATAAATCAATTGGAAAATGATAGTTTGATAAAAAAATTTTAACAATCTACCTAGGTAAAAAAAATCACTACTTTATTACTTATTTTTGTTAAAAAATAAAAAATTTAATCTATTTAATTTTATTTATAATTTTTTTTACAAGTTTGTTAAAAAAAATTGTCAAAAAATAATTTTCCAAACTAATTATTTCTCCTTTTTTATATAACAGTTTAGATATGTTATAAACTGTTACTCACTATTATAAATTTATGAATGTTATATTTGTTGCGATTTTTTTTACAGAAATTTCTTAGAAAAAATTGTTGTAATTTAGTTATTGTAAGATTTTTTCTCGCTGATTTAAATTTCTAGAAATTTTCACATAAAAATTTAATATTTGTTGCAAATGATTTTTATAAATTTAAATTAGTAAAAACATGTTAAATATATCTTAAAATTTTACAGGAAATTACTAAATTTCCTACTCATTTTCATTTTTTTTTTCAGGATTTTCATGCACAAATTACTGGAGAATTATTTATTATTTAATCTTATTTCATACAAAATTTTAATTCACAACAAATTTATATTGTTTTAAATTTTTTCTATAAATTTATATTTGTTGAAAAGTTACCATAATTATAATATCAACAATATTTTAATACACTAAATAAATATTTTTCAATTATAAATATTTTAAACATGTAAAAGATTTTAAAAATATTAATAATTTTAAATATTTATTTAATCGAAATTGATAATCTTTATTTTCATTTTATTTAAATACTTCTATTAAAACCATAAACTATAAATATTATTAATCATATTATTATAAAATTTAGAAAATTATAATATCATATTTTTATGAGATAATTTTATATCATATTTAAATAAATAATATAGATACGTTACAACTAAAAAAATGTATTGCCCCATTCTGAAAGTTTTTGGTTAGAAAGACACATGTATATACGGATCACAAACTAATTATTATTAAAAATATATGCGTGCATGTATATTTACCTTTTTATAATAAAGAATAATAAAATTAATAATAATATTTTTATTTTTTTTATAGGTAATTTTTAATTAAAAAATTAAGTTTAAAAAAGTGATCAAATCGAAAAAGAAAACCCGTTAAATTTAAAGGAAACAATTATTTGAAGGATAAAATTGATAAAATAACGATTTTAATTTAAAAAAAATTATTTAAAATATAAAATTGGAAAAAATGTAGGTACTAAAAAGAGATATTTCTTTATATATTAAATATAGATTATTATTATTATTATGTTAAATATCCAATAATTTAATTTATCAACATTTAGAAGAAAAAAAACACTACAAAAGAAAGAAAACATGACTTGCAAAAGAATCAAAGGATTAATGTGCCAAATTTATGAGAAATGAAGAAAAGTTGAAGAGTAATTAAATGGTGAATAAACTGAAGGAGAAAATTAGTGATGATAAAGGCTACATCCACAGTGTTTGATTCAACCAATTAGATATGAAACCTTAGTTAATTGAAAATATAAAAAGAGTTAGCTCATTAGAATGGTGAGATATCAATGTTGTAATTTACCTCTCAACTTTTATGTATTATTAAATAGATTTCTTAAATAAATTGGCACATATGACTCTGTTTTAATAAAAGCAAATAAAGATGATTAAAGACTCATAACTAACAACTGATGACATGTTTCAATACATTATTGGACTTTGCAAACACACACTTAATCATTACAAATGTAAGTTTTGATTATATTTTTGTGGTATTTGGTTGTATTATAATCACATGAGTGCTTGAAACTAAGAAAAAAAAGTCAAATAAGTTATGAAATTTTAAAAGTTTGTGGTTTAGGGACTTAAGTTAATAAATTTTTTAAAAGATTAAACTAATAAAAAGTTCTTTAGAGATTGGATTATCATATTTCACTACTCATTTGAATTTTCGTTTAGTCTCAAAGGAACTAATTTAAGAAATTGGATTGGTAATTTTCTCTAACAATATATAATGATCTGAAAACAATACTTCATAAAACTCAACTTAAGCAAAAGTAATTAATTTCATAATAACTAAACTATCCAGTTAGCACAATTTGATTTTATTGATCTTAATTCAACAATAATATTTTCGTTCAAAAATTGCTACAATTTAAGGTATTTTAAATAGATTAATAAATGTGCAACATATTGAAACATTTTAATTTGTAAATATATCAAAACTAAGTATTGTTAAAAAGGTACTGCTAAAACTTGAGCTAAACTTTCTTGTAGTCTATTTAAAACTTTATGTCTTATCGTATCCTTTTAAGCTTATTTGGGATAGTGTAAAAACCTAAAGAGACTACTAGTTAAAGAATATTTGAGAAAATTGCTTGCTAAAATAAGTAAAAGAAAAGTACTTGAATGTTTAGGCAAAGGTAGTTATAATATATATTTGCTTAAGTTTATAGTTCAGAGAAATTTTGTAGGAGACAAACCAGTATAAAATAATGTGCTTCTCTTCATGTTCCTTAGAAAACACCTTTCTGTTTGAAATATCTTTGAAATAACCAATAAAAATGTTTCAGAGCCAAAAGTTATAGAAAACACATTTCAACATCCATTTTTTTTTTTGTCTTATTGCATTCCTGAAACACGTTTAACCATAAATAGCAACCAACCAATTTAACTTCATGTCAAAGAAAGTTGGCAGGACAATGACCTTTCCACAGACAAGTCGACAACTAACGATCCATCCACCCACATTAAAACAAGAAAAAGAAGAGAGTCTGATAGACGGTATCAAATCTGTACCTCAAAATGGGGCTAAATAATTTTAGTTATCTTGCTATGTGTAAATAATAATTTCTTTAATCTTTCCATAATTATACAAGAGACATGTATGCTATAACTAAACATCGTACTCAGAGAATCCATGATGTCAAACTTGAAACAAAAAATTTGGGGATAAAATTGCAGGCTTACATTCAAACGAAAAGCTTTCACTAGCTTTTGGCAGATTACATGCATATAACTTCTTCCTTCCCATCTCATGAACATGCGTGGGCAGGTATTTTATTGTTTCACTAAAATGATGGGGTAAAGAAGATAAAACACTTAGTGTTCTCTCACTTCAGGCATCTACATATACTTTTTTTAATACTACAACATGGGATCATATCTTGGAAGCATCAGCTGTGACTCGGCTAAAGGCGATGGCTGTCTTTGAGCCAGATGGACGGCCCAGATGCTTGCTGATGAAGTCACCAGCTGACATGAGCTTTCCAAGATCAACGTTGGTTTTCACACCAAGTCCCTTTAGCATGTACACAACATCTTCAGTGGCTACATTTCCAGAAGCTCCCTTAGCATATGGACAGCCACCCAGACCAGAAACTGAAGAATCCACAGCACTGATCCCCATCTGTTTTGATACAAATCAGTGTCAATAAAAAACTTTGTTAGAATGCCAAAAGACGAAATGTTGCGCCGGTTTAAACTTGGTTATAAAATACACTTATGGGAAAACAATTTGTTCATAGATGGTAAAGAGTGTCCATTAATTTTAATTGTTCAAAAGTTGGCACAACAGTTAAGAACTTTTATTGCATGTGATGGAGATAAAAGGTTCAATAAACTCTATCAAGGGGCATGCATGCAAATGAATTTGTCGACTTACTTGGATGGACACAAGAATATTTGGAAGGGACTGCCCGTAAGTGTCATGGAAATGGACAGCAAGCTTCTCTGCTGGCACAACAGCCATTACAGCCAAAAGCATCGGAACTACAGTTCCTGATCACAACAGAATGAACAGAAGACAATATAAGTAATAAGTTCATATTTGAGTAACCAAATAGAAAGTTTTCATAAAGAATATTCATAATCTATTTTAATACACAACAAAGAGCTGGACATCAATCATGAAAATCTACCAAGATCTGACACTATTTACTTTGTTAAAAAAGAAGAGCAGATATAGGCAGTCTCAAAAAAAGAAAAATAAATTAATAATCAGTCAGGACTCAGATCAAGAATCGAGAATAAGCATAGAGAAAATAGGTTGCAGGGAATTAATAAGGGAAGGATGGCCATGTTAGATACTTTAATTAGGTGTAGAGCTTAAACTCATCGTGGTAAAATGTGGATACAGCCAAGAGGTAAACAAATGTTTTTGATACTGAACATTCTCAAATGAAGGAAAAAGTTAAAAAATAAAGACAACGTACATCATAATCAACCCAAAGCACAAGAAAGGTTGAGAAATAAGCTAACGTTTATACTATAACAACGGACAAATAACTACAAAGCAAACTGTTCTAGACTAACAAATGAAGATTTGAAATCTTCCTTATTATAGAAGTGGTGGCTTATCGGACAAAAAAGAAAAAAGGTAGCAGCAGTGAAGATTCCTAATTTTATTCATTTTATACTACTCAGAAAAACCTGTACTGGAATATCACCAAACGAGAGTAGTTCAACAGAAATATTGAACAAGGTATGAATAGTTTGTAGTTTTCAAAAAGAAATATTTAGTTGATTACCCGGAGTACCAACTCCAATTGTGTCACCAAGCGAGATTTCAAAGCAGCCCATATCATACAGTTCTTTAGCTACATATGCCACTTTTGATGGTGGAACTGGTCCTTCCACTGGGCATCCAACAACGCATGATACATACCTAAGAAATTTCAATACAGAGAAACAGATTGGAATAAGAAAAACAGATTGTTTCTTTCTTTCATTCATTAAATTGTTAAGAAGAGAGAGAGAGAAATGAGATCAAACAAAATTAATACAGCATAAAATAAAATTGGTATGTTTATTATCTGTTCTTCACATCCGATTAGAGTTAGATATGTAAAAACTGCTATAAATCTAAGATACAAAAACAGATTCCGTGGAACAGCACGTGTAGGGTATAAATTGTTTAACTAAATAATATATACAGGTAACCGTATTACCCAAAAACAAGAACTGAAAGGCAATAAAAGCAAATTCATCAGAAAATATCAAAATGGAAAATAAATGCGCAATTATAAACATATTGAAATAGAGAAGATTTATATATGACTAGAATAATGAAGAAAAGAAAAGTCATACCCTCGCACAGGAATTGAAAGCTCTTTAGCAGCACGAGTAACAGCTCGATAGCGAGTAAAGCTCTCTTCAATGCTACAATTAATGTTTGATTTCGAGAAAGATTCAGAAGCTGATGCAAAAACAGCTACCTCTCTAGCGCCAGCCGCTATAGCAGCTTCAAAACCCTATAAATGTAACAGATCAGATATAAGAAAGTAAATATGGCCATTTATAGTTGTTCTCGTTATTGGCACCTTTAAATTAGGAGTCAGAACTGGCAATCTAACACCTCCCAGATTATGAACTGCTTGCATTACATCCTTTGCATCTGCCAACTGAAAGGCACAGGAAGAGATTGTTATTCAAGCAGGTAAAACTCAAATCACACTGTAAAATTTCATGATACTGAAACTGACTTGATGTATTTGCGCCTGGAAGAAAGTTTGCCATGACAGTCGTTCATAATATCAATGAGGTGAAATAAATATGGTAAAGAAATTATACCTGTGGGACCCATTTGGGAGATACAAAACTAGTAGCTTCAATGACAGATAACCCAGAAGATGCCAACCTATGAATCAGTTCAATCTTTACATCTGTTGGTACAATGTTTTTCTCATTCTGTAATCCATCCCTTGGACCAACCTCAACTATCTTTACAAACTTTGGTATACCTTTCATAAACTGCATTGCCCAATTACAAATTGTAAGTTACCAGCCACAAAAATATGATCAAATCAACCAATTACACAGAAGGAGTAAATGCGGAATATGAAAACACAATAAAAAGCACCATATAGACAAATAAATTAGTAATTGAACAAAAAGTACTGCAGCCATTGCATTACCTTATATGCCATATCCTGTACATTTTTGTTATTGCTCTTTGGACTATACTGGTGATCCGAGGGGTAAAATGAATTATCAATCGCTCCAAATTTCAACGAGTTCCTCCCCATGGTCATAGTCTTTTGACTGAAAGAGTCACCATGGGGCAGGTCCCTTGTTTGCCTTCTCCATGGAAATGTCTCTGCTGTATACTCTTCATCATCTTCACTGCACCAAAGATAGGCTTCAGGAAATGTTATGAAGTAGGAAAGAATAAGAAAAACAATATATGCATCAGTGTAGACTTGTCGTAAACAGCAATTTTTTACTCACTCGCAGCTGTTTGATGTGCTGCAGCTTGGTCCTTCAATCCAGCAGTTTCCCATACCCAAATTATCTACTCTGGGACGGCAAGCACCGGACGAGAACCTCTGGATTCTATCAATGGTATTCATGCTTGGCAACTTGTCAAGGCCAAGTGGCTCCTCCAAACTTGACATGGTGATCTGGATGCTTAAAAGGGAACTGGCAAAAGATATTGAGTAAGTACGTGCATCAGGTAAGATTTTGCTATCATGTAAGGAGATACATACGCTGATACAAAAAATGTAAGGAGATACACATTTTCATCTGCATATTTTGTGTCAATTCTATTCATCTTCACACAGTGAAATCTGATGACATGTAGGAATCCACATGTTCAATTCTTGACACACAGCAAATGTCATTCGTTAACAAATTCATTTACTGCAGATGATAATGAAAAAAAAAATGTTGATGTAAAGTAAAGATGAAGGAAGGAAAGACACATTAACTCATCAGCTGTACTTGATTATTAGGCCATGCTTCTTTAAACAGGTACAAAATGTGGAGCAGAGTTAAATGTAAAGGGTTTTGAATTTATTTTCATTCCAAGATTCCAACCTCCTTATGTTCAGCTTACTCAAACAAGGATAGCCTTACCCATAGAAAGGCATTACTAGCAATGAAAGTATGAAACAGACCAACATATCTCCTTTCCAACCATGGCCACGGATCCAAAGAGGAATGTCTCAACAAATACGATGGTGCCGCAGCTAAGTGAGAGTTCTTAACGCCTCTAACAACCTTATAATGTGCAAATGCAAGAGTTAAACAAATCCAAATGATGTCCTCTACCTAAGACTCAAACGACAAGATCTTTACTAAATAAAACATAGGAATTAGCTGCTTTGAGAGCAAGAAACTACACCATCCAGTTAATTTCTAAAACTGCAACCAACTCCTTTGGCTTAACTCGTCAAGAAAATTCGTCATTTTCACTCCTCATCCAGCTAATTACAATCAACTCGCACTTGTCACAGCAGTTTATAACTAATCAACAAGCAACAAAAAAAATGCACAACTCAAGACTTAAAATATCAACCACTGAGACTTCAAACCAAGCTCCAAGAGCACAATCAACAGAAAATTACACAAACAGCAAACAAATTAAATTAATAACCCAAAAAAACCTTAAAATTGATCAATCAGTGGATTTGTATTTTATTTGTAGAATAATTTTGTTAACCAAATTCGCTTCAGCGAAGAGGGCAAAAAGGAGAACCAGAAGAAGCAAACAGACCTGCAACCAAGCAAGGTCAGAAGGAAGAATGGCCAGCAGGTAGGGTTTCTCGGAAACCCTAGAAATTGGGGGAAATCGAATTTGGTTGTATTTACGAAAAAACCAAGGGAAATGAAATAAGGAGAAAGAAGAAGGAGAAGGTGAAGGAAACGTGTGACGGGTTGTTTGGTATTAAAGCTTGTGCTTTGGTTGGTGGGAAGAGAAGAATGAGGTCAAAATTGATTTTCAATTTATTATTATTAATTGTTTTTTAATTAATTAATTGATATATTTTGGGAAGATAAGTAGTTGCTTGAGACGAAGGCAGTATTTAAGTGGCGTATAGAATTTGGACACGCGCGCGAGTGTGACTGTCAGAGAGAAAGGAGATTTGGCGGGTAGTTACAGTTTAACAGATATTTAACTGTATATGTATTATAGAATACTAGCGTAACACAGGCGCTATCGCGCCTGTGTATATATATTTTTTAAATATACGTGATATTATATTAGTAGGTGATAATATGATAATGTTATTAAGTTAATATATATATATATATATATATATATTAGAATTATATTTATTAAAAATAAAGTGAAATATATCAGAACAGATAAAAGAATAACCATTAATAAATAAAGAAGAAGTAGAGACA
>Ga0209589_1009451_pt1 | contig 14721 bp, 10 predicted proteins | sample CowpeawhiteBW_FD_187525 | JGI IMG/M metagenome (GOLD analysis project Ga0209589, IMG submission 187525) | Root nodule microbial communities of legume samples collected from California USA - Cow pea white BW (SPAdes) (version 2) | ecosystem: Host-associated > Plants > Roots > Nodule | place: USA... | reverse complement strand
TCCTTAGGCTAGCATAGATTAGGAAATCCTATCACCTCTTTCACCTTCCATTGCTTGCAAGTGCCTTCCAACTTGCCTCCATTCCTTCATCCATTTCCGCTGCCCATAGAGCTCTTCATGCACCTTTAGAGCTCCACCACCAAAGGTGAGGTTCCTTGCCTGGGCTACAACATGCAGCAACGTGCCTCAAGCCCCCATGCATCCTCGCTTAGGCGAGAACGTCAGGTCTCGCCACTGTTCTTCCTGCAACAGCCATACAATCATACCCCAAACAACAATACGCATCCATTCAACATTTTACAGTAGCATAACAACCATACAATCATGAAAACAGTGACAAATAAGTAAGAATCGAATTTAGACAAGGATCCCTAACTTTCCTTACCTGGAAATAGCTAGAAGAATACCCCGACCCTAAGCTAGTGAGTACGACGGACCTCAGAGTATATCTATGAATTGGAAAAATGACAAAACAGGTTCAAAACAGGTTACTAGGGTGAAACCCTAACTAGAATCACGACCATAGAGCCAAAACAATGGAGGTACGGTTAGAGTATCAACTTACTTTTGCAGAAAATGGTTGAATGAACTTGGGAATGAACGAGGTCCAAAACCCTAGTAGAGAGTTGCATCTGCTCTAGGAGTAAGGGAGATCTTTTTTTTTTTAAATGAGAGGGATGAGTGGTGTTAGGTCAGATTAAGGTGTTTGACTCCCTATGAGCCAGTCCTAAGCTCAACTCTTTTGGGAATTATGACGGAATAAAATAGTAGGCTTTACATTAAGTAATGCAATATCATTTGCATCCTTTATGCATATACGCATTTGTTTGTATAGCTTCTTCTTGTGGATAGATATTGTAATTTTTTTATAGCCATAATATTTTTAAGCGTTTGCTTGTCTCATTTTCTTCCATTATTAATTTATACCACTTGTAGAAATCAATACTTTGAATAATTTTTAAAAATTCATGTGTGCAGGTTGGTAGGAATATGTCTACGGAGGGTGTCAAATTGTTAATAAAGAGGTCAATTTTTCAAATTCACTTTTAAAAAACTGGGTTGACGGAAATACAGTTATTTTGAGTTTTTTCTGGTCCTTTTTACCTTCTGGAACTATTTTTTTTTAATGCAGAAAAATCTAAGGGAAGGAGATTCCGTGCAAGTTGAAAAACTTTTCCAATATTATTACTTACCAAAAAAACTTTGATTTATCTTATGTTAAAAATTAAAAAACATATCCTTTGAGTTTTATAATCAAACAGTTGTAAGAGAAAGTAAGTAACATCTCTAGGAATAAAAATAAATAAATTAAAGGGTATCCAAGATAACTCTAATGTACGTTCTTAAAGAGAATCTGACAATAAAATTTTAGTTTTATATAATTTTTACATTGAAAATGAGTGTGGCCATATAGAACCAGTTTCTGTTTAAATAAACTCTGAAAAACTTGCTTTTATCTAGAAAGTAATTAACAAGAAGATAAAAGAGACAAATTTAAAAATACAACATATTATGAGATGCATTAAATATGTGGCATTTGGTTCCATACATCCCCTTTAATCATAAAATGGAAAATTTAGAATCTGAGTTTTGAATTTTTAAATTTTAATAAGGCCTTTCAATTTTGTTATTTTCATGATCCTGATTTGGTGACACCCATGAATATTATTGAGAAGGAAGGTGTCAACTTTTGTAGGCTAAACAAGGCATGTGAGGCTTTGTATTTTCAGAGGCTATTGCATAGAGCAGGGCTCTAGAATTATACCCTGCCGGTCCTGCAGGTATCACAGACAAGATCTATCATAAAATGCAGCATATATATATATATATATAATGAAAACTTAATTTTGATCATCACTTGTCAAAACCAGCTATTAGCAGATAGGGTCTCAATCACATAGTGACAACAACAAGCATTATTGAAAGATTATTATTGAGTAATTAGGAAACTGTAATCCATCAATGTTATAAACTTGGATGAAGACACTACTGAATAGATACATAGATAGATTGATACATGAATTCATAATTATGTTGGAGTTGTGGTTTGAGCAGGAGAATTGACATAAAGTGGCACCTCAACACAACACCAATGATCATGCCAATATCTTGTTCTCATGACATGACTTGACAGTTTCCCTGATCCTCAAACCAATTGCATGCCATACTGAAGAAGTTTATGATTAATTAATGTTGCTATCACCTGCTTGGAATCCAAGAGATTTTTGTATATTTGGGATGCCCATATAATGCTTGTGGAAATGATAGCACAAGAAAGTTGCACTTAGTGGTTTGGTTTTGTCATCCATGAAAAGGACCAAGTGATTTTAAAATTGAAATCTGGATAATGCATGCATTTCTGCCTCACAAAAATGAATGGTAGGGCTTTTAGTAGTGTGCATAATTTTAAGCTTAGCATCAAGGTTTTGTGTTGTGTTGATTAAGCCAATTTGATTAGGTATGCTTCTGCCTAATTCGTCCATGAGGATATTCAGCCACTATTGTCATCGTCTACAACCTAATCTCAAATTTTCAATTTTTAATTACCCAGAGTATTCAATGATTTGCTGGAACATTTTTTAATCATATTTTCTCATTCTATTTTTTTTATATAATCAAAACCAAACAATGTGTTTTAGTCAAATAAATTAATAAATAAATAAATAAAAATGCCTTTGATTCTCTTTCAGAGATTTTTTCTCTTTCTTATTAGATTTTTTCATAAATCTCAATTTCTTGTTTTTTATTTTGTTTTGTATTTTTTCAACATATCTTTGTTTCTTTATTATTATTTTTGGTTAAATATGTTTTTGTTTCATTAATTTTTAGTAAAAAAATGAAATTAGTTCTTCTTCAATAATCTTTCAATTTGAAAGATATGTGAATTCAGTCTTTTTAATCACATTTTGTTAAGTTTATTTGATATTTCAAATATCATCTATCATAACATTTAAATTGTTTATATGATTTGACATATTTTTGCTTCAATGTTACTTGAGATACTATCATGAAACGTATTCAAAACATTAAATAAACTTAACAAGACGTGGTTAAAAGAACTAAATTTATGTATTTCTAAAGATAAAGAACTAAATTAGTTCAAAGTTGTAAAAATGGACTAATTCTAATTTTTACTTAAAAGTTAAAAGTTAAGAAACCAAAACTATATTTAATCTTATTTCTTTTAATAAATTATTTTATATGGAGATATTTAATTATTGAACTTTAAAATGTTAATTTAACTATAATTTTATAGTTTAAAGTGATATATAAATAAATAAATATATATTACGCCGTTTCACCGTCAAGTTTACAAAATCATTTGTCTTGGTATCGTGTCATTTTATGTAAAGATTTTGGTTTAGTTACATATTTTATTACACAATAAGTTTTTTTTTTCTCGTATATTTAACCATTATGTTTTCAATTTTTTTTCCATTTTACCGAAAAATTAAACATGGAACAAAGTGCTCACGTGTCTTTAAAAAACAACATCATTTTATCATCAATACTACAAAAAAAAAAAAAAAAAAAAAAAAAAACAACAATATAAAAAAAAAAAAAAAAAAAAAAAAAAAAAACACCGTCGTTGTGTTATTACCAAAGTGATAACAAACATAACAATTGAAACACAAGATGACACGATCTGTAAAAAAAAATTGAGCGGATAAATATGAAATTTGAAGACTTGATAGTATGATATGTGAGAAAAAATTGGAAGATAAAATTTATAAAATAATAATACTTGAATTATAAAATGTACTATTAAACCAAACTTTTTTTTTTCATTTATGTCATCATGTCTTTATATGTTGATGCTGATATATAAAAAAGTTTTTAGAAAGTTACCGTTTTTTGGTAAAAAGTTGAATCCTAGTCTTCCTTTAAAACTGAGTATATGAGTACTCCAAATGAATTATGTCCCTAAAATCTTAATATGGCGATACATCGATAAATAAGAAAAAATTAAATGATAAAATTTAAAAAATATGATGAAGAGTAACAATATGAACAATTTAATTTTTTTTTCCAAATTAAATATATTTTTGGTATTTAATAAATTACAGAATTAGTTTTGTTAAACCTTTATGGTCGTTCATGTATTTTTTATTATACTAGTATTTTGATCCGTGGAAGAGATGATTTTGAATCTACCAAATTTTTTTTACTTTTTATAATATAGTTAGAACAAAATGAAGGAGTTAAAAATAGATATTATATTATTTAGAATGATAAGTTTTATTCAAAACCCAAAATAAATTAAAGTAAACATATAACCATGTTCAATAAGTAGACATGAATATTTAATACTCATAAGAAAAGTAAACAATTTTGGAAGTACACCAGGTTCAACAACCTTGTTACTGGTTGGGTTACCTTCTAACATGAGGAAAACATAAAATAAAATAATAACATTACGAAATATAGGTAAAGTTAATTACAACAACATTCATTAACAAACACTTCAATATTTGGATGTATGAAATCATTGTTCACTTGAAAGACAATAATATCTAGAGCTGTCAAAACGGGTAATTCGGTCTGACCTGACTCGACCCATCCCTACCACGGGTTAATAGTTTAGTGAGCTAACCCAACACGGCTCCCTTTGTAGTGAGCCAAAAAAATTTGAACCCGGCCCACCACGGGTTGGTGGGTTAAACGGGTTGGCTCACGGATTCACTTAATTAAAAAAATATTATTTTTCAATTTTTTTTTCAGTCAAAACTAAATTGTAATTCTAATTAAAATCTAAATAAAATTTAATACAATCAAAATACAAACCAAAATAAAAAAAATACAAATTATTTATGTGTTGGATAAAAAAACAACCTAACATGACCCAAATGTAAAGCCCAACTTAATAAAAATAAATAAAAACACTTGTGTGACCATTTTATCTGCGGGTTCTAAATGAGTCGATGTGCCAACCCGACTCATTTTTTAAGTCATTTTCAGTACAAAATTGACTCCAACCTTATATCAATCTTTGTAAAATTACTTCTGGGTTTATTTAGTATTATGGTTTTTCAATTGACTACAATTTTAGGTCCTAGAAGAAAAACATCTTCTACATTTTCACCCTGAATGAACATGAGAAACTTTGATGACAAGTCTTGCATGATTCATAATGTCATCAAAATCGTATACTGTGAATAAACACTATTAACCTACACAATAAAAAATAATAGATAAAAAAATAGGATTCTTTAAAACACTTTTAAAATATTGATTTAACAATGTGAGCAAAATGAAGATAAAAATCTTTTATAGAAAAATGCACATACAGGCACCGCTAGTTTTATAGTAGAATTCATGGTAACCTTTGTTGATTTCATGTAACTAACATCAATTTAGCATTGACAACATCTAACATATGTGCTTTCCAGTATTAACTTTGACAATGCCAAAATCACAAACAATTTGTCAAAATAAATGTAAGTAAATACTAAAGAAAGGTTTTCTTCGTACCTTCGAAGATATATGTAGATGGTGTTGAACTTCCAAAGGATGGTTGTGTAGGTTTCCTTTTGTTCCATCTCCATTGACATACTTTCTTGCATTTTTGCTGGTAGATTAGATGAATAATGCAATACACAAGATTACGTTTAAGACAATTTAATTTTGTTTTCTATAACAATTTAGAAGTAAATTAAGAAGTTAAAAATAGTTTTTACACTTTAAAGAATGATGATAAATATGATTCAAAATAAGAGATATTAACTTATCAATGTTCACGTTCAATGTAACAATATTGAATATCGATAATTGTGACAACACTAATAATAGTAATTATTCTTTTGCTCGATATGAATGTTCAATCTTTTCAATATCTATGCATGTATATGTTATGAACATCAATACACAATTCTGTTTTAAATTTCGATGTGAAAAATTTCATTCTCATTTGGACTAGTTGAATACATACAACCTTACCATGTTTAAAATGATATTACAAAAACAAAAAGAATACAATACTTGACAAAAAAATTATATCCTATACGATTAATTTGTACACCTCTTTTTAAATATTTTTAAATTATTATTAAAATTTGACATAAATATATTACAATTTTAAATGAACAATTATTTCCCATAGTTTATTATTTAATTTATTTTTAATGCATTAATAACATCATTACTTATTTATTTATTTATTTATTGTTTTACATCATATATTAATTATTATTATTATTATATTAGTATTATTATGATAATTTGTATTAAATATTATTACATGTTATAATATATTATTATAATGTTAAGAAAAATAAAATATTTTGAATTCTCTGGTTTCTATATTTTGTTTCCATCTCAAATGCAAATTTTCTCAAAGATAAAAAATAGGTTAAAATACCTTTAAAGTCCCAATTTTCGTCAAGTTTTGTCAAATCAGCCCTAATTTTGTTTTTATGCTCAAATCAGTCCTAATTTTTGTCAATTTTGTTCAATTTGGTCATTTTTTGCTAACACCGTTTAAATCATTAATGGCCATGAACAATGATTGTCATGTGTTACTTCATGGTTTTTTTTAATATATTTTTTAATTTTTTTAAATGTTTTTAAATGTCCACATGCCAACCTAGCAACATGCCATGTGTCAGATCAATGTTTTTTATTCAATTTAGTCCATATATTTGTTATTTTTGTTCAATTTAGTCTTAATTTTGTTTAAAATTGAGCAATTTTATCCCTATCGAAATTGATACCAAATTTGATTTTTACATAAAAGTTATAATGATATGAATTTTAATATATTTAATAAAAAATATGAATTTTAATATATTTGGTCTCAATTTGGAGAGAGACAAAATTGGTTCATGTTAAAAAAAATGGGACTAAATTGAACAAAAATAATGAATATACAGACCAAACTAAATATAAGACATTGACACTGACGCGTGGCACGTTGTTGGGTTGACAAGTGGAAATTAAAAAAAAATTAAAAAATTGAAAAAACCACGAAGTGACACTTCATAAATACTATTTATGATCGTTAATGATTTAAACGGTATTAACAAAGAAGGATTAAATTGAACAAAATTAACAAAAATTGGGACATACTTGAGCACAAAAACAAAATTTGACAAAAATTGGGACCAAAAATGTATTTTAACCTACAAAATATGTGAAAGTACAATTGGAAGCATTAAAAATATTCATTAAAAGGATTATAATTAGAATTTTTTTTATAAAATAAAGCTAATAACAAGATAGAGAAGAGTAGAAGGAAGAATAAAGAATGGGAGAATAGGGAGCAACTTAACTTTTCTGTGTGGCTTATTACTGATAGGAAAAAAATCCTATTTATAGATACAACATGGTAACCCATAAAGGATACAAATCAAATAGTTAAGACAAAATATTTACATAAATAGTAATGAATCATATCCTTAATTGTATCAAATCAATGAACAACCATTAATTCATAACATTCCCCCTTAGGTGTCCATTGATAAGGGAATATGCCTCGTTAAAACCTTAGTAGGAAAAATGTTTTGGGATAAAAACATAGTGAAGGAAAAAGAGTACACCATTCTAGATAATATTGTTATTTACATCTTTTATTTCTCCCCCTCATGTAAACTTATGTAATACCGAAGAAATTTAATTAATTAATATAAATAAAAAAACGATACATTTTTCTCATGTTAATTTAGAAAATATTGTTTATAAGACGGTTACTTGAATTATTTACTATAAAGATTATAGTTAAAGATTAAAGTATCAACATATATATAACTTGACAATCAAATTAATTAAACATTCAACAGTTCAAATATAACTAAGCAACATTCTAGGTTTTAAAAAAATTATAATAGGAGTAGTAAATAATTATTAAAAAAATTTAAAAAAAATGTTGGTGGGTTAAGTGGGCCAACCCACCTTCAACCTGGCTCAAACCCGTTTAACCCGTGGGTTAAGTGAGCCAGGTTGAGTTCAACCCACTTTTGAAAAAGTTAAATTTTTCTCAACCCAACCCGGCTCGAACCCGTGGTGAGCCGGGTTGGCTCACGGGTTGAAACCTATTTTGACATCTCTAATATTGAGGCATACCACGATACCATAGACTAAACCAGATAGAAGTTGAACAATACTTAAAATAAATGGCCAAGAACATGGTAGTACATGGGCTATAACCCTAAAGAAAACTCAGACAAGCAGGATCTGATCCAAGATGAACTAGGCCGCGGAATCTCCATTACCCTGTTGACCACAAGGAGTTCTTGCATCTGCACACATCAATAAATTAATAATCATCGTAAAAAGAGAAAACCACACACACAGAACATACAACAAGGAAAAAGGGTAAGCTAGAGTAGAAAATGATTTTATCATACAATTGCATACACTTTCATAGTCCAAGATACATACATCAACCAATCATGTGATGACTCGCAACCAATACACTAAGACTCAAGACACGACTTATCTGGATACATATAATTATTCGGATTCACCGGATGCTTGCACTTGTGGTGGCCTCTACTGCTCTACCGAGCTAATTGTCAAAGGGTCTCATCCTACCACTCACAAGGTTAGCCTTAAAGTGTCTCAAGCCTCCTGCTACTCTCACCACTTGAGTCCGTACGCTCTACGTGAAACTAACTAACTCTTTAGAGTGTAAGGATGCAATCCTTACCTTGAATCCTTACTAAATTATATAATAAGGCACCACCATGAAACTCCCACTAACAGGGGTCATGGAATTACATCCTGACTAATGAGGCACCACCATGAGATCTCACCTAGAGTTCCATGGAATTACGCCGTGACTAATGAGGCACCACCACGAAACTATCGTGGAATTACGTCCTGACCACACCAACATCATGTTCCATCAATCAATATAACATTATTGCTCATACCAATTCCATGTCACTTTTATAACCAATCATCCCATACTCATTACACGCCAAGATCATGCCAAACTCATCATTCACAACCCATAAACCATTTTACTCATGCATATTCACTCATCTCATGCTTTAACATAGCAATCCAACCAAACATGTGGCAAACACCCAAAAACAAAGAAGAAAACAGGATCCAAACACTTTCTCGCCCAGCTCTCGCTTAGGCTGAAAGGCCTCGCTCAGGCGGGCTCCTTTCACGTAGGCGAGGGCTCGAAAAGTGGGAACAATGACCTTCACGTTCTCTCGGCGAGACCTCCTCGCCTGAGCGATATGGACTTTCGCTCAAAACAGGAGCTCATCTCATTGTTCACGCGTGCTCAGTTCATTCATTCAACTTTACCAACATACAATTCATCTTCGTACCATCAGAAACGTCACCCAAGCATACAAAATCATGAAAAGAAACAGGAACAAGCAAATATGACTTAAAACGCGAAACCCTAACTTCCCTTACCTGGAATAAACTAGCAGAATATCCCGATACCCAAACAAGTGAGGACGTTAGACCATAAAGCAGATTCACGAGCTGAAAAACAACGAAATAGATTCAAAATGGGTTACCATGGTGAACCCTAGTTATAATCATGATGACAGAGCTGGAAATGAAGAAGGTACGGTGGAGAATCAACTTACGTGGACAAAAATGAGGTTGAGCTAACTTGAACTTGAATGAACTCCAAACCCTAGTAGAGAAACGTTGTTGTTCTAAGAGAGGGAGGCTGCTTTTCTAAAATTGAAGCGAATGAGGGTGTTAGGGCAGTTTAGGGTCTTTGGTTCCCTATGAGCCAGTCCTAGGCCCAACTGATTTGGGGCAGCCCTTAAACATTAGGGCTAAAATATAAGTGGGTCTTACATTCTCTCCAACAACAAAAATTTTCGACCTCGAAAATGAAGGCTTACCAGGAAAACATATGCAAATGTGACTTCCTCATATCTCCCTCTAACTCCTACGTAGAGTCACATGTTCTTCGGTCCTAGATGACTTTGACTAGGCTGACTGGTTTTCCTCGATGTTCCTCAACTCGACTATCCTCTAAAGCAACAGGTGGTACTTCTATAGTGAGATCCTCCCTTATTTGTATATCCTCTTCTTCCAACACATGAGACGGATCAAACATGTACTTCCTCAGTTAAGCAACGTGAAACACCGGATGGAGATTTGCCAACTGAGGAGGCAAAGCAATCTCGTAAGCCACCGGTCCGATCCTCTTCGAGATTTGATAAGGGTCAAGGAACTTAGGAGAAAGCTTCCTTGAGCTGAGAGACCTTCCCACACTAATGGTTTGGGTCACCCTCAAGAATACATGATCTCTAATAGCGAATTCCAAGGATCTCCTCCTACGGTCCGTATAGGCCTTTTGCCTACTCTGAGAAGCCTGCATCCTATCTCTTACCATTCTCACGTTCTCTGTAGTCTGCTCTAACAACTCAGGCCCAACAAGCACTGCCTCCCCATCTTGATACCAACACAGAGGAGTTCTACACTTCCTACCGTATAGAGCCTTATATGGCGCCATGCCAATGCTCGCATGGAAACTATTGTTGTAGGTGAACTCTATCAATGGTAAAACCTCATCCCAAGCACCTAGATGATCTAGCATGCACATCCTTAACAAATCCTCGAGCGATTGAATCGTCCTCTCAAACTGACCATCGGTCTGGGGATGATAGGCTGAACTCATAGTTAGCTTGCTACCCAAAGCACTCTCTAGCGTTTGCCAAAACCGTGAAGTGAACCACGGGTCTCTATTTGAAACAATGCTCGACGATACCCCATGCAACCTCACTATCTCCTTAATGTATAGTTGGGCCAACTTGGCCATAGACATTCTCAGATTCATTGCCAAGAAATGAGCGATCTTGGTCAATCGGTCCACTATGACCCAGATCGTATCATGCCCTCTAAAAGTTCATGGCAAATTGATGAAGGCATGACCAACCATAATACCTCCATAGAAGCACCCTCAAGAAGGATCATTAGAAGCATAACTAGAGAAGAGACTTCTATTCCATCACCTTTATCTTTATTTTCCATTACTTTAGTTTGAATTCCCTAAGTTGGTTTTTATTTGACTTATTTTGGTTGACTTGGTGACTCTGACAAAAGTTTACCTTTGACCAAGATTAAATTAACTTAAACCAACATGTTAATCCTTGTTTGTCTTGTTTTTATAGGTAATTAAAGAAAGTAGAGCATGCTAGATGGCGCATGGTGATTGGAGCATGTGAATGATGTGGAGGAGAGAGGAAAGCAAAAAGCATAAAGTAAAAGCAAAAGTAGACATGTACCTTGTCTCCTTTTGCCATTTTGGATTATTTCTTTGAAATCTACTTGGTCTCCTTCCCTTTCTGGCCTAGAATCCTCATGGAAATGCATCCACCAATCATTGCCTCTCCTTTGGGCTGTGTGGCATTCCTACACTAGGAATTAGGGTTTGCTAGTTGATCCCTTTCATGATTGTTTTTTTGCTAAAGGACCCATATAGACTTTTATTTAAAGGGGGCTCCTTGTCTTGTAAAAGGGTTGATCATTTGATGTTATAAACCTTGTGTTTCAACCACCAAATTTTTGTGAGCTCTCCTTCCATGAAGTGAATATCACATTTGCCTTATCTTGCTTGCAAGTGGCAGCACCATTCACTCATCTCTAGGGTTTGGTTGGCTTAGATCCCCCTATGAGTGGCGTGCTTCCTCCATTGCACCACCTTCTATGCTTTCCATTTTATTTGTTTCTTCTTTCATTTTTGTTCCCTAAGTTGTGTTAAAAACCATGACTACTTGAACTTGAATCCAACTCTCTTCTTCCTTTCATGAGCTTGAGAAATGAACATTCACATCTAGATAGCTTGCTATCTTAATGTCCAGTGGAAATTTTCAGAAAGCTTTCTTAAACAACTTCACCATATTCATAAATCTAAAAGGAAACAAGATAATCTTCACCAACTTCACCAACTTCACCATTGTAATTAATTTAACAATAATCTCTAGTTAACCAATGAAGAATCATATTTTGAAAAAGCAGTGGAATTGACCTATTTTCTATTACTATGTTTACAATCTTTTATTTGTGTGACATTCATTCTTTGCATATCAGAACCCCATATTATTATAATTACTAGTTTTAATTACATTTTTATAAGAATCAAATATTTGAGATCAATTTCGTATTCGTTGTGAGACGACTCAGGGTTTTCTTAACCCTAACTAGTTTGTTCACTATTAACTTGGCAATACTAAAGTTGCTAAAGCTAAGTAGTGGTAATTTGATCGCCTAACGACAACGATACCAGGAACCAACTAAAGTAAAAGAAAAGTTAAGAGAATTTTTTGAAAACAGGTTCAAGGCAACTGGAGATAGTAGGATCACATTGGATAATATAGAATTTCAATCTATAACCCATGCTGACAACATCATGCTCATAAAGGATATTGAAGATACGAAAATTAAGGAAGCAATTAATGATTGTGGGAGTGAAAAGAGCCCTGGACCAGATGGTTTTAACTTTAGTTTTATTAAAGAAAACTGGGAGACCATAAAAAGGGATTTGATACAAGTAGTGAAGGGGTTTCAACAGACAGGGGAAATTCCTAGGGGCTATAACGCATCATTTATTACACTAATACCAAAGAAAAACAACCCAATAGACTTAAATGAGTTCAGGCCAATATCTTTGGTTAGGTGTATCTATAAGGTGATCTCTAAAGTGTTAGCAAATAGGATGAAAGAGTGCTACCAAAAGTGATTGACTTTTCTCAATCAACGTTCATTGAGGGGATGGGAATGATAGACAATATTATAATTGCTAATGAAGTAGTGGAAGAGATTAGGAGGAAAAAAAAAAGAACTGCAACAATAGTTAAAGTGGATTATGAAAAAGCCTACAACTTAATGAGTTAGGAGTTTATGTATTACATGATGGGTAGACTTGGGCTTTGTTTTTAAATGGATAAGTTGAATTAAATCATGTATGGAATCTGCCACAATCTCAATTATTGTAAATGGCAGCCCAACAAATAAATTCCAACCAAAAAGAGGCTTGAAGCAAGGGGACCCAATGGCCCTATTCCTATTCTTGATAGTGGTAGAGGAGCTGGCTAGGTTGGTTAGATGGGCAACAAAGAAACAATTGTATAGAGGAGTAAGAGTGAGAAAACAGGGAATGTTGGTTAATCTTTTACAATTTGCATAAGACACCTTATTTGTATGTGAAGCCAGCATGGAAAACATTAATGTCATAAAAATTGTATTGAGATGTTTTGAAATGGTGTTAGGACTAAGGGTAAATTTTCATAAGACTAAGGTAGGAAGCATGAGTACAAACAAGGAACTACTGGAAGATTTTGCTAAAATTTTAAATTGTACACAAATGAAAGTTTTGTTCAAGTATCTAGGAATTCCCATTGGAGATAACCCATGGAAACAACAATTCTGCAAAAAAGTTAAAGAAATATATATATGAAATTTCTTTGGGAGTGCGGGTATGATAAACATAAAATACCTTGGATAAAATGGGAAACAATGTGTAAGCCAAGGGAAGAAGGTGGGTTTGATATAAGAGATATAGAAAAGTTCAATACAACTTTATTAACTAAATGGAAATGGAGATTAGGGGTGGAAAAACAATGACTATGGAAGGAAGTATTGGAATCAAAGTATGGATAATGGAGGAACCTATATCTTCCCACAAGAGCGAAGGAGGAAACAAGGTGGTGGCAAGATTTGTGTAAAATTTGTGGCGAAGGACAACAACAAAATTGGTTTGATAACAACATAGGTTGGTCAATCGATACAAGGAGTAAAATTAAATATTGGGAGGACAAATGGGTTACCGAAGTTACTCTAAGGCATAGATTCCCTAGGTTGTATGTAACATGTAAGTGTAAGGACAAAACAATACAATAACTAGGGGAATGGAATGCAAACAAATGGGAATGGCACTTAGGATGGAGGAGAAGTAGAAGGGTTTGGGAAACAATTGAAGAACAAGAATTTATGAATATCATAAAAGATAAACCCTTAAAAAAAGAAACACTTGATACATGGGTCTGGAAAAATGAGGAGGAAGGAATTTTTTCAGTTAGATCAACTTACTCCTTATTACAGAAGAGTACTAGGGGAAATAATAGTGTCTTTACTTATTATTGGAGTGTCATGGCCCTCCCAAAAGTGAAACACTTTGGATGGCGAGTGTTGTTGGATATGATTCCAACAAAGCAGAAATTGGCAATCAGGGGAATAGATTTAGGATGTACATTATGTGTGCCAATCTTTTTTATGAGGTCAATACAAAGCTTAAAAACATTGTGATGAGACCAATCTTTTTGCTGAAATCTACATATTCAGAGTGGGTACGATACAAAATGGTATCAATAGAAATTAGGGACATTACCTATTGGACGCATGAAAATAAGTACTCTTGAAATATGCAGGTACACAAAAAAAATAATGATAGTAGGGCCAAAGAAAGAAGGGGAATGGGCAAGCAATCAAAGAAAAACGAGGACCTCCAATTACAAACCAACAACTTGAGGAGAAGGGAACCAAACTAAATTCTGTAACTAGAGCATAAGCATGAGGTTGGACCATGCAAAGGGGATTGACCCCAACCAAGGATGGAGGCACATGCTTAAGAAGACTAAGCATGTTTAGAAAGGAAGTTCACTAATCCTTCATCCTTTTCATTTGTGTTTGTTATTTTTGATTCCCAAAGTTGACTTAGTTGAATCAACTTTAGTTGACTTGTTGACCTTTGACTAGGTTTGACTTGTTGACTATAGTTGACTTGACTTAAGCCAACATGCT
>Ga0209589_1009450_pt1 | contig 14721 bp, 10 predicted proteins | sample CowpeawhiteBW_FD_187525 | JGI IMG/M metagenome (GOLD analysis project Ga0209589, IMG submission 187525) | Root nodule microbial communities of legume samples collected from California USA - Cow pea white BW (SPAdes) (version 2) | ecosystem: Host-associated > Plants > Roots > Nodule | place: USA... | reverse complement strand
TAAAGTCAAACAACTTTAAACAGCTAATCTTTCACTACACAACTTTAAACAACTAATCTTTCACTACAATATCAATCTACATCAACATCATGGATACTAAAATCAGATTAACTACAACCAATAGACATACCAATCCAATTAATAAGTTGACCCACTTTCTCCATCCCTTAACTTCTTTCTCTAGAATATAAATCTTTCGCCTTTGCTTCAGAATAATTGTATCCTTTTCGTCATCACCATCTTCAATGCACTATTTAAAGAAATTGCACCCATAACAACCTTCACTTCCACCCTGTTATTCGAAAAACAACACAACAAACAATTACTTTACTATGCAACTACATCCAAACACAAACATAAACTTACCCAAACAAATAACATCATATGACTAACCTTGAAATTAGGGCATCCCCAAAACTGTCTCCCACCCTTCTTGATTGTTCTAGCTGTTCTCAACACAGCTACCACTCCGCAATTGCATGTGGGTGCTTCACCTAAGCCTCTACAGCCACCACTACTACAGCACGAGCTCTGATTTCGCATCACCCGTGAATTGTGAGAGCAAGAAGAAGATGATTGAACCTTTGACATTTCTTCACCGTTTCAGAAAAACCAGAAGAAGAGAAAACTAAAATTAGGTCAATCTCCACAACAAAAGGGCACTTTAATTTGATCACAAATAAATACAATCCAAGTCATTTTATGTGAACCCTTAATTCTGTCACGTATCTGTTGCACAGTGCCAGCTCAAGAGGTCCCAAATAGCGTCAAAGAGTATTTAACGGAAGGTACTAAAATAAACCCGTTTAAAAAGTTTGGGTACTAAATTGAACATCCCTAAAGTTCGGGTACCAAATTGAACATTCCGAAAAAGTTTGGGTACCAAATCAGTATTTATACCTATATAATATAATTAAGAATGTTAAATGATTTATCATTTTTCAAACTTATAATTTCTCTTAAGATATTTAATTTTAAAAATAAATCAAATTCATCGATATCCAACAACTTTTTTTTCTTTTGATAGACAATTGTTAGTTGTTAGTTTTTGTTAACGAGAGAGTTAAACTTATAACTTCTCCCACCCTCTCTTCTAAACCTCTTCAAACCCACCTTATTTCTCCATATTGTTAGCATAAGGGATCAATATCCAACAAATGATTAAGTTTTAAAGATTTTTCAAGGTTTAAACATTTTTCTTACAAAAATTATAATCTTGTGACTTTAATTTCTTAACACTAAATAAAAAACAAAAATATCTTCATATATTTTAAATTGTTCAAATTTGCTTTGAAGTATGGTAATTGCTATAGAAAAAGTAATTAATTCTAAATGATTATTGAAGAAATTTTACAATTTCATTCTCAATATTTTTATCAAATTGTTTCTAAGAAACTAAAGTTCTTTTCAACTCGATAGTAAATATTTTTTGTTTCCTAAACTTGAATTATCTTTCTACAAAGAACCTAACTTTGAATTATGATTCAATTAATCTATTATTCACCAAGAGACTAATCCTTAATCTAACTAACAGTTTTGTAGAAAAATTTCCAATTTCTCGTCAAGATATATGCAAAAAAAAACTTTTAAAACTCATTTCTAATTTCAAAAAGTATGGAAACAAAATTGAAAAAAGAAACACATTTCTAATTCTAATACAAATAAAAAGCATAATAAAAATAACAGCAATACAAATAAAAAAACATAATAACTAAAAATAATGAGATGAAAAATTCGGTATACACAGATATTATGAGATTCAAGAAATGAAGTCTATCAAAACTTAAAAAACCGGTCCCTTATCCAATTTGATTGTTGTCCAAAATCGGTCAAAGCACTACAAAACTCGGTTAAACAAAAAAAAAACTAATAAAACAAAATTTTATTTATTTAGAAAAAAATTAAAATATTGGTCATTTTAATTTTTTTTATTCAATACATAAACTTCTTATTATTTATAATTTTATGTATATTATTTAAATATAATTAATAGACATATTTTCCTGTTAAATAGGTTTCCTATGTGCGTAAATATTTCAAAATATTAAATACGTCCCCAAAATATTTATACTATTTTTGTCTCTCTAAAATTTAAATATATTGTGTAGGTTCCTGTAAAAAATTTAAGTATATTTTATGAAAAGCTTACATGAGTGATATTCTTAACATAATATTAGTTTATATATAACTAAATTTCGATTAGTTGCATAATTCACGTGGTAAAACCGTCATTCACATTACTCTTCTCTATGCATATTACTAACGAAGACCTTAACAATATTTTAAACTTTTGAAGAACAAAAGTAATATGAAATTTCTTAATATATTCGAAATCTTACTAGCACCAAACATATGATTTATCTTGTATTTATTTAAACTGTTACATTACTGTAAATATTAAAAACCTATAAATTTATTTTTATTTTATTTTTTAGTATCATAAATGTATGCCATTATATTTTTATAATATTATTTTTCATATTTATATTATTAAACAATTTTAGTAATATATATAACCACTGTTCTAGACCATAAAATTATGTAAAGAATGCTGATATATTAACTGAGTCAAAGTTATAACCAGTGTGCTTTTACTGCTTCAGATTTGGAGTCTCTTTAACAAAAATGGGTACAAAGTTTGAAACCAATATCTCATCCACTCAAGAAAATGTTAAATATAAAAATACAATATCAGAGCTTCAAGTAGCTTTCTAAGAAATCACATGCAATTCATGCATAAAAACAGTTGAACTTTATTTTTTTTTATTTTGATTTGAAGACACATTACAGAAAGAAGATTTCTCATCACCAAAAATGTCACTAAAATGAAAAGCAATATACAGTTTTTATGACCAGCCACTACTACTCAATAACCTCTACTTATGACTGGGAGAGGAAGGAGAACCTGTTGCATGTTTACACAAATAGAAAAAACAAAGTATTCTTACATGTTAGCAAAATCACCCTCATCCCCGACACTAGACACTAAACTGGAGGAAGCTGAACTAACAAAAACCTTGATCAACTTACCTTTCCCACATAAACAACTTCCACTGAACCCCATAATGGAGTAAAATCCTTGGCCACAAAATGCACCTGCAATCACTCTTCAGCCGTGGCTCCAAGAAGAATAAGAATCCACTGTGCAGCAAGTAATGAGTTTGTCTCTCTTTGGTCCAGCTTAAAACACATCACATGTCTTCTCAGGCTAGTCAAGCTGGAAGGGATGTCAAATATAATGACCTGTGCCCTTAGAGTAGTGTGCATCCCTTCACATATTACACATGTCTTGTGAGGGAGCTTCCATAAGAAAGAAGATCAAGAGTGTGCAGAGTAGGAAGGTGCAAAATAAAGACTAAAGATTGAAAGATTCTGAGTTTCACTCTGGTCATGAGAGAGTGGAAAAAGAAAAAAAGGGTCATAAAATTTTCAACCATTTCTCAAATGTATTGTATCAAGCATCAGATGATTTTTCCCCCCCAAAAAAAAAAATTGAACTTGTTCAATACTGGTTTGCCCTCTTTCAGCCGATGCTTCAAGTTCCAAAGTTCAGAGATACAATCATACAAGGTCATATGCCTTGAATTCTCTCATTACAAAATTGATTAGATAGTTCTGCAAGTCTTATTTAGAAGAGTGAACTAATTCATCAAATAAGACAGTTAGTCATACCATATGAAGAATAATAGAATCATACTCTTATGATGGCACTCAAAATAATCAAAATGAACAGTACATGATGATCATGTGGCAACAAAAGGCACCTTTAAGATCTGGAACTGATCAAGCAGTCTCTAGTAGAGATGGAAGCGACCTGTGCCGGAATAGCTTCACTAATGCTCTGCGTTCACAATCCTGCATAGATAGTTACTACATGAATGCCTTTCAAGCAACACCATAGAGCAAAAACTTTTAGTTATTTACAAAATAAAAATTCCACTCCTAGGATTTTTCTCAGTGGGAGGAAAGTAGAGGAAGAATGTGTTCCTGAATTAACAGGATAGAACATGACCATTAGGTATGCGAGGCTGCAAAAACCTACGTCACTTGTAAAGGGTCAAAACTAAGAGAATCAGAAAGTTTTATGCAGTAAACACTTTTTATAAATTGTCATAGAAATAACCCTCACTTTATATGGCAATGAACTGAGACTCTGTGTGTGAAATGTTGTGTAAAAATTCACCTTGAACATATATAGCTGAAATGGTCTCTCTGGATTCATTCTTCTGAGTTTCAAATAAGTATAAGCAAAGCTTAGTTGATCACGAGATGTGAATCGATCAACTTCGTTGAACCAAAGACATGAAAATAAATTTGACATAGGTGTATGTGCCCTGATTATGAAGGAACCCTCGGGAACATCTGCATGGTGAAAGACTCAATAATAGGAATCTTATTATGCACAAGGAGAGGAAACAGGTATTTCACAAGAAACAAAGATGAAAAGAGCCTCACAACTTGGAAGAGGATCATTTGACTTTGATGGGTCAACCTTGGGGAGGCCATCAGACTGGTAAAAGTTAAACTGTTCATCAATTGCTGTATGGTTGTATTTATTTAAGCGCTTATTTTGGAGTACCTCCTCCCAAACATTATGGCGATCATAGTGATTTGAGATGGCATATTCTGCCTTCCTTCGCCACAAAAAATATTCAATAATCAGCATAGGGTCAGAGTTGAGTCGCATCTTGCTGTCAAGCCAAATTGAATACCTACCAAGCAAGGGTTTTTAAACAACATGAAAATGAGGAATAGAAAGCCAGAACAGTTGGATACTTGAATAGATTGCTAGAACTACCTAGAATTTGGGAAGAGGCGATGTGATAAAAATTTTGGCACCTTGCCAGTTCTCCTCATGTCTTCATATGGCAAGTTTTTTACAATAACAATTCTCCACAAGCCAATGTGACCTCTCTCATCAGGACTGTTTCCCTCTGATGAAAGTTTGGATTGTGTTTGATCATCCAAGAACATAACAAAACAAACATTGTCCTTTGAATATTGACTGATCTGCATTGCAGCAAAGAATCATATAGAACATTCTCACCATATGTTTTATAAATCAAAGACAGTACGCATAATGATTAATCTATAAATGAAATATTGTAATCACATAACTTAGATAGATAATTAAGTTTCAGGGTTCTACTACTTCATAGCAAAAAGTCTAGCAAATGAAATAAAAAATTGAAAATATTGTCGAAATATTGATTTGAAGGAAAGACTATACTATAACACTCCATTATCACCATGAACTAAGGAGATGTTTTAAGAAAACCAAACCGATCTAACCACAACAGATTTGACTCAAATGGAAATTTGGGGAACGAACTCTCATTTGAGAGAAATCCAAGTCTGTCCATTCTACAAGTTTCGCTCTCCTCTTAGAGTCTTATTATGTTGTTTTGTTGCACTGCTTATTACTACTCTACAAACCTAGGACAGAGGAAGGCCGATAAACAGAACATATGCAACATAAATTATCTGATTATGACTCCAATATCTTTGACATACATATTACTTTTGTTGCTCCAATAATTAAAACTTTCATCACTTTATTAGACTAAAAATTTGATCTTTTAGTTTCATTTCAGCATTTGATCAAAGAAAACCTTGACTAAATACTGTTTTGTTTTTATTATGGATAATTTACACAACACCAAAAACATGTTCTAAAAGAATTTGCGGAATTACCAGTCTACTTGTAGGCCTTCGGAGGAAATCAGAGCTCCCAAAAATGCATGAAGAAACTGCAACCTTACATTTGGACATGTATGCCTTATCTTTTTCATTTATATCAAATCCAGTGCTTGGAAGTCCTGGTGGCCCTTTGACAAAACCACAATGAAGAGTCTGATTTTTTGCATAAAATGAATTTTCTCTTTCCTCTAGAGTCTGATGTCCTCCAAATCGAGGTTCAAATAAATTATTTTTGGATGTTCTTTCTTCGTAGTCAACATACTCTAGAGAAAACCATGTGGAGTTCACATAACTTTGGGGTTCAACAAGGCTTTCTACTGATTCCAGAAATCCAACATCACAAGGGAAATCTGAAGGATTGATAATCAAGGAAAATATTGGAGGCAAAAATTTAGTTACTAGTAGAGTCAGAAAAATGAGGAACATATGACTTATTTGACCAAATTCAAATATTAGCAAGTGATGTAACCTTGCCGTGAAAAATCCCAAAGGCTTTTTCTTTTGTCATTTTAACTCAGGACACCATTGTCATTTGAGATTTAAATATAACTAGCATAATAACATAAGTACAATAACACATCACATGGAAAATGCTAATTATCATAATGCCACAGCAACAACATCAACCAGATGTATAATCAAGTTCTGCCAGCCAAACGAATATGACTCACACGGCACAAAGAAACTATTTAGTTTGATGCTGATAGAAAAATAGTATATGCCATTATCCTAGAAATGCTTCTCTATCGTATGACAACTTCTTTTTGGATATGCAAACCCATCCACTGTCTGTTGTTTCTGAACTATCATTTCACTATTGGTTTTTCTAAGAAGGATTTCTCAACAAATCTTCATTTAGATGCATGGGAGGGAATGGAGCAAAGAGCTAGAACTGAAATTTGACTTTAAACTCATAAAACGTAACTTTAAGATAAATGAGGAGCAGGGTAATGAGTCTTACGCTTTCGGCGCTTCCCTTTAGGCACCATTCCAAGATTAGGTACCACAGTATTTTCTTTAGGTGTCTTTGCCTCATCCGATACCATAATATTTCCTTGTTGGTTACGTTCTTCTTGCAGGATAAGGGGTATTGATGAGAACTTGGATTCCATTTTAGCTGTAATGAAACCATTGTCAAGAAATACAAAAAGTGAAAACCAGTGGCAAACTACTTGAATATAATCATACAAATATCAAAAGAAAAGACACATGTCTCTGTCCTCACCTTGAAAAAACATTTTCAAACCATAAACTGTTAGAAGTATTGAAATGAGTGCAGTTAGAAGGAAAATCCAGCGTGAAAGCTTGTGTTTGGTAATCCGACCAAATCTTCGACCTCGACGTAAACCTCTAGAGCCATGATCACTTTTTTCAAAAGAATTGAAAACTGCATCGATGATGCTCCTTCTCTCGGTCAACAATTCACCACTGGTTCTATACAGAGCCATTCCAAAGCACGTCCCAGAATTCAGACACAGAACAATTCATCTGCAGAAGTATATCATTTTCCAATATATATTCGCATGTGCTTAAATAGTTACAGATTTAGATGTCAATACAGGCATCAAATATGACATAATTGACAGAGGGAAATCAAGAAGCTGCAGTTTAAAAAATCACTATTGATATGAGTGACAATATAAACAAAACATGACAAGGTCAAGCTAAAACTTTCTCAGCCACTCTTCTAGCGCCTCCAAGCAGCTGGTATGAGAGGAAAAGCATTCACTTAAAATGTCACTACCTTATAACAAAATCAAATCAAAGAAAAAAAGTAATTCTATCACTACCCAAAAATTCCCATTTATCCATTGAAATTTTAAATATCACAAAGAACAAAGAATCGTATCCAAAAATTAAACAAATAAACATACATCCACTCCCTCCCAATGAGAGATAAACACAAAGATGGTAAAAAAAAAACGAAATTTAAGCTCTGAGGAAGAAATGGAAGCACGGGAATGCCACAACTTACAGGGATTAACCAAACTAACAATGCAGAACATAGAAAATCTTCCCAAGATGAGATCTTTCCGGGAGAAACAAATTTCAAACACTGGGACGTCGTAATGATTGGGTGACGCTGAGGATCTATCAAGGGCGATGCACCGCCGGAGCATAAAAGCAAGTGGGGTTGTGATGCGGTGTCGCTTTACGAATCAAACATCACGATCCGCACTTTGGTTATTGCAAAGCTTCCATTTATCGTTTATTTGCACTTTGTGTGTGTGTTTCAGAGCTTCTGACACCGACAGTGTAACGCACCGTTTTTCGTGGATGTGTGGGTAATTCTTTCCATCTATGTATGGACTATGGTATGTGCTTGTAATACGATGAAGTTTTTTCCGGTTGTGTTCTCAGTTGTTGTTTTGTCCAAATTGCGTTAATGTCTATTTGCGCTTGCGCGTGTGTACTAATTGAACATAGCTTTTACGTTGAATTATTAATTGAGATGTTTTTTTATTCATAATTGAGATTTTTTTTATTCATAGTTGAGATATGTTGAGTAGGGCTACTTTGTAGGTATCCCTGCCCTAATTCACTTTCACACTATGTTAAAACCCGTGATTCCACATCATATTGTCGTTTGGCACTTTCTAAACAAATTAAAGAATTGAGTGATACTAGTAATAGTACATTTGAGATGCCTAAGGTAGGTGTATTTAAGCTAATGTACTTTGAATTAAATTTTACAAAGAAAAGAGCTAGAAATTCATTATTGACTCCAACGTCTCATTACAACTTTTTTTTTATTAAAAGTTGTCGAAACTTACAAAAGTATTTATGTGAAAGCTCAATAAATAAGCTATAAAGTTTTAATTCTTTATCTTCTAGAATTTTGTTTTAATATTTTTTCTTTTAAAAAAGTTATTCCAGTCTTATAACATTAAATAAGTGGATTTTTTTATCCAAATGAAAAATGTTCTAGAAAAATATCAAAGTGACATTAAATTTCATGATTAAAGAATTTAACAAATAACTTTTAAGATGTCAAAGTCGGGAATTATCAATTTCTTATTGTATTATTAAGGAAGATGATATTATGACTCCATTTTTTTATTCTCATAATTTACTCCTTAACGTCGTTATTTAGTGTGGGTCATTTATTCTTTCAAAGGAAAGGACAATGGTATCTTAATCAATAAGGTGGTCATATAGTTTTAATTTATCTGAGTGTGTCTTGTATATCCTATGAATCCATATTGAATTTTGAATAAAAATAATAATTTAAAAGATGAAACTTTTTAGAGTTAAATGTAAGGCCCACTTTCTTTTGAGTGTCCTAATGTTACGGGCTGTCACACTGTTGGGCCTAGAGGGACTGGCCCATAGGGTGCCAAGACCCCTAAAGCAACCAAGGTCCCTCAATTGCTAGGCATTCTGAAAAATCAGTGCCCTAACTCAGCCATCTTCTCTCCACAAAACCTCTACTAGGGTTTGGAGATCTACCCAAGTTCAAGTGAGCTCAAATTTCGTCTCCCGTTCACGTAAGTTAGTCCTCAAACCTAACTCTTTCTAAGATATTTTTGTGGTTTATGTCGGGACTCACTGTGTGAATCTAATCCCCTTTGTTGTGCCGCTGTTTCAGTTCATAGATCTGTCCTTGGAGTTGCTGGTTTCGCTGGCTTAAGAGTCAAAGTCCAATATTAGCCATTTTTCCAGGTAAGGGAAGCTAGGGTCCGTGTGTCTAGTTCATTTTCTGCTTGCTCTAATGCTTTTGTATGATTTTTGTGGTCTGTATGCTATCGTTGGTTGATGAGAATGTCGTTTTAGCTTTTGGGATTGTGATTGTGTGACTGCTGCATGAAGGAACAATGATGGGTACTGGTTTTCTCGCCCAAGCGAGCATGTCTCGCCCAGGCGAGACTAACAAAGGCTCGTCCAAGATTTTTGTGCGAACTGTTGCTCAGACGACTCGCCTTCATTTTGAGCGAGGTGTAATCTCGCTTAGGCGAGAAGGAGCTCACCTGAGCGAGAATCCATAGGAGCCACTGTTCCACTACTTAAGCTCTCGCCTAGGCGAGAAAGGGCTCGCCTGAGCGAGAGGACCTCTCGCCTGAGCGAGGTCTTCTAGCCTGAGCGAGACTGGGGCAGGTTTTGTGTTATAACGTGGCCAATGATGTGGTTATTTGTTTGTTTGTTTGACTTGAATGCTTTACTAGAAAAGTTTGAGGGATGATGCCTTGATTAATATATGAAGTTGAGATGTAAATGATATGTTGCTTCATTGTGTTTGAATTGGAAAGCATGAGTTGTATGATGGGTTGTTATACATGATATTAGTATTATGGGAACGTTCTGATTGGTTGGTGAAACATGTACAAAGTGTGAACAGGGCGTAATTCCATGACTCTTGTAGCGAGAGCTCATGGTGGCGCCTCATCTGTTGGACGTAATCCCATGGACCTTCCTAATGGGAGTCCCTGGTGGTGCCTCACCTATTGGACTTAATTCCATGGACCTCGTGGTGAGATTTCATGGTGGTGCCTTAACATAAGGACGTAATTCCACGCGAGTATCGTGGTAGTGCCTCAAGGCCAAGACGTAATTCCACGAAGGCCACGTGGTGGTGCCTCTTGTAAGGGTGTAATTCCGCAAAGGCCTCGTGGTGACGCCTCATTACTAGGACGTAATTCCACTGCTTGGTGGTGGTGCCTCAGTGTGCGTATCCGGATAGTCAAGTCTTGGGGTCTCAAATGATTTTTTGGGAATCTATGGGTGAATGTTTATTATTTGTGTCTGATTGTGAAACTGCATGTTGATTGTTATAATGTAAGATTTCTTTACAACTTGTTATTGAGATTGAAAATCAATTATGAAGGAATTGAAGATGTCTAGCTAAGAAAAGTTGTCACCCTCATGTCAACATTAGACGTTGGAAAACCCCATTAAACGAGCCTCATAGTAAGTAGGTTTTGTTGATAACAAAATCTATAATGAAAGAAGAAAGATAAGTTAGCATAGCAATGTTCAAAGATGGCAAAGAATGATTAGAATATATATCTAGATAAGCATTGGACATAGGAAAGTATAACTAAATCAAAGACGTTGTTAGATGCTCATAAATAACCATTAAGCAACCATGTTCTTTATTGTGAATATATATATATATATATATATATATATATATATATATATATATATATGTATAAATAATATTTAAATACAATAAAATTACTTGAACGAAGTTGTACATTGAGTAATGAATTAGTTTTATATCTATCTCTATTGTTTTAAATTTCAAATTCAAGTAAATTAATTGAACTTTTGTAAATCCAATCACAAGATAATTTCTGCAATTTTTTAATCAAACTCTATTGAAGTATGTTTTAGTAGCTTGAACTTTGTTATACCTACTGCACATTCAAAAACATAAAGTTCTAATTAATTTTTTTTCATGATTTAGTGCCTGTAGTTAACTTTTTGTAATGTCAATTGGATAAAAAAAATCAAATTTTAAGATATAATGATTATTTTGGAAACATGTCTAAAATTTGATAAATAATTCATAACTTACAAAGTAATTTAACAAAAATAAATAAATAAAGTATTATTTTAGATGAGGAATACTTGTGAAACTTATGTGTTTGTTCACTTTCATAACTAATACTTTAACTAAAAAATCCAAGTGTAATCTTTATAACAAGTTTACATGCATCTCAATCAAACTCTTAAGATCACTTTTAGTATTATAAAGACTATATTTATAATTAATATATATTTATTATTATTTTATATTTTTTAGAATACCTTACATGAAAAAAATATGTTAGAAAGTGAAACTAAATAGTTAGGAGTGGTTTAATAAATAACAATTGTATAATGATTCAAATAACTTAATTCAGATGAGTTTGATCTAAATTTATGTTTAACATAATAGTATTATCTGTCATTATCAAACTTGTTTGAAATAATAATAATAATAATAATAATAATAATAATAATAATAATTTATTATTATTATTATTATTATTATTATTATTATTATTATTGCACATAATTACTTTTATGTATGCTCATTATTTATGTGTTGTGCACATAACTGTACAGGAGGACAACGGAGTAAAGTAGAGACGGGTTTCGTCATCCCATACCCATCTTCGTAAAAGAAATTCATACACATTTTCATACCCAAATGTAACGGGTATCAAACTTTTGTTCAATCCCCATTCCCACCGGGTAACGTGTATAATCTTGTACACATACCCGTACCGTTTTTGTTCTACTTCAATATTAATTTTAATTAAATTTTATAAAATAATAAAAAATTACTGTAAAAGAAACATAATATTATTGAATATTCAATATTAGGATGATTGTTTATTCGATATCAAATACTTTGAAATAAATTATAATTGTTTACATTTTAGATTCGAATACCAAATAAAATTTCATGAGAACTAAAACATTTATTAAATTTGCAAACATTAGTGAAACCTAGTTGATAAAATTTAAAAATATTTTTAAAAAACTATAAAAGGAAAAAAGAATATTCAAATTAAAAAATGTTTTAAATGTTTGTTTACTTCAATTTTTTCAATTCTAATGAATTTATTTTTTATACAGTAATAAAAGTTAGGTTAAAATACATTTTTGGTCCCAATTTTCGTCAAGTTTTTCAAATAAGTCCTAATTTTGGTTTTGTGTTCAAATAGGTCCCAATTTTCGTCAATTTTGTTCAATTGGGTCCTTTTTTGCTAACACTATTTAAATCATTAACGGCCATGAACAGTGTCTGCCACGTATCACTTCGTGGTTTTTTTGAATTTTATTTTATTTTTTTTATTTTTTATTTTATTTTTTAAAATTTTTTTAAATGTACACGTGTCAACCCAGAAGTGTGCCACGTGTCACTTCGTGGTTTTTTTGAATTTTTTTTTAAATTTTTTAAAATTTTTTTTAAATGTCCACGTGTCAACCCAATAGCGTGCCACGTGTCAAAGTCAATGTTCTAAATTCAATTTGGTCCCTATATTTGTTATTTTTGTTCAATTAGGTCCCAATTTTTGTTAACATTAATCAATTTGGTCCTCTCCAAATTAAAACCAAATTTAATTTTTATATTAAAATTCACATTTTTTATTAAATATTTTTATATAATATATTAAAATTCACATCATTGTAACTTTGATATAAAAATTAAATTTGGTCTAATCTTCGATAGGGACCAAATTGGTTAATGTTAACAAAAATTGGGACCTAATTGAACAAAAATAACAAATATAGGGACCAAATTGAATATAGAATATTGACTTTGACACGTGGCACACTATTGGGTTGACACGTGGAAATTTAAAAAAAATTCAAAAAAATTCAAAAAAATTCAAAAAAATTGAAATAAAAAATTCAAAAAAACCATGAAGTGACACGTGGCACGCTCTTGGGTTGACACGTGTACATTTAAAAAATATTAATTTTTTTAAAAAAAAATTAAAATTAATAAAAATAAAAATAAAAAAATTCAAAAAAACCACGAAGTGACACATGACAGTCACTGTTCATGGCCGTTAATGATTTAAACGGTATTAGCAAAAAAGGACCCAATTGAACAAAATTAACGAAAATTGGGACCTATTTGAACACAAAACCAAAATTAGGACTTATTTGAAAAAACTTGACAAAAATTGGGACCAAAAAGGTATTTTAACCTAAAAGTTGTAATACATCACTTGATCAAAATGACGCAAAAAACAAATAATAAACTTAATAATAAAATTTTGACATAGATATTGTATCTTTTGAACTTCAATATATGTTGGATGATGATAAAACATATTCATGGCAATTACATTAAATTTTTATATTGTAGTAGATAAAAGTTATTTATATAATTATAGTGAAAAAATTACATAGTATGATTGATAATAAGTTAGAAAATAAAAAAATAATTAGATAAAATATATTGTTATAGTATTTTACATGATAAAAACAAACAACAAATAAAAATATTAAAAATTTAACAAATGTGTATCTTAGAAACAATTTGAAAGACGATTGAAAGAAATCGCACAAAGAAAAATAAATGTATAATTAAGGGTATGATAAGATGAAAAATACCTTAGAGATCTAAGAAAACTTTTCAAATATCAACATATATACTCAATGGTTGAGAAATAACAAAAATTGTTTTAGCGAAACACAACAGTTCTTCAAATGAAACAAAAATGAATAATCAAAAGTAAATAATATTTTTTTATATTACCTAGTAAATAAAAGGTTTATGCTATTAAACACTTAAATTGAGTGTATTAAACATTCTCCTATGAAAGGAAAATATATAATAAATAAAAATATTAAAAAATAATAGAAATATTCAAATGTGAGATAAAAAAAATTTAGTTGATATACATTTTTTAACATAATTACATAAAAGTTATGATAAGATGAAAAATACATTGGAGATGCGAATGAGTTTCATGACAAACCAAATAATTAAAATAAATAAAAAATAGAAAGTGTATATATATATATATGTATATATATGTATAGATATGTATATATATATATATACATATATATATATATATATATATATATATATATATATATATATGTATATATATATATATATATGTATATATATATATATATATATATATATATATGTATGTATATATATATATATATACATACATATATATATATATATGTATATGTATATAGTTACTTAATTAATTGTGAATATCTATAACAAGAGGATATCCTCTTTTGTGTCCACATTTCGATATTTCCATTTTATGATTAATTATTATTTTTAAAATTAATTATCTATAACAATATATAAAGAGGATATCTTCTTTTGTGTCCACATTTTTATATTCCCATTTTACCCTAAATTATTATTTTTAAAATTAATTATTATTTTAAAATCTCTTTTGTCTTTAACCTTTATGTTCAAATTTTCTTTTGTGGACATTTTTTATTTTTCAAATTTTACATTTAAAACTATTTTAATAATTAATTATTTTTTATGAAAATTGAGAAAATGCGAATAGCATTTGTGTGTTCGCTAGTATATAT
>Ga0209589_1009448_pt1 | contig 14724 bp, 4 predicted proteins | sample CowpeawhiteBW_FD_187525 | JGI IMG/M metagenome (GOLD analysis project Ga0209589, IMG submission 187525) | Root nodule microbial communities of legume samples collected from California USA - Cow pea white BW (SPAdes) (version 2) | ecosystem: Host-associated > Plants > Roots > Nodule | place: USA... | reverse complement strand
GAATTTATGAACTTCAATACCAAAGGATACATTCTAGGTATGTAATTTATTCTTTTTTTATTCTTATATTAACAAAGTAGTGTATTAGTCATATTTTTGTTGTTGGTGGTTGACGATAGTATTCAATGAAATCAAATATTAACTTGACATACCACTTTAATTACATTCTAAATTGATCTATTCTTTTGATAAACTTCAACATCTTTTTAAAACATTAGATTCTCATCATATAGATTATTAAATATTCAAAAACCAATTGCTATTACCACAATTATTACATATAAAAAAAACTCGTGCATTGCACGGGTAGAAGGACTAGTATTTTACAATCTGCTTTAACTTTTTTTTTGTGAAGATTTTAAAAAAGAAAAAGACATTTTTTTTTTGTCGAAGATGGAATTGACTTGTAAAGAAAGAAATATATCATTGTGGAGTAAGTATTTCAGTTTGTAGAAAATTTTGTCCATAGGTTAATTAAGTCCAAAAGTCTATTGATTTTTACATTTCAACACTTTCCTCTATATAATCGGGTGTGTGTGGTGAAAAGGGAGATATTCCATGGCTTCTTCTCCTTGTTAAAAAACTCTTAAATCCAATTTTGGTTCCATAAATTTTCTTCATATTCCAATACAATATTTTCCATGGTTTAAAGTTTTAAGTATGTTTTGGTAGAGAAATATTAGACATCCTTTAGTGTTTATTAAGTGTCCACCTTTCACTATCTAATATCAATCATCTCTGCTTTTGAATTACTTAATATTTGACTTACATGATGTAAATTGTTATTAATCCCAAAACATGTAATTTTCCTTATTTATGTTTAGAATGATTAATGAACATCAATCTAAGGATAATATAGTTGAAATATCGTGTGGACATTCAAAACGAATGAGTATTCCTTGTGTCTTGTGTGGAAGAAATGTTGATTGACACGACTTATATTTAAATATTATATGAATAATAATTATGAATTCCATTTATAGATGTTACATTTAATAAATTTTGATGTGGATAATGATGATAAATTGAAACTATATTTTTAAGGTTTAATCTAGGGGAACTGAACCCATCTAAGAAAAATAAACAAAATCAACACACAAAACTGATAATAAATTAAAACTGAATGTTTTTTGGACTGATTTGAATATTTTCTTTCAAAACCCAGCGGTTCCATTTGATTTAACCGAAATTAGTTATTTAGATATTACTGTATTACTTATTATTTCAACCACATGGTATAGTTGTGTATGCAAGAGAAAAACTTAATATATCTAACCTGATTCATGATTATAAAGTTATGAAGAGTGATATAATATGGTTATCACAGAAAAAGTGAGAGTTTCATTATTAATCTTAGATGGAAAAAGTGCTAAAGTAAAATAAAAAAAAATTGAGACAAACCCTGAAAATTATCTAGTATTTATATTAATGTATAAATACAACACAAACGCCTTTGTTATTTATTTCACCTTTGTAAAAACAAAGAGTATTTTTATATTTTATTTTTCCTTTCCCAATAAAAAAGAAAGAAAAAATTGTCGATACATATTGTTTAATAATATACACAATGTTTAATCATTATAAAAATAGATAGTACAATTATTTATCATGATATAACATTAAACTATTTTATAAAAAATATAAACTCAAATTCATATATGCTAATAAAATTCGTATAATAACTTTATCTAAATCAAATTGTAAAAAATTAGTTTGGTTTGATTCAATATTTCTTTTTTTAAGGTCAAACCAAACTAAACCACTTATGATTTTTATATTTTTAACAAAAACCAACCCAACCTAACTCGATAACATACTTATATTATAATCCAAATTGGTTACGTGCGTGCGGCATGTGTTTTATTTCTTTTTGGTATGCACCGAAGTGGGTCCACACAGGAATCGAATTTAAGCTCCAATTAGGGTTGTTAAAAAAATTACACTTAACCAAATTAATATACTGAACTGAATTTCAATTGTATAAAAAACACTTAATTTTTTAAAATAATTTTATTAATTTAAATTTTTAAAAATTGAATTCTTAAATATAACTACTTGAAGTGAATTATAACTGAGATAGTGGTTTAGTTTAGTTTTATGGTAACATCTCTACTTGCAACAGTCACATAAAAAGCAAGACAAATAAATATAAAAATAAGAGGGTTTTCACAAACTTGGTAATGAAGTTGGATAGTCAGAAAAAATGAAAATGTAGAGAAATGACATTACATAACACACAAAGCTTCCAACTAGTGATATGGGTGGAATTTGTTCATATTTTATTGAATTCCTTGTAGGTAGCAAGAGGCAGTGAAGAAAGTCAATTACTGTTCTTTACCATTCTTGTTTTCACCAGCTTTCAGAAACCGTGAAAACCAATACGCAGATGACTTGGGGTGTCTGCTGAGTCCATTTTGATAGTCTACATACACCAATCCAAAGCGTTTGGTATAACCTTGAGCCCATTCAAAGTTGTCCAGTAAAGACCACGCAAAGTAGCCTCTCACATCTACTCCATCCCTGTGGATTCAAATCATAAACAAGGTCAAGTTTGGTCCTTGTGTTGATTTCAAAGAAAATATAGGATATAAGTATGTCGAAAGTGGCAAACTCACTTTATAGCCCGAGCAACTGATGCAAGATATCCCTTGAAATAGCGAACTCTAAGTTTGTCATCTAGCATCTCATGTAGCGGCAAGGTATCACTATCTTCGTCATCCATACCTGCCAAAGAAAATTCCGGCCTCAGATAGAAGAGAACGATTTTATAATGTACTCGTGCACATGTATATCTGTGTGCATCAAACAATTCTTAATTGCCGCCATATAGTCAAAGATTCAATACAGGAATTTAGCCAAACAAGGCCATTGATGCCTTCTTGGCATTTTCTAATTAGTTGTTTATATATCTTTTTCTTGGCAAATTTATAGGAAGGATAAGTATAGTTACGTACCGTTCTCTGTGACAAATATGGGAGTAGCATAATTTTGTGATACGTAATTGAGAACCTTCCGTATACCCCAGGGAACAACATAAAGCCACTCTGATGCTGCCTGTTACACAATAAAAAGCAATATTTTGTTTTTCTAAATACAGGCTAATAGTATTATATATTTGATGATAGTTAAGCCCACCAACAATGGGATTAATTGTTCACAAGTTTTAGACACCTAATTCTTATTAGTTGGAGAAAGAGTGTGAGCCTAACTAACCACTAGGCCCCTAATGAGGGGTGTCTGGGGTTAAGAAATAGCAAGGCTAGGCCCCTTCACTGTCACACACACTCATTGTCAATAGTCCTCTGGGTTTTCCAATTGAAAACTCTGAAAATTTCATGGATGTTGATTACGTATTCAACAATTGAAAACTCTAAATTTTCCACCGATTTTGATTACGTCGTCAACAAGTTAGTCTTTATCAGTGTTTTAAATTCATTTGGATCATTTTGTTCTTGGATGTTATCCATTTTAATCTTACAAAAAGCACATTGAATGAGGGACAATACATACCTTCTCACCTATGGTCTCGCCACCTTCCCATTCCACTAATGACAGGAAGCACACATGTCAAGGAGAATTCATTCTGGAAGATATTTTAGAAAATGAGAAAATTTTCCAATTATTACCAGTCCTTTTTGCTTCCTGCACCTTGTAGTAGTAGTTTCCTCCAGCGTTTTCTGTCACGTGAGAAATAAACCTTGATGTATAGTGATTTAGACCAATAAAGTCCAGTTTATTCAAGAGAAGTTTCTTATCCTCGTCAGAGAACTTGGGAAGCTGGTCTCCAAGTCGTTCACGCATAGACTCAGGATAGTCTCCGAAATATAGTGGATGCAAGTACCTGGGTTAAAATCATATTTTAGCACAAGCATGCATCTCATACCAAGGCTAGATATGTGACTTCACCAGCAAACCTATGCAAGCCTCATATCCTACTTTGTGTTGTTCTCTTCAGTTTTCATTTATCTTTAATTTGCGGTGTGCATCAGGGTCAAAGAAAAAATGGATATAGATTTGTCTTCATTAACTTTGTGGCGTTAAGTTGAAAACACAAAGGAAAAGTTTCAAATCAAGACCTTGAGCTGAATAAGCTCAACAGTTTATAAGATTATGATAAGGAATTCTAATGGTGGTGCTCCATTGAAATAAATTTTCTGTAAAGTGAGTAGCGGTTGGAGGCTATAACAGCAAAAGCTTTCTGTAGAAAACGATTGTATTCCACCATCAATGATTGATTATAAGGCAGAGGTATATACAAGTAAACAGCTGTACACGGTCCGGAATTAGAGGAGCTAATTTCATCTTAAATGGCAGGAAACTGAAAAAAGGGAAAAATAAACCACAAACCAAAAAACTCAATGGCCAAAATTATTTATCTAGTCTACCGTGTACTCTAGTTTGTTGGTCAAGGTTATTATGATCATTTAAAAAACAATATCAACAAAGTGTCATAAAAAACACTAAAAATGGAAGAAGCCGAACTTTTAGCTTTGTGCTATATTGTGGCACAGGCACTGAGTGGAACCCAATATACTGGACATCCTTAGAACATTCAAACCATTTAACTCGTTCCGAAAAAAAGGGCTAAAAATATTTGGGTTATTGCTGCACGATTTGCTAACTATAATTTTCTCAATTGAGTTGAGTCTTCCTTTCATATTCTTGATAACCATATGCGGTGCTTCCCAGCACACACAACACCTAAATTGGAGTCCTTGATACTAGTCGATAGAACTGGATAAAAAATTGAAGATATTCAGTCTATGAAATCAGGATAAATTTTATTTTTAGTCTTTGTTGGAAGTCCCACATCGACTAGAAATAAGGTCAATTCACAATATATAAATGGGGTGCAAACCTCACCTTACAAGCCGGTTTGTGGGACTTGAGTTAGGCTTAAATCCCACCCTTTAACATATTAATTTAAAGTATATATGTGTGGTTGCAAATCTCACCTTCCAAACTAATTTTTAATACTTCAAATTTATTGTTAAGGAACTAAAATCACTTTTTTTTTTTTTTCAAATTTAAGGAATTGAACTGAAATTTTTAATTTGAGGGATCAAATTCGGATTCAACCTAAATTTAAGGAAGTAAAGTGTGTAATTAAACCACATAATAATATGAAACAAATGCACAAGGAACTACCATCCAATCTGAAAATCCAGGCGCCTTGCAGCAGCAGATTTATCTTCAATCTTATCAGAGTTAGCCTCTGCCCATTCACAATCTACCACGATGCCCACTTGTCCCCCTTGTTTTTCCTAGATCATCAAAAACTAAAAAGAATAAAATTTTATTTTTTAGTGTGGTCAGAGCATTAAATTATTGATGAACAAAATTCACGGATAATTTGGATATATGGATCGATCAACTACACTGATCTCCACCAAAATCCACCTTTTCACTCCAACATTTTTTCTCTATGGTTTCTACTAATGTTTTATTAGATCAGACCATATGCAGATAATTTGAATACAGAAAATCAAGTTTGCAAAATAGAAAAATAGGCAAATAAATGAAGATCAATAAAATACACAGGGGAGGGTGGGGAAAGCATCAAAATAAAATAAATAGTGCACAAAATAAAAGTAATCCAACTTGTAAAATACAATTTTCGAGTAAATAAATGAGTACAGCCCTGCACCTTGTACTTGTTTCGGTATATGGAAACAGCTGCTGCATGAGCTAAAATCTGATGATGTGCTGCCAAATAGGGCTCTATACGAGTATTCTGACATCTTCCTGGAGCAAAAATTGCAGTATCATATCCATTGACCGCAGTTTGAAGTGGCTCATTAATAGTCATCCAGTTCTTCACTCTATCACCAAAACTTGCAAAGCAAGTGTCTGCATAAACAGCAAAATACTCTCTGGCAAGAGCCACATCAGAACCACACCATTCAATAATAGATATTGAAAATCAATCCTGGGCTTTATAAGAGAATAATGGGTCAAAAACAGTATTAGGTATTCAAGGCCACTAGCATATTTATTTAGCAAGACATTCAGCAATGATGATTGATTTTAACTCAGAGGATATCTCAATTTAGCATTCGTACGGGAGAGGAAGAACTCAGAAATACCCTGCCAAACTTGCCAAGAATGAAAGTGGTAAACCACTTAAGGTGACATTGTTTCATAAATTTTTTAGAAAGACATTCGAAGAGCAAGGAGTCATGTTGCTCCCATACCGAATATAGTGGATTAACAGTATCAAAGTTGTGATTATGCTCGGAGAAAGACTGTGTGGAATGGAGGGAATGACAATAAATTTAAGGAGCTCTTAGCCCGTGATCACCCTCTACTTGCTGCTTCCATGAAACAAATTTTAGGATCTCATTTGTGTGAGAGAAAAAGGAAGTAGATATAGGATAATCTAGAGATAGGGAAGACATGTTTCAAGATCAAAGAGATGTTCTTGAAATCATTGTTATATGCACAGGATCATATCTTTAGAATTACAGATATCAGCGTCATATCAAGATCATATCTATATTATTAGTGAGATTTATTATTTTTTCTAGGATTATATTTTTCATATGAAAAAGTATGAAGTCTCCTCTATTTATTGTATTGATTTATTTTTTTTCTAAAAAATCACCTATACGTATCCACGTGTTTTTAGCTAAATTTCTCGTTTTGTTATCGTTTGACATAGTACCTATAACCTCTTGAAAATTGTGTTGGCTCGTCGAACCCATGTTTTGCGTGCGGAGATTTTTTTTTTAAACATTCGTTCCTTCAAAGGTTCACTAATTATTTCAGTGACTTTTTCAATGACATTTTTACTCCAGCAACCCCACAAGGTTGGGATCATGTCTGTACAAAGCACAACCCAAAACACCTAACCTCATACTCACCCTCAAGTGTGTGCTCTCTAGAAACAAATGACTTCCTTGCCAGTGCATGGGCAACACTTGAGGACTAACCAGCCCTACCCAAATGTGCCTACTCCATGCAAGCATACCTGTGTAGCTTTGGCTCCATCAGATTCTGAAAAATGGTTTCCAGTACAAACTATGCATCCAGAACAGATTCCTTCATCTTTTCTAGCCATATTGTTAGTATTGAGAAGATGGACAAGTCTAACTATTTCTCTTAGGTTTCCGAAATCAGGTGATCGTTCCATGGGTGGAGTCACAAATCCGATCTCAATACATCCCAACAAATGAACAAAAACAATGGACAAAGATTGATACTCAATTGTGCAGTGTTCTCAAGTCTAAACCCCACATGTTACTCACCTATTTTTCGTCCTCATGAGATGTGTACATCAGTTTGGAGAGAGGCATGTGCTCTCTATAGTAACGATGCCAAACCTTTGCACAATATTTGCCAAGACCTATTGATAGTACTTACTCTATGATGATTTGATGGCCTTATGTCTGCTTAGGTTGGTTAGATTCACGTTGCCTTACATGATTTTCATTAGTTCCTACCACCTACGAAATGTAAAGGACTTGAGAACCGCAATACACTTCTTATGACTTTAGCCTTGTATTGTATGGCTTACCCAAGAGTATACCACTACTCGTGATTGGATTTTGGGATCACCAGTGTACTATGAATTCCTCCTCTTCTGGACAGTACTCCTAAAAATAAACTGGGAGAACATATCTCTTCAACTAGGGACTCTGCTGCATTTGCCTCACAGAGGACTAATTATGGGCGCATTGTCACAACAATGGCCATACCATTGATAAGTGTTGGACATTGCACAAGAAACCTCCTTGTTCGACCAATATTATTGATGCATCTACTAATTTGCAATTTGTCGCCCATGCATTTCCAGCTAACCAACCTTGTATGATTTCTACAACATATGACAAGTTTCTCCAATGGTGTGAGAATCACCAAATTGCTAATAACACTGCTTTGGTAGCACACTGATAAATCATCCACTTGTCTCTCTATTGGGTTTGCAACAATAACAAGCAAGAAAACGAAAGAACAAGAATGTCTCTAGTAGATGATCTTCCATTTCTTTCTATCAAACAATGTCATTGTCTCACTAAACTCTTCAACAGAGCATCTGTTAAACATGATTTGGAGCCAATCATCACAATTCTTCACCTTGACTCTAGGTCATGGAAGAACTTCATTCATCATCTCCTTGTTCCTCAATGGAAAACTAATCTACTCCAAACATTGTCTGAATTTCGATCTTGACAAGGACTTTGTAAACACATTTGAAAGATTCTCCTTCAAGGCTATCTTCTAGATTCTAACCTTCCCAAACTCAACAATCTCTCTCACGAAGTGTAGTCTAACGTCTATGTATTAGGTCCTCTGATGGTAGATTTGATGATCAGTTAGATGAATAGCACTTTGACTATCATAGTGAATAGTCACACAATCTTGCACAATACCTAGTTCTCCCATCATCCCTTTCAATCACAATGCCTCCTTCACCCTCTCAGTAAGCAAAGTATAAGCACAATATACTCTGCTTGGGTAGTAAACATACCCAAAAATAGAATTTCTTGTACCAACATAACCTACATAGTTAGCATATACAAACCCCTCTATAGTAGTTATGTTATTAGTAGAATGCCTATACACTAGACCAAACAATGTTGTTCCATTTAGATATCTTAGCATTCACTTCAAAGCCTCCCAATAAGCTTGTCATGGTTGTCATGAACCTGCTAACTACACTAAGAACATGTGCCTGATCCGGTCTGCTATAGACCATCTCATACACGATACTACCTACTCCATTAGAATATGAAGTAGCCTTCATCTCCCTCTGTAATAAGAGCTTGGGTAACTGAGAGCTTTGCATAATGTTCTAAAGGTATTCTCATAGGTTTAGATTCATGCATCATAAAACTCTCAACCATCTTTTGCAAGTATCCCTATTGAGATAGATACAATGTCCCAACCGTATGATCCATCTATATGTCTATCTTGTGCCTCGCAAGACCTAGATCCTTCTTTCAAACTTCGAGCTCAATTTTTCTTTGAGCTCCTTCAATTCATTTTTATTATAGTTGGCTATTAGAATATCGTCTACATATAGGAGAAAGAAGAACAAAAAGCTTACTTCTCTTTTGAGCATGTAGACATAGCTATCATAATTGCTCCTTTGGAACCCTTTTTGCCTTAAAAAATCACCAAATCTCTTGTACCACTACCTCGAACTTTGTTTCAAGCCAAACAATGACTTCTTCAAGAGACACATTTATCCCTTGTCTTCAACAAACCTTTCAGGTTGTTGCATGTAAACGGTCTCCTCCAAGATACCATGTAGAAGAGTTGTCTTAACGTCTAAATGTTCCAATGCCATATTATACTAGTTAACAATACCATATTATACTAGCTAACAATACCATGTTATAGAGTTAGAGTTCTCTATATAGAAAGGTTGATGTACGGTTTCAAATTAATCAATTAAATAAAAAATCTCTTTCTTTCAGATTAACCTTTCGAGTGTACTTTTTTTAACACAAAGTTCACAAGATACATTGTACGATATATACACTTAATGGTCGCTATATAAAATCCAAGAGCCAAAATAAAAAGGAAAAAAAAAATTAAAAGAAAACTGTTAAAGACAATTACAACAAGACGCACTAGACAATCTAACTAGTTAACACTACTAGACTGTCTCAAGTGGACGGTCTTCTCTTCTCTTCTATCGGACGATGTCATCTAAATGAGCTCTTCAACAAAGCATTTGCTGAACATAATTTAGAGCCAATCATCACACTCAATCTCCTTCCTTGGGCTTTAGGTTATTCCTTGGGCCTTAGGTCATTGACTCTGGACCAATCGGTTATATATCTTGTAATCATTCTTTTTTCTCTTCCCTTAGTATTATTCACAATTTGTTCATTTATTCTCTATTACCCTTGTCAATGATTCATAAACACAAGCTTACAACATTGGCACAACCCATTCCCTTTCATCTCTTACTGACTGTGTTCTTTATGTACCTAACTGACCATTTAATTTACTATTTGTCACTTGCTTGACCGAATCCCATGACATTATCTTCAATTTCACTAAAAATACTCCAACTAGTTTCTTCTTCATTGTCATGTTCCTCATCACTTTTTGGGATATTATTCTGACAAAATGTTATTTTATTAATCAAAATCTCATCATCCGTCCTTAATGATTAGGTACATACATGACATTTTTTCAACTTGATATCAAGAATGCATTTTTCCATAGGAATCTTAATGAACTCTACATGGAGCATCCTCTTAGATTTATTGCCCAAAGGAGTCAACTAAAAAATGTTCTAGATAGAGACTACTTGATTTTGTAATTTTAGCTTAAATGAGAACAGAACATAAAACTTTCATTTGGCACACTCGTCATGTGCGTCCATTTTCATTCTTATTACTTTATGGTCATAAAATATATACAATCAACATAATCATTCCAGCTCCACATAAATAGGTTACTATCTCAAACTTTACTACTTTCAAGCACAATACAAATCAATTTTATGATTATTTAAAAAGAATCAGACTGTAAAATAAAAACTCAATTACATGAAACCTACATGATTTGTTTATTTAACCATCCTCCCATTGTTTCATGAAGATGCAGAGGAAGATCCCAATGATACAAAGTTACATAAGGTTGTATGCCTGTTGAAAAATAGAAACTTAATATAACTTTTTTAATAGATAAAAAGATAAGGTAAAGTAGCTGCATGCAGATCTTACCTCTTTCAAGAAGAGCATTTATAATGTTGTTATAAAAAGTTATCCCTTCGTCATTGATTTTGGTTCCTAAGCCATCTACACCAAAACAACCATTACAATACAATAAAATGATAAATCCAAAGAATCCTTAGCTTCTATATACACTAATAAGACAACACAAATACCATTTTCAGAATGAGAAGTATCTCATCAAAGAAAAACAGGACAGTGACCTTATAGTTGTTGCTCAAGTTCCTACAAGGTTTCAAGTGGCTAATGTCTTCACCATTGGGCTTCTTACTGATAGATTCCAAAAGTTTATAGGCAAGTATCATAAGGAATGATTTATATTCATTTACCAACTTGAGCAGAAGTATTGTAAATCACAGAAATATTTGATAATCTTATTTGATCTTTTCTTTAACAATTCTTTTCCTTTTATCGGTACCTCAAAGTTTTCTTGTTTAAGGATAGTTCTTCCCCTATAAAATAGATGATTGTTAGAAATAAAATTCTTCTGACTCATTTAGTGAAGTCAGTTCGTTTTCATACTTTTTGATTTCTCTGTATCACCTAATTTACTCCCAAAACCATGAAATGCCCTTGGGTGGACCTTCTATCTACATTTGTAAACACTTCAATTGATAATACCCTTTCTTCTAAATACCAATCCTCTTCCCATACTTGTTGTTAAAATGTAAGAAAGAAAGTGTAACATTGAGCGAGAAGTGTGTTTCTGAGACAACATGGAAGTTTTATTTACATTGAGAAAAATGAATCAATACAATAAATAGAAGATATTTGATATCCTCTACTAACAAATATATGATAAAGGAATAAATTAAAAACATTTCAAAATAACACATAATTTAGATATTCTTGATTATATAGGATCAACCCCTTATATCTATAATTATATAACTTTCCTTCAAATACTGAAGAATTTGATTCACTATATACAAGTGTCTTTCTCAAGGATCATGCATAAATTAACTAAACACAGGCACAGCATAAGCAAACTATAGTCTACTGTGAGATAAATAGACGAGTTTTCCCCACAAATTCTTTGGTCTTGGAGATGAAGAAACTCATAGTCATGAGTGGCTAAGCATCAAACATGGAGAAAAGTGAAATTTGAACCAACCATGGAGACTCTGGATTTCTTGTCATGCCATATGGGGTCACCAATGCCCCTTCAACTATTCAAAGTCAGATGAATGAATCCTTGTACCAGCACTTTCATAAGTTCATTTATGCTTTTGATGACATCTAATACAGAAAAACACGGACTGAAAATATGCATCATGTGGAGTAAGTTAGGATCTTTAGTTGATATGGTAGCTTTAAAAAGGCACATTGGCACTATAATCATAAAAAAAAACATTTCCTTCTCCTCATAAAATGTTGTGTTAGTTTAGGAGGGCTTCAAACAAGGAAAAGTTCGCTCTTCGCATCCACTATAGATCGCAAGGAGCCTTTAGTTCCTTGACCCGTGACTCCGTCTTATGAAATGACACACATAACATGCTTTCCTAACTAGTCCCCTCCCTCTCAATCTATAAATAATCCTTTGGTCAACATTTGTGAACAGTGAACATATATTTGGAGCAAAAAGATGAATATATTAGCTACTCACTAAGTAATGCTTAAACAGATAAACTCTCAGGATTCATGACGTCAGGGACATCGAAAATGATTTATGAAACTACTAACCGTATAGAAAGAACGTTTAAAATTCATAGATAGTATAACATACCAGGAAAAATACGAGACCACGAAATTGAAAATCTGTAAGCATCAAATCCCAACTTGGCTATTAGATCAATATCTTCCTGTTACGATTATTACATTCAGAATGTTAAGATTTGAAAATGTGTGCATAAGGCAAACCAGCAGTTAATACTTCATGGAAATAATTATAAGATACCCTAAATAAAATTTCATATATTCCTCCATATTCAAGCAAAAATAGAACAATGACTTTCCAACTAAAAGTATTTGGCTTCGAAGAGAAAACAGGTGTAGAATTATCAATGAAGTGGTAAAAAGAAAAAAGATGCATGCATGAGAAGAAGCCAGTCTCCAAGGAAGAAACATTGCTTGAGCAATGTAGTTTAGCCCAAAATAAATTGACAACAGCAATATATAAAAAGAAATAAATGAATGTCAAAAAAAAAAAAAAAAAAATGAAAAAAAAAAAAAAAAAAAAAAAAAAAAAAAAAAAAGAAATAAAAAAAAAAAAAAAAAAAACTGTTACTGACCATGTACCGATGATAATGATCAACTGCAACATCGCCATTGCTTTTGTCAATAATATTTCCTAATAAAACAATATAGACAAACAAGTAAGAAAGCATGAAGGGGTGCCATTAACAAAATGATATTGAAGAGTTTCACAATCTATTAATATCAAGAAAAAAGTTCTCATACCATCAATGTGTGAGAATGCATCCCATATGCTAGGACCTCTACCACCCTCCTTGCAACCACCTTCTATCTATAAATTAACAAGTAGTTTAATGTCTAATTGAACAACTTTTCCGTCAGTTATAACTATGAAATTACTTATTTTAATATATTTCATTCTCCAAGTAATTGGCCAAAAGACATTGATCCAAGATCTCCCTATCATAGAATATTTTATCTTAACTACCTTGTCTTTCATGATAAGTACACATTACAAGCTATTTTGAATAAATGGTCACCTAGTTTGGCTCTATAGCTATCATAGAAATTCCTCTTGATCAAATCCAAATTTAGGATATGCTTAACAGAAATTAGAGGAAGCCTGTGTTTAAAGAAAAAGGAGTAAAAAAGATCGAACAAACTAAGCACTGCAGTGTATCCTCAACGGAAGAAGGAAGAACTACAAAGTTTAAAACGACCAAGAATTTCGAAGTTCAAATGACAAGATGAATTTATATGAGGTGCAGGAAATGTTTGCAAATCCAAATTAAGTGATGCTATGTAAAATTGTTGTTAAAACACATCAAAGTTTTTTTTATCACCAAACACATCAAAGTTGAACACTCACTGACAGTATAAAAATCCAAGTATTCTCCTCCAAAAATTGTGTCCAAGCACTGGAACCGTATAGATCTATATAAAAACAATAAAATAAAGTATAATCAAGCTAAATAAACTACAACATAAACTTCTTACGGTACCCCAAACGCTAACACTAATCCAGAGAAAGCCAAAATAGAGATCTTGAAGCGAATTTTTTAAATAATAAAAACAATAAAAGGTTGTTGGATTCGCAAGAATCGTAAGAAAAAACACAAAAAACAAGAATAAATGAAAGCAACTTTATATCAACACAATAGCATCTCATAAAGTCTGGGGTATTCTCTATCTATAGAACTAAGGAAAGTAAATGACAGAAAACCTCTAAAACAAATAACACAAAACATTATCTAATACAACTAATAAAGGGTAGACAGTCTAACAAAACATTACATTATCGAATAAATATCTAACAGACGGTCTTGTGCACTCTTCATTAGACTATCATGGTTTAGATTCACTACATTACCACATACAGAAAGTTCAATAACAACAACACAACTTTTTCTCTTTCTTCTTTCTTCTTTTGGTAAAAAAATAGATCAACAGAATAAACTTAATAGGATTAGAGAGGTAAAACGAAGAATCAAGGCATTCACATTTGGCAACAAAATGCTGCTGAAATTGACATAAAAAATGGAAGAAAGAATCTGCATTGGCCGGAACCTGGTATGCAGAAGTGGCAACTCCGAAGACGAAGTTGGGAGGGAAGTCGTTGCGCGAGACAGAAGCGTCTTCGTTGTGGTCATTCTCTCTGAGGAACTCCTCTCTCTTCACCATTCTTCTCAACTCGCTCTCTCAGCACCGTCCTCTTCAGTTCAGTGATTCCAACGATTCTTCTGCTTTTCGTTAACGGTTTTTATAGACTCAACTCAAGCTATGACACGATCCTCCACTCACACACAAACATTTGGCGTCGCTGTACTGTTCGATATCATCACATTATCTTCTGAAAAAAAAAAAAAATTTTTTTTAAATTTTTTTTTTTTTTTTT
>Ga0209589_1009440_pt1 | contig 14734 bp, 12 predicted proteins | sample CowpeawhiteBW_FD_187525 | JGI IMG/M metagenome (GOLD analysis project Ga0209589, IMG submission 187525) | Root nodule microbial communities of legume samples collected from California USA - Cow pea white BW (SPAdes) (version 2) | ecosystem: Host-associated > Plants > Roots > Nodule | place: USA... | reverse complement strand
ATTGAGATTAATCTCCCTTGTGTATAAACCACACATAGGGTAATCTATTTATAATAGAGAGAGGTACAAGTAAAAAGAGTAACTGAAAATAAAAAGATTAAATAGAAGATATTGTTTGATATTGTGGTTATCAATATCTAACAATATCTTAATAATATCAAACTATATCTAACACAAGGAAAGCCAAGGTGACCATACATTGTTTATTAAGTATGAGGGGGACAGGGGGTGTTATTGCACTAATTGTCTATGTAGATGATAGGCAGATTGAAATATTTCTTGGCCATTGAAGTTGCTCATTCCCATACATAAAGTATTTTCATCTCCCAACAAAAGTATGCGTTGGATTTTGTTGGAATAATTATTAAGTCTACTTGTTAGTGTAGTCAGTGGGACTAAAGTAGGCAATAGTGTGTTAGGTTATCTCTAATTATTGCTTGTAGTTGTGTAGCTAGCAATCTAGGGCAGTCCCTTAACCTTCCATCTCCGTATTGTATCAGCTCTTAATCTATATAAACACATGAACATGAGAAGGGTCCTTTAGGCCCTCTAGAAATATATTTCTCTGTTTTCAATCTCAAGTGATTTATTTGCTAAAATTGTTAAATTAGGATGCAAACCAATAGAGACACCTATTGAACAAAATCAAAAACTTGGTGAATCAACTCAGGATGTAGTTATGGATGGCAATCTTATCAAAGGTTGGTCAACAAATTGATCTACTTGTCTCGCATGGTCTTCTAAAAGTGGAGTTTTAAGAAAAAATCAACCCCACAAAGCCGAATTGTAGAGTGAGGATTGCACCCACTTATATATTGTGAATTGGTCGTATCTCTAGTCGATGTGAGACTTCCAACACACCCCCTATCCTAACAAGATTTCTTAGACATTCTATTCCACCCACTATCAAGCCACTAACGAACCACCCACTAATTTTTAGTCTCACGCACGAGATGAATATCCTCGGCGAGAAGGGATGTATTGGAAGTCTCACATCGACTAGAGATAAGGCCAATTCATAATATATAAGTGGGTGCAATCCTCACCTTACAAGCCGGTTTTGTGGGGTTGAGTTAGGCTTAAAGCCCACTTTTCTAACAGTTACAATCAATGTTGAGTCTAGGTATCAATATTATTCACTTAACACTAAAAGATTACATGTTTACAAGTGTCAACTTTCTTGAAGAAACTCATTTATTCTCTTCCTCCTCATAAGATGTTAATTATGTCCAACAAATCTTCTCGAAGCCTTTAGTTGAGCCATTTGTGTACCCTACTCTTAACAATATTCCAGTGTCTTCGAATAATTCAAATTCTTCTCATTAGCCCAATTCACCCAAACCATCTCCTCTTCCTCTTTTCACTTCCCAAATACCGACTCCAATGACTGGTCAAATGTCAAACAGTGAGTTCTATTCATCAAGTCCTTCACCATCAATCTGTCCTGCTAACAGAGATTACAATTGGCCTATTGTCATTCGAAAAGGTACTCGTTCTACATGCAATCCTCATCCAATTTACAATTACAATTTTCTAAGTAATCATCGCTTATCCCCTTCCTCTTGTTATTTTATCTTCTGTAAATCTTCCATTCATGGTTATCAAACTCACGAGTTAACTCGAACGAGTTTACATTCCTAGACATGGCTTCCGAGTCAACTCGGAAGCAAACTCGCTTTCGAACTAAAATCGGTAGAATCAAATGTGAAACCGCTAGAATTGTTCTAAACCGCGAGTTTGTAGAGATTTCGCGAGTTCGAAAGGGAACGAATTTGAAGCCAAAACAAAGTCGGTTAGAGGATAAACATGTGCCCTTGCGTCACTCTTTGTGGCCATTCCGCTCGCCATCGACCATCATCTCACCGTCGTTCTTGGTCGTGTCACTGTCGCATTGTTTTCTGTGGCCATCACACTCGTTGTCGACCACTATTTCGTCGTTATCGTCAGTCACGTCTCCCTTGCTCATTGGGTACTCTCACTTTCTCGTCGCCCTCTATATTGTGTTTGTATAAGTGAAAATTATTTCACTTCTCCTGTTAAAGCCACTGTAACACCACTGTTTGCTTATTTACTTTTTATTTTTAGAATTGTTCACTCTACACATTGTAGCAGTCCTATTTGCTTATTTATTTTTTAAAAAGAGGCTTTCACTCTAGACCCTGCATAGTTTTTTTGTTTTTATGTTTATATGTTTATTTTTTAATTTTGTTGTGAAAAAATAAACTAGACCATTATATATTATTAGAATATTATATAGACACTTTAAACATTTAAGTTTTATGTTTTATAATATTTGTATAAGCTTATTTATTTAAAGTACATTTAAGTTATATCATTTTGTGGACTTATTTTAATTAGAATATTATTTATATAAATTAATTTTTTTTTTATGTTGAAATAAACTCTTACAAGTTTACTGTTCGAGTTTACTGGACTCTCACAAGTTTACGTAAACTCTCGAGTTTGACAACCTTGCTTTCATTACCATTCCTAAAAATGTGAAAGAGGCTTTTGATCATCCTGGATGCAAGCTCTTGAACATAATGATACATGAGACTTAGTTCCTCTTCCACCTGGACAGAAAGTTGTTGGTTGTCATTGGGTTTACACCATTAAAGTTGGGTGATATGGTGAAGTTGAGGCCTTAAAGCTAGATTGGTGGCCAAAGGATATCCTTAGACTTATGGCCATGATTATGGTGATACGTTTTCTATCGTAGCCAAAATGACTATTGTGCATCTCTTCTTTGTCATGGAATATGTCATTGGTCTCTCCATCAATTAGATATAAAAAATGATTTCCTTCATGGTGACCTAGAAGTGGAGATTTATATGGAGAAACCTCCTTGTTTTGTTGCTCAAGGGGAGTATGGCTTGGTTTGCAAGTTACATCGGTCTTGCTATGGTCTCAAAAAATCTCCTCGTTCTTAGTTTGGAAAATTCAGTCATATTTTTCAAACTTTTGGAATGAAACGCAATGAAGCATACCTTTCAATTTTTTACTATAATACCTTGCCTGGAAAATGAGATTACTTAATTGTGTGTTGATGACATAGTTATTACAAAAAATGATGATACTAGAATCTCGCAACTAAAGGAACGCTTATGTAATCATTTTCAGACCAAAGATCTTAGAAGTCTCAAATACTTTCTACTCATTCAAGTGGCTCAATCGAAGGAAGGCATTGTAGTTTCTCAAAGAAATGACCTTGGATTGAATTTTTTTTTCCAAGCTTGATACATACAATTTGTATGCTCCAGCTTGAGAGAGAGTGTTAGAATATGTATTATTGGAAAACTATTATATGTTGTACCTATGAGTTGTTGGCATTACTTAGTAAGATATTCCTAATATAATTTTCTTTTATAAATAATAAAGATCAGTTGAGAGATAATCAATCTCTTAAGCTCTTTTGCTCATATCTCTAGCATAATTAACTCATATCTCTAATACCATAAATCTATGATTTTGAGGGTAAGCAGTTGTAAGTATCATTAATGAAATAGAAAAGCATTTAATGGAATGAAAAAATTTGAAATATCAATAAGCTGGAAGATCCTTGGACATGAGAGAAAGAAACCTTTGATTGTGCAGAAAGTAGTTTACTCTTCAGTAGTGCAGCAGGATTTGTTGGTACCTGATATCAAAAGTTACCATATTCTATAATTATTATGAGACAAATAGAGCTGCAAAACATGAAAACCCAATCAAAAAGTTCAAATAATTTGAAATAGAAAAACAAAAACCAATATTTTAGAAAAAGACAAAAGTTATAGTATATACCAGCACTGGTGCCCCATTTTTCACAATATAGCGCTTATGCTGGGATAATGGCTGTGACAGTAAATAAATCTCAATCTTAATCACAACTATAACAAATATTTAAACTGTGAATAGACCTATCACCAATAGTCTTAAATTTCCAAGTAAAACAATAAAATGGAGATTACAGTTCAACAAACTAAAGCTCTGGCGACTCAAAAATATTATAAAGTGGTTAACTGTGGAAGATAAATGAAAGAAAATTGCTTTACAAAATCGGGAAAAGATATTCTTAGACATTCCGTTTTCTAAGCTAAAAATCCTTACAAATTGCTGCTTTTCTTGAAGTCCAAGAGCATCAATAAGACCTTTAACCTCAATTTCACTTTCAGTCTGCACTAGATGAACAAAACCTCAACATCAATAATAAGAACTTTTACTATAAGCATATATTGAATAAAGGGAAATTTAAATATAAGCCCATGATACTTAAGTCATTTTCAACTTTTATATATGAAATTTATGTGTAACACATAACACTGCAAAATGTTTGTTATATTGAAAACATTAAATATGGTTAGCCTCAACTTCTCAAAGTTCATGTGAGAAGCAAGTGCCTTAAAACCATGTGGATGAGTAACTTGTAAACTTGGTCAAGTCACTTTTAGGATTCTCAAGTTTCAAAGAAAATAATTTCTCTATCATTCACTCTCATTACATACATTTGATATATATACATACATTGATTAGATAAATTTGGAATAAGAATTGCCTATTCGAGGAAACAAATCCCTAAGATTGAGATTGATATGCTAATAATATAATCAAGATACAACCAATATACAGAATTAAAAGCAACATGATTCAATTCTAAAACTTCTTAAAATATCTCAACAAGGATGCTAAAACTTACAGAATTTATTTTTCACTCTAACCAAACCTCGGGTAGGTTGTGTAACAAAATGGTATTCTTGTAACAACGTTGAAAATAGAAAAAACACCAGAAGGGTGATTAGAAAATTTTCCAAGACTAAATTACAAATTCTCCTCCTCCAATTTGAAGATCTCTTTAAAATAGCACATCCATGATAAACTTACCATTGTATTTGCTCCCTCATCCCAAATAAGACCATCCCGAGAAACACTTCTCAACCTCCCTCCAGCTCTTCCTTCAGCTTCAAATACAGTGACATCCAGACCATGTGATTTCAGTTTGTAAGCGGCAGCAAGCCCACTTGATACCACCATACAAAAGTTAGCGAGACTTTATCGTCATGAATATTTAAAATGTCAAATACACCAGTGATTAAAAACTTTATCATGGAGGATGCAGGCACCTCATGCCATCGTCAAATACAATAGACCATAAAATACAATCAATCATCCTATTTCAGCCATATAGCACAATGAAACAACAAGAAATAACATCATTTCATTATTCCATTAAAATTCTTTTCCTCACACACTGCTTCAATTCAACATAAAACCATCGTTGATGGAATTCAAAAATTTCCCAGCACATGATAGGCAAGGTAAACTTAAATCCAGCCAAGACAACAATAACAATTCATACTTCCAATCAGACGAAATTAAATAAATAAATTCAAGTATCAGCATTCGGCAGCAACCAAATAATATATAGAGAAAAAGAAAATACAAACAAGGACAAAGTCTAGCTAGCAACACACTTTTAAATACACATTTGGACACAGTCTCTTCAACACGCTATTTTAAGGTGAATTTCATATAATAATAAATATAAAAAATGTATCACTGGCATTTCTGAAAAATATGTAAGAAGAACTGAATTGATAACATCAAGAAGTGACCACACCTTACCCCAGCACCAATAACAGCAACTCTTTTTACGGACCCTGCAGACCCAAAAGTACCAAGTCAAGGTTTTGAAAAATCTAAGGAACCTAAAACACATTTTACACTAAATTAGTACACATTCTCTGATTTTTGTCTGGTTTAAGAATTGGCAACTCAACTGAATACGAAACTATAGACAAATATTTAAACTTAAATTTCCCGCAATGGTAATTATGATTATAACCAAAACGGAGATAAATAAGAGAAATAAGATAGCTTACTTGGGTTATCGTCTGTTGCAGAGGAACTCATACTCTCTTTCACAATGTGCGGGCGGAGCTTGGGGTTTGGTGGGTGTGAGATTGTGAGAGCTGAGAAAATATGATCAAAACGATTTCATCCCTTTGTTTCATGTTTTCTTTTCTTTTATCCTTATTATTATTACTATTACTTTGATTATTTGCTGTAGCAGTAATGCGGGTTCTGGTAGTCTCGCTTTACAATAAAATAGTTTGAAACTGCACTTAAGCACTTGTTTCTCTTTGTGTTTTTCGTATTAATTTATTAAATTAAAACATATTTAAATGATATTATTAATAAATATTTTATATATTATTATTTATATTATTTTTATTTTAGTAATAATGTATTTTAATGATGATGTACATAGTATAAGAAATAATTTTAATAAAAATTCAAAAAAATTTATATTGAAATTTAGAAAGATAATTAAAAGTTTAATTAGAAAAATCAATTTATATATTACTTTTGATGTATCTGAAAAGGATAGTTGTCTTATAAATCTTTTAAAAAATTCTAATAAATTTCAATATTCTAATATTTTTTAATACACTGCTATTATTATTGTTTGTATATAATATATTGACATTTTTTGTATAATTATAGGTGATGTGTTTTAGAATATCATAATAATATAATGACGTTTTTTATATAGTTATATGTGATGTATTTTTTAGAAGTGGAGTAACATTTTCTGAAAATATATTAACATCTTGGTTAAAATTATGTGAAGTTGATAATGTAATTTGTTATGCCCTTTCATTATAATATATTTATCATATAGGTTTTTATGTATAATTTAATAACAATAAATTACTTTATACTAATATGTATTATTGTTTACAAATTTAACTTAATTAATATTTTGAATAAATAAATATAAATATTTAAAATATTAAAATATTTGTTAGAAAAAATATGGAGGCATGGTTAGGGTCGACATAGGGCTTTCGGAGTATTTGCTGGAATCATGTCCAAGACCTCATATTAGTTTCAGATCATAGAATAGGAACTATTTTTTTATAGCTTTTGTAATGTTTATGTTTTGACTTGATCGGGCCTTTAGTCGTGTTGGGTTTTTTGGTGTTTTGGCCCATAGTATATAAGTTTTGTGAGACACATTTGTATTCAGATTTAAGTTTTATGAAATAGTGAGTTTTCTCTCAAGTCTCAAGGTTTTCCTTAGAACTTGGAACCACCGATCCTTATCTTTGAATCTCTGATTTAAAGTGGCGGATCTTCCTCACTTATCTTTGAATCTCCTCCAAGTGGAGTGATTTTCTCCCGTTCCGTAACTACATTGATTCGAGGTCCTCCATCTTCCCCTTCGTCGATTTTCGTTCTATGGTTTTTATACCCATTTATGTCCAAGACATTTTCCAATCCAAATCCGAGAGGATCCTTCATCATCTGGTAATCAGAGCTCAGTTCGTAGTATTTTGAGTTTCCGTTTCAGATTTTTTCTTGTTTTTCCTTTGAAGTTTCTCGTGTTTTTATCTCTGTCATGGTTCATGTGCGTCGTACTCTTTCATTTCTAGATTTGCAAATGGCTTTGTTCAAGCGGCCATTTCGTGGTTTTTGATGGAAGTGAATTGCCAGGTGTGGTTTTTCTTGGTTCCGTTGTGGTAATCTAAACCCATTAATGGGCTCCTGTTGCAAGCAGGTTGCTAAAAACATTTGATTCTCTTGTTGGAAGCTTTTGGTTGGCACGCTCAGTAGCGATTCATAGGTAGCTTGTGTTTTTGAAATTCATGAGTACCAGGTGTTTGCAAAATTGTCTCAATGGAAAAAAAAATTATGTGTTCAAGTTTCATTTTGTTTCAGCTCGCACGAGAAGTGGGTTGGTGCAAGATTATCGTGTGGGAGCAGCTTATGTGTTATTGTAGTAGCTTGGTGCTGTAGAATTAAGCCAGCAGATTTTGGGGTCCAGCGGTGCCAACTAGACTGCAGAATTTGATGTAGAAAAATTAGAAGCTTGTGGTGTGGTCATATATAGCGTACGGCAGTAATTGGTTCAGTCCTCTATTTTTTGGTTTCAAACGGTGGAATAAAGAAATTGTCAGGCTTGATGCGTGAAAAAAAATCTGATGCGGTTTCTAGTTTGTTGTGGTAGTAGAGTAGTGTGAAATTGGAGTTTCATGTTGAGTTGGTGGTGGTTGTAGTGAAACATGGACCTTGATGAATGCTTGATGCGTGATGCTTGATGCTTGATATAGTATAATAACACCTTGTTGTTTCAAACGGTGCAGAAAATTGGCTCAAGTGCAAAGCAATTTTGTCTCAACGTGGCAACCATTCCAATTTTGGTGCATTGGTGCCAAGCTAAATTTTGCCTTTGGTGCAGCAGTTGTCTTTGGAAGTGATTAAATTCTAGTGGATTTTGGATCACGAAAACTGAATTCCAACTGGCTCATGAGCATTAACTTGTATATATCTGGCAGAGTCCAATAGCTATAACAGCAACCACCTTCCTTTTGTGAATTGGAGCGGTCACAACAGTAGTGGGACCGTGGCTAAATTTCTTAGCTCTTGGAGTAACATTATTTGTTTTTCAGTAATTGGCTTTAGAAGGGATATAATGTGATGTAGTAAATTATTAGCAAATGGTGGATGAAGAAAAAGTTGGTTCACTCATTTGGCTTAGTGGTGTGCAAAATTAGTGCAAATTGGAAAGTCATATTTCCAGCATGGTTCGTGTGGTGCTATGAACGTGAAAAGTTGAGTCTAATATTGTTTTAGTGTAGTGGCAGCAACCTTGAATCTTATTTCGGTGCAGCAAATAAATCTCAGCTTTTGGAGCCATGCAGTAGTAGCATTCGGTGCATGGTTGTAATTGGCCTTGTCTTTAGTGATACATTAGTGTAGTAGCGCAAGTTGCAACAGTTTCTTTACGGGAGGTGTTATTCATATGGCATTCGGTGGTAGCCTTTCTAAGTAATTTGGTGCAGTAGTCTGTGGTGGAATAGGTAGCGGTGGGAAGGTTTTGATAGCAGGTTTTGAAGTGGTTAATGGTGTCTAAAGGCTGGTCCATCCAAAGAAATCAGCCCATGCATTTTGGCAAGATGTGGTGTCGCAGGTTTTGAGAATTTTTGACAAATGACAACAATCAATTTTGCTCACAATGATGCCCAACCATTTCTAATTTCCTTTGGTAGTTGGTCCAATTAAAACACTCAAGCAATGTACCAAGCCAAAATTCCCCTCTGAAGTTGAAGTTGATAGTACCTAGTGATTTGGAAAACCTTTGTGTAGTAGAAACACATTAGACAACAATTTTTTTTGCAATTGGATGCAGCAACTAATTTCTTAAATCTATTTGGTATGATCAAAGTGGGATGTTGCAATTTTGTGGTGCAGAATTTGGTTTTGGACGTGGCACCAGCGTAGAATTGGAGTGGTAGAAGTAATCTAATGTAACACGCTAAACTCGGCTAGTGCCTTTGTGGTTCAATGTGCATTCAATGAAGTGAATAATGCATTTTTGGCAGCAGAAACACTTTAAGAAGGAATCTATTTTTCATTGGTGTAGAACAAATGGAGTTTTGGCACATTGCAGTCCATGTGCTTGGTGCTTGTTCAGTGGCAACCTTTTTTTTTCTTTAATCCATTCAATGCGATTAATATCTAGTTGTATGATTTGAATTGGTGGGTAGCACTCATTCAAGTCAAGTGGTGGAAATTGTTGTGCAACGTGGTGGTAAATTGGCAACCCCTTTCTGAATTCTTGGACAACAACATTACCCTTTTTAGCGCAGAAAATTGGTGCAACAGCTGAAACAATTGCAGCCTTTCATCTTTCGATGTCATTTGGTGTATGGCAATAACCATTTTCTTTGCCACGTGAAGCAAGTGCAATATTGTTTGGGGAAACGTTGTTGCAACCCGCCTCTGTTTCATTAGTGGTAGAAATCAATTTGTGACCTGTTGCGATGCAGTAATGAAGTAAGCAACTGGCTTGTCTTGAAGGTTGCGTGTTCAAATTGCAAAGTTGTAATAGGTGTTGCTTCACAAGGTGACATTGGAAAAACAACAAGTGAAAATTAGGATCACAACCAACTCTACTTGGCACGTTAATTTTGATTGCCACATCCCTCCAACAAATTCTAGGCCACATTCAATTTTTTGTTCAAGCGGTGCCAATCCTTTCTAGCTCCCTTGGTGCAGAAAATTTTTGATGCGACAACAGCCAATTCGTACCAATTAGAAACGATTGATGCAAAGTTAATCACGAAGTTGGACCAGAAACAAGTATGTGGCTTCATTGGTTTGGTTTGAAAACATAACACGTAATCTCTTGGTACAAGTGGCAACAAAACAACTGGAGGCACTTGATCGAATCAATATTGGTTATTGCTCCATTCTATGTAATGCTTTATTGAATCCTTGGTCACCATTTGACTAAATTTTTGGTGTGATTAGTGTAGTTTTGCTAAGCAAACAATTTTGGCAAATTGGATGTGTGATGTACAGCAGTTAGCACATTACAGCCACTGATTTTGGGTCCATTCAGTGCAATTGAAATTCGGCTGCAAGATTTGAAGGGTGATAGCAACTCATTCATGTTTAAGTGGTGCCAAGTGTTGGCAGACCAAATGTAGCCCTGCAGCCACACGTTCATGACCGCAATTTTCCTAGGCCAATTTGGGAGCTGTAGCCAAATTTCTTTCAGTGTGTTGTTATGGTCATATTTTGCTGCATTTTCATTCATGATTATCACCGTTGTTTAGACATCATTTTTAGGTTGTTTTAGATGTTGTTTGATTGATACACATGGTGTATATGATGTTTATTTCAGGATCAATATTCTTGTGAGTATAAGTCTTTTTTTCTTGAATTCTAGCTTTGTTTGAGTCCATTGTCTATCACTTTTCTTTTTAAATTTGATTTTTCCTTGGATTCTTGTGTTGTGGGACAATGTACCTTGGGCTAAATTGTTGAAAGTATTGTTTGTGGGAGTTTGAATTATTCATCACAATTTAGCTTGAGTATTTTGTTTAACATTTCCAGTAGTAATTCTAAATACTTTGTTTAGATTACTCTTGTCTTTTAAAGTGCTTTTCTCGTTGTCAGGGTCTTGCTTTTGGTGTTTTTTAGTTTGTATTTAAATTTCCTTGGTTTTTCCTAGGAGTTTTCCTTTCCTTGGCCTCTTGAGTTGAGCTTAGATTCGTTAAATATTTTACTTTGATGTTAAATTCTTGGTGAGTTGATTGAAGGTTCTTTGAAGAACTGAATAGGAACTTGAGAGCGAGTGAATACACTTAAAGAGTGAAACACAAGTGAAATTGAGTGTAAACACGTAAGGAGTGGTGAGACCCATTTGATAATTTTATCCATATTACTTGTGCTAACCACTTACTGTGTTTTGTGTTAATTCTTGTTTTCTCTCTTTCATTGCAAGAATTAGCAATTTTGAGCACTCCACAATGTTCCATACACGTTCGACCTTGATAGAGGATATCAACTCCATTATGTCTAGAATTATCAGGGTGAATAGCAAACTTGGGGAACTTAGAAGGGAGCCCCAACATGATAGAAGATCATTGTCAAGCGACAAAACAAGTGCAAATAGGTGCACCAAGTGTGAAGGATATGGACACGAAAATTATCAATGTCCTAACTAGAACTCAAAGTACATGACTCTTCAGGAACTCCAGGATTACATTGTATACTTGAAAGAGGTGAAGAGGAGTGTTAGGCAAAAGCTCGAAGTCAAATGAGAGCAACAAGTAAAAAGGGAGCGTGAAGAAGCGATAGTACAAATGAGACTACAATGATTTTAGATGTTGGAAAAAGCAAGACAAGTGGAAAATTTAGAGAGGGAACAAAGGAAGAAAGCGCTAATAGAAATAAAAAAGAACGAGCTAAGAAAGAAAAAGAAGAAAGAGCGACAAAAGAAGGAAGAAGAAAAACGAAGAGAGAAGCATGAGAAAAAGTCTTTCTTAACACCCCTTACATATATGGTTGAGATAGAATCTTTAAAGGGGGATTGTAATATTCTGATTTATTGTTCCCATTCACATCATGATTTTTCATTTTCATTGGGAACACTTACTCACCCATCTTCTTTTGTCTTAATGCCTAGGGATGACTTATATATTAAGGAGCAATGGCATAAACAATGGGGGTGAGGAAAAGATGATAGAAAAGGCAGAAACAACATGGGGAAAACATAAACCTAACTCTCATCATATACTTGTGTGTTTGTCTTATCATGAAAATCCCAAGGGATTTCAGGGACATTTTTTTTCTGTTCTGATTACTATGGGTGTTTTTCCTTTTTGTTTCACTGTGAATAGTATAGTTGTGTTTAAACTTTTTTATGTGTTCTGCAGGTTTGTCTTTGACCCTGGAGCACAATCTCCAAGAACCTTGATAATAAGAGATGGCCTTTTCCAAGAGTCTAATCTCATTTTTTAGATCACATTTCATTTCTATCTTTAGAGTATTTTGGTTTTGTGTGCATTCAACACTTATGTTTGTGTGTTTGTTTGTAGGTAATAAAGCGCTAAAATTCGAGGTCGAATTTTCTCCAATCTGGAGGCAATGATGGAGGCATGGTTAGGGCCGACATAGGGCTTTCGGAGCAGTTGCTGGAATCATGCCCAAGACCTTCAAAGAGACCTCAGATTAACTTCAGATTGTAGAATATGAATTTTTTTTATAGTTTTTGTAATGTTTATGTTTTGACTTGATCGGGCCTTTAATCGTGTTGGACTTTTTGGTGTTTTGGCCCATAGTATATAAGCCCTTGTGAGACACATTTGTATTCAGATTTGAGTTTTATGAAATAGTGAGCTTTCTCTCAAGTTTCGAGGTTCTCCTTAGAACCACCGATCCTTATCTTTGAATCTCTAATTCAAAGTGGCGGATCTTCTTCACTTATCTTGGAATCTCCTCTAAATGGTGTGATTTCCTTCTGTTCTGCAACTCCATTGATTCGACGTCCTCCATCTTCCCTTTCGTCGATTTTCGTTCTAGGGTTTTTATACCCACTTCTATCCAAGATGTTTTCCACTCCAAATCCGAGACGATCCTTCATAAAAAAAAATTAATAAATTTAGTTCCAATTTGTCATATTTTACATATTTGTTTTGAGTAATAAATTTACTTTTTGCTTCGATTTTAAAAGTAAAATATCAAATATTAAGTCATATTTATATAAACAATTGTGACATTTCTTCATGTCAGAGATACAATATTGTACAATTCCATCTTTGTTTAGTAACACATGCATGAATTTGATTTTAATTGAATTAAATTAAAAAACATGAAATAGATTTATAATTTTTGTTAAAAAATATTTGAGTTATATTCATTATATTATTAATAAAGAATTTTTATAATTTATTTTGTATATATTATTTTAATTTTATAGAGAGAGTATTGGGAATAATTTTAATAAAAATTGAAAAATAAAATTTATTGTTTTGTATTGTATTTAAAAAGATAATTAAAAGTTATATTAAAAAAAATAATTTTGAATATCATTTGTGAGGTATGTAACAATGATAGTTATATTATAATTACTTATAAGTCAATTTCTATACTCTCATATTAACTCAATTTTTTATACTCTCGTGTTAAAGGTTTAATATTAAACTCAAATAGGATCTTTATTTTTTTTAATTGATTTATCAATTTTTTGGAGGTTTAGAGTTGAAACACCGCTCAACGTCATTTATTAGTGCCCAACGTACTTTGAAACCATGTTCTCTGTGTTGGTACCTTCCGATGTTACGCAGCTGAAAAGCATTGGCCCTTGTACCGGGCGCACACAAAGTAGCACCAAGCGCACAATACACACACAGTAGCGCCTAACTCAACCCAAAAGCATAGAAATTTCAACTGTGACAATTGCTTGCACTCATGCATCTTCCATAGCATTATTTTAATATTTCCATAGCATACATCTAGAGCATTTTATTAAGTTCATTCTCTCATTCTACAATTTTATTTTTCCCATTGCCTATCAATCTTAGCAAGAGTAATATACAAGCTAGAGCTTAATAATATGCATCATCTCCTTGAATCGGATGCTCAGGGTTTCCCTATATTACATTAGGGATTAGGGAGATTTTGGAAATTTTTGATAAATCTTAGTGTAACATAGGGTTTAATAGAGTAGTTAATTTCAGGAGATATTTGAGATAATCTTTAGTCTTCGATTTTTTCTTTTTAATAAAGTCTATGTTTGTAAAATAATTTTGTTTTTTATTGAGATTTAGAAAAATATAGGAATAAAGTTTTTTTTTTTTTTGCATCATGTACTTTGTGTTAATTTTAGATTTTAGGAAGAAAAAAATGGGCATTACAATATTAACCCAATTACTGAATTTAGGTTAAATAATATGTAAGAATTTAAAATATTTATGAGATTGAAGCAAAAGGTTAAAGGTATTGAATAGTATTTGAACTATGGTTTTGTCTTGAACATAGTGTGGTTTAGTCAGCCTTTTTTCTTTTCTTTTGATAATTTCAGGGCTTGATATATTTTGAAGATACTATATGATGAGATGCCTCGAGCTAAGGGACCTACAACAAGAGTCATGGCTAGGAGAATACAAGAGGAATAAACCTTAAATGCGTATGCAAGACCCAAGATGAACTTCACATGGGCTAAGGATGATGTGAAGACCTAGCCTAGGACATTTTGCTTGTAAATACTAGATTATGATTTTATTTTGGGCTTTGTATTTTGGGCCCAGTAGAATAGGGTTTTCTTTGGGCCATATATTGGGCATTAGAGGAAATTGGGCTTTAGAAGTAATTTTGGACCAAAAAGGGGAATTGGGCCAAATGGGCCAAGAGTAGTGTGTCTACTCTAGAAAAGCCTAGAAGCTTCTCAAACTTGCTCTCC
>Ga0209589_1009439_pt1 | contig 14736 bp, 8 predicted proteins | sample CowpeawhiteBW_FD_187525 | JGI IMG/M metagenome (GOLD analysis project Ga0209589, IMG submission 187525) | Root nodule microbial communities of legume samples collected from California USA - Cow pea white BW (SPAdes) (version 2) | ecosystem: Host-associated > Plants > Roots > Nodule | place: USA... | reverse complement strand
CTATCTATTTGACTTCATTTCTTCAAAAAAAAAAATGAGAGTAAGAGATGAGTACAATTTTGTAAAAAATAAGAAGGTAATGACAGAAAAAAATAAAAAATATCTTAAAAAATGTTTGATTTAATTACTTGGTTAGTGTTTCTAAAAATGTCAAGCTAGCCCTCCAGTTTTTTTAGTCTCAATTTAGTTCCAATTTTTTAGTCGAAATTTGATATTTTTAGACGAAAACAGAGACCAAAAGAGTAATTAAACCTAAATATGTTTATTTTTTATTAAATTTGATTTTATGTTTTATTATTTATTAACATTAAATGTTGTATTTTATAAAAGAAATAAAAAGAGATAATTTAATTTCTATCAATTTTCAAAATATACTATCTATAATTTTAATTTCAAAATTTTTAAAAATTTCAAAATAATATATATAGTTTTTCAAAAAATTAAAAAATATTGGGGGGGCCATGGCCCCTCCCTGCTACACTAATGCTCCGCCACTGAAGGGAATATTGATTTGTAATCTCTTGATCACGTCTAAGAATCTCGTAAACTACCCTTCCTTATCCTTTCTTGATGGTGCATGTGGATAAGGAATATTGATGATAAGAAGATTCTCCTTTTTCTTTTCCTCCTTCTTACCCTTTTTTTTCTTCATCTTTTTCTTTTTCTATATTTGCATTTTTTGTTGTATTTACATCCACTTCTATCTTATTTACATTCTCATTATCAACTCCATCTTTCAGCTCACATTCCATTTCCCCTATTTCTTTTTCTCTTCTTAAACTTCTTTTTCTTTTGCAGAATGTCACCAATCCCTTTATCTATCACAATACCTTGTCCGATAGTGATGGCCTCACAATGCTATTTGGGATTCAACTTGGCATTTGTGGAAAATCGGCTTTCTTGTTGATCAGCTAATTGCTTAGCTATTTACCCAACTTCTACCTCCAGGTTCCTAATGGAAGCTTCAGTATTTATCTAATTGGTAGTTGAGACTTGGATGAATTGAGTGAGTGCATCTTCTATTTTAGACTATTTGTCTTGTTGGAAGAATTGATGGCCTTGGTAAGATGCTTGCTGAGATTGCCTTTGTGCATGTCCAACCTCCTGTTTCCAACCAGAAAATTGATTCGGGTTACCTTTCCAATCAAAATTTTGGTTGAAATTACTGGTATAGCTATTTGGTTTCCTTGAGCTATTCAAGAAATTGACATGTTCTTCCTAAGAAAGTCTTATTGTTGAGCACTGATCATTAAAATGATCTCTAGCACAAAAGTCAAATCTCATAACTTGTTGAGGTTGATCCAATTTTCATCTTGGTCATTTACTTTTTAAGCTCTTCCATTTGTAATGAGATAAGCTTTTTCTAAGCCAAAATAGCATTCTTCGTGTCTAATTCCATGACTCCTTCAACACATTTATAATTGACATTTTCAATTCCATAACTGCTAAAACATTTATAAATGCAATTACTTCTTCAACATCTTTTGACATCGTTATTCCACCTGCAAAGGCATCCAAGAACATTTTGGTTTATGGTCTTAACCCATGATGGAACTTATTAATTTGAGCCACACCATCAAATCCATCATTAGGACATTTTCTTAGGAAAGATTTATATCTCTCCTAGGTTTCACATAATAGTTCATCAACTCCTTGTAAGAATGTGGCAATAGCTAATTTAGCTCATATATATATATATATATATATATATATATATATATATATATATATATATATATATATATATTTGTCTTTGTGGTGGGAACAATCTAGCTAAAAACTTTTTTTTCAATATCTTCCCAGCAAGTCAAACACTGATTATGATGAGATTGCAACTAGTTCTTTGCTTTTCTTGCCAATGAAAGGGGAAATAATCTAAGATAAACTACTTCTTCATCTGCCCCCAATATTCCCATGGCACCACACAACTAATAAAAAGTGGACAAGTGGTTATAAGGACTTCATCCTTCATGCCTACAAATTGGTTGAAAGTTATGGGTGACAATACGACAAACTTAATTTCTACACCTTTGGATGGTCTGACTATGTTTTTGAAATGCCTTGGCCCCTAATGCTAAGCATAATCTCCTAATAATCGTCTTGGTTCATTTTGTTCTACCATTTGCTTCTCTTGATGGTGTTGAACTAGACTAGAGTGGATGTTTCTTCCCTTCTCTATTGTTGTTTTAACTTTTCTACTTTTTTTTCTATTCTTACTATTGTTTTGTTTGGTAGTTCTTTCTACTGTAGGAACAAATAACTTATTTTCCTCCTATTTTCTTCTTGGCATACAACAAAAACTTAAGACCAAATGTGTAAGACCCACGAAATTTGATTAATTAAATAAATAAATAATTAATAAATGTAGGTAGTGAGAACATTTATGGCATCAAATATTGATCATTGTGATGTGGAAAAGTACTAGCTTAAATGGTTAAGAGTACTTCGTTATAGTGAGGGGGCTTGGGTTCGAATCTTATAAATGCAATTTATGTGTTATTTAATTTATTATTATTTTAATAATATGCTTGATCATGATGAGCAATAATATAATCCTATATTTATAGGAATTATCATCAAACATGAATAGGTTGAATGGTTGTGCATTGATTTGACATTGGTATGGTTATGTGTTCAAACCTTGGTAGAACCAAATTAAACTTTCTTTTTGCCAAAATTCTCTTTGGCATGAAGGTGAAAGGGCAGAGAAACCCTAGTCATCTACGAGGAGGACAGTTGGAAGGGGTTGGAAAACCATCTTGAATGGCTATTGATTAACCATTAATCACAAGATTAATGTAATTCTTGTTTTTCTCTTAATGACCATTAAAATTAAGGTTGTAGAGTAGAGATAATAGAGAAATTAGAGAGATAGAGCAATTTTTGGTACAAGCACCCATATAGCACTAAAAACAGAGAGTTTAGAGGAGATTGGAATCAAGTTGGAGAAGGAGATTAAAAGAAGTCAAGGAGGGGCACATTGCTAACGCAAAGGACTAAGATTGTTGAAATTAAGCAAGGAATCCCGGTTAGGGGAGCTAGAACTGTTTATTTTAATTCATAATTGCTTAATTGTATGACATGTATGAATTATTTGATGTATATATTCTGTCGATTCTGAAATTTTCGTGTTTTTGAAAAATTTCCAGAAACCGCCTAGTGGGCTATTCGTAGCCGCTAGGCGACTCATGCAAATTGGAGTGGTTTTTGGGTTACTGAAGAGGAACCGCCTGACGGCATGACCTTGGCCGCCACGCGACACATGCTTGTCACCTAGTTTTTCTGGGTTTTGAATGAAGTGCCTGGCAGTGATGAACAACCGCTAGGCGACGCGAGTTAATTTGACTCGATTTTGATATTTTGGGGTTTCTGCGATGATTCTAATCGGGGAAAAAGATAGTACTAACTAGTTGTGAATGATTAGAAGTCATATTTCGTTGGATTATATGTAATTGGAGGTTAAATTGGATGAAAAATTGTATGAACATCATTTTAGGGTTGATGATTTGGGATTCTTATAGTTGCACTAAATTAAGTGGAAAATGTTAATGGAATTTCGTATATTGGAAGTTTTAGGAATGAACTGTGAACCTAAACACGTGAGTGTAGTCTATTGAGTCGTAAATCGATTGAAATCAAAATAGTTGGGGTTGGTTAAGATTCGCAAGTGTAGGGGGAAGTTCTGGATTCCTGAACAGCATGAACCGCCTGGCGACACCCAATTGGCCGCCAGACGCTATACCAGAGTAGTGGGTTTTGGGTGTTTTGGTGTGTAGTGGAATTGGAAAGTTAACCTAGGTTATTTTGAGTATTAAAAGAGAATTTGAATATGCTGGATGGGGACTAAAAAGATAAGAAAAATGAGTGAGATGGGGTTATGCAAAAAATACTAAGTTGTGATTGTCTTGGACAGTTTTGGATGCTATAATAGTGAATTTCAGTTTAATTAAACCAGAGTTTGGCTTTGTGGAAAGACAGACTCAATGTTAGGATGGTAAGGTTAAGTGGATTTGCCCAAGTTGGAAGTGGGGTGTAAATATTGTTAAGGTACGATTGTTATGGCATATGAAATTTGGTAGAGAATTAGTTAATAATTGGGTAAATAATAGAGTATGAAGGGTATGAGGTTAATAGTGGCATATTGGGACTTAGAAATGTTGAACTTAAGCTAGTCTATTTTGGTAAACTTAGGTTGGTGAACCTAAATGGAATTAAGAACATTGGTAACAAGTTGATCAATGAGAGCTGATGTAATTAACTTGGCAAATTTCACTACGGGTCTTGAGGCTTAGTTAGAGTTGCAATCTGCTCTGTGTGTCTAAAATCCAGTAAAGCACGAGTACTAGTGTAGCACCTAGCAATAATGTTGGCACCGCCAAGTGATAGCTATGATATCAGAGGAAGCCTGGAACGCGTGGTGCCTGGCAGTAAGGGTCGTCCCACCAAGCGATACCTGCAGAATAGTGGCAACAACGACGCTTGGTGCTTGGCAGCATGTGTCCCCCGCCAGGCGATTTGGAGGCGCGTTTCACCTAGTGACTCAGGAGTAGCCCCAGGCGATAATGCAGAGGCCATACTTGTGTTTTGCTTGCTTTGGATGTGCGTGGTCTACAAGGCTTTGGTGATATTTCGAAGGTCGGCTTGCTGGTGTTCCTTGAGTTGTGGCTCAGAACGCATCCCTTGAGTTATGGCTCAGGATATGGGTTAAGCACATGACATTCCTTAAGTTATGGCTCGGGATGACAGATGAACACGAGGAACTCTTGAGTTGTGGCTTGGGTTGGCGAGTGTTGCAGGTGTGAGTGTGCGTGTTATAACGCGTACGGATGGGTCTAATTAGATTGTCCTCCTCGATATTAAGCTGATGAGTTTGGTAGTCTTGGGACATTATGAATGATATTCGTATTGGGAACTCCACCTAGCATTATGGAGTGTGGTTTGTAGCATGGTTTCCCGCACGTGCTCTACTAGTTGTGGCTGGTAGGTGTGACTGGTAGGTGTGGCAGCAAGACATCTCGAGGTAATAATCAGAAGACGTAGAACACGAGTAACATGGTGGTGGCTATGTGGTGAAAAATCAAAGGATAGAAATTCCTTTGGTGTATTTTTGTATGGTTATATGACGTGTATATATATATATATATATATATATATATATATATATATATATATATATATATATATATATATATATATATGTTTATATAATTGTAAGCTCACCCTATCTGCTTGTATTTGGCGATAATCGTGTATGCGGTACACGGGAGCAAATGATGTTGCAGGTGGATCTGGTGAGGTATAGAGCCGGAGCAGGGCTAGTTTGGGAGAAAAGAGTTTTACCAGATTTTTTATTATGTTTTGAATGACTTGTAAACTTTTATATTACCAGACTGTGATATTATAATGGAGTTTTATAATTATGAATTTAAGAGTATTTTATGATGAAATAAAGTTTTAAATTTCCCATGTTTTTGGGAATTACAGTTATATTAAATGAGGTTTTAATATTATTTCTATTCTATTTCATTTAAGCTCGTAATATCTGGTCGGGATGTTACAAAATGAGCAGAGTAAGTAATTTTAAATAAATCTAAAACTATAACAAATATGCAAAAATTTGCACACAAATCCAAATTGATTAAAGTTATAGGATTATCTCGACAAAAATCCCCTACAAAGATGTTTATTAATGTTCTAATACTGATCTAATTTCCAACAAGTACAATGGATTCTGTCGTAGCACAACAAGGTCTTATCCACAAGGATTTGGTTGAATAAAACAATGGCTTGTAATCTATTTGAACTTATAATGAATCAATGGTTATAATTGATAGATTTAAAATATAAACTATTTAATGATTAATATAAGTGATGATGATAAAAGTGTTGGGATTAAACTTTGCTCATCTTCTTGTACAACATTGTTATTGATTCGTTATATGTCAAGTTCATTACTTAGTGTTCGTGAAAGTACTAAGGTAATTTTAAATCAATTCCTTGACTTTAGAACCTAAGGCTATCAGAATCAATGTGATTCCTCAACCCCTGATTGAATGACTCATTACATTAAGAACATGACTCTATGTTTAACTAAAGCAATTAGATCTATTCCTAGCATCTAGCAGTTAGGTGACCTAATTAGATCTTTAACTTAAACCAATTTCCACTCAATTCAAGTTAATGAGGTAAGATGAGTGGCCAATTCATCAAAACAGTAAATGAAAATCAGATCATTAACACTAAAGTAAATGCTTAAACATATATATAGTAAATAATAGTATAGAGATTCAGAAAAGTTACATTCAATCATAACGAGAGGGAGTTTAGTTGCTCAAGATGATGAATTCAAATATAGACATTTGGAGTTGTTTTCCCTTTCTCATACTCTCCTAATTTCTATTACAAAGCATCTTAAAAAGTGTTTAGAGAAAAGCTAAAAATCAGCATATGAATAACAAAGAACAACTCTATTTTTATAGAAAAATATGACAACTCTAGCTTCAATAGTGGTGATCAACTTCTAAGGTTTCTTTTCTTGGAGAGTTTTCTCCGAGGTTGAGCCTTTGATCTAGTGTTTAGCAATGGAACTTTCCTTTCTAGAAGGGTTTCCTCTAGAGCTCAGCTTCCCATTCTAGTGCTTAAATTTTGTGAAAGTTTCTTCTTTTTGACTCAACACCAGTATTGCTGCTCAACTACAAAGGATGTATTTGAATTCTTACAAAACTGCCTTTTGGTGCTTAGCGTTAGATTTGGGGATTAGCAGCAATATTCTTTAATTCTTTGAAAATTCCATCAAAATCACAAAAAACATATCAATTTCCTATTTTTCTGATTCTCAATACCTCATTCTGTAATTAAGTTAAAGGGGTCTAATTTACTTAATAATGTATCAAATTTATGCATTATAAATTCATCCATTATAAGGGTAAAAAAGCATATATTAAAATAAGTAAATTAGACACTTTTTAGAACCAAAAGCTTGTTAATTGCCAAATGTTGGTTAAATTTTCAACAACTGCATTGTAGTTAATTGTAGCACAATTAGGTTGTATCCACGGGAATTTAGTTAGACAAAATAATGATCTATAATCTATTTGAATTTGCAATAAAATATTAATTGGAGTAAAGAAATTTAAAACATATTGTATTGATGGTTAATATGAAATGGTGCTGATAAGAGTGTTGGGGCTGAACTTTAATAATCTTCTTTTACTATATTTTTATTAATCTGCTATAGAACAAGTTCGTTACTAGATATTCCTGAAAGTACTAAGGTAAATCTAAATCAATTCCTTCACTTTAAAACATAAGGCTATCAATTCCTCAGCCTCTGATTGAATGACTCCTTGCATTAAGTATAAGACTTATGTCCAACTCAAGTAGTTAGATCTATTCCTAGCCTCTAACAACACTAGATGATCTAATTGGATCTTAATTCAAATTAGTTTTCCAACTCAATTCAAGTTGATGAACTAAGATGAATGATCAAGTCGTGAAAATAAATGCAAATCAATTGCTCATGATGATGAATCTAAATACATGCATTTGGAGTTGTTGTCCCCTCCCATGTCTCTCCTAATTTCTATTACTAAGAGTGTCTAAAGGAGTTCTAGAAGGAAGCTAAAAATCAACATTAGAAAAATAGAACATGACTATATTTTTGTAAGAAAATATAACACAAATCTAGCATCAATTTTGGTGATCAACTTCTAAGGTTTCCTCCCTTGGAAGGTTTCCTCCTAGCTTGAGCTTTTGATGTGGTGGTCAATAATGAAGTTTTCCTTTTGTTTGAGGGTTTAATCTAAGGCTCAACTTCCCATTCTAGTGCTTGAGGTTTCTTTGTTGTGAATATTTCTTCTTTGTGGCTAAGTACCAATATCGCTGCTCAACTACAAAGGTCATATTTGGATTCTTGTAAAACCACATTTTGGTGTTTAGCGTCAGATTTAGGGCTCAAATGCAATACTCTTTAATTCTTTGATAATTCCTAAAACATCGCCACAAATACATTAATTTCTTGCTTTTCTGTTTCTTAGTATCTCATTCTGTAATTCTATTAAAATTTTGGCAAGTGTACCATATCGTACTAGTAATAAAGTGGATAAGTCGAGATATCGTTTTGCCATAGAGACTTGAGTTGTTCAAAAAACTATGATTATTTACTACTTTAAGCTAAATAATTTAAAATAATAAAAGGAATTAATAAGACAAATTCTAAATTATAGAAAGCATTTAAATGATGAAATTAATAAATGCGGTAAAGACTTCACTGGGGTTAGATGTCATGAACCAAATCAATATAAAAACACTAAGCAATATACCTCAAATTCCTACTCTAGCATTCACACCACTATTTAACAACTGCTAATGTCTTAGAGAAAAGTCTAAACTTAATAATAAAACCCTAATGTCTTAGATCTTTTTTTATTAATAGTCCGCATTAAGCACTAAGTTAGAATGTTAAGCATGACCAATGATGAACTCTATGTCTAGATGCCTAATTAATTAATTGTTATATTCTAGTCTAGGATTTAATATTGTGTCCAATTATCAGATATCCACAAATATGCAATCAATCAATTCATATAGTTAAGAACAATAATAGAACACAAGAGTAAAGAAAATTGAATAATAGAAATAACAAAGAGTTAAGATTTATTACGTCCAACTCCCGTGAATGAGGGAGTTAGTTACTCCTATACAATCCGAAAACTAGAAAAGGAATAACGATGAATGCCTCTAACCTCTAGAATGTGTCTCTACCTCAATAGATCAAATTTCATCTTTCCTCCAAAAGGTTTTTTTTTTTTTTTTTTTTAACTCTGTAGAGCCTTCTATTTAAAAACTTTAAGGATTAGACTATGAATTTGTACTTGAATTTATAATTGAAGTAACCAACTTTATTGATAATTGATTATGTTGATAACTTCTTAAATATCTAACATCTTCACTTATCTGCAAAATATAAACCACATACTTATCTTTTCTAGTTTATTAAATAAAACATTAATTATCTAATAAAAGATAAAATACTTATCTTTTCTAAATTATTTTATAAACCCTTAATTATTTAAAAAGATAATAATAAAAATACCAATAAAAGATAAAAAATAAACATAATAAAAATATGGTAATGTCAATTATCAAATTCTAAGTTAAAGGGGCTTGATTAACTTAAGATTGAATCAAATACATGCATTTAAGTGTAAAAACATTTATCAAAATAAGTAAATTAGACACTTATTAGTTATACAAATGTAGACATGACTAGTGATGTGGATTCTAGGAAATCTACTTTTCTAGTTATATGATGACTTTTGCGAGGAGAGCAACGTCATGGTAATCTAGACTACAAAATACTGTTATAGAAGTTGTTAAAGAGCTTTTGTGGATTCAAATATTCCTACAAGAGGTGGGATTATCACAAGAAAAAAATGTTTTGTATTGTGATAGTCAAAGTGTAATCCTTCTCAGCAAAAACCTGCCTTTTCATTCATGGTCAAAGCATATTTTTGTATGATATCAATGGATACAAGATGCATTAGAGATGAAACAATTATCATTAGAGAAAATTCATACCGATGAGAATGAGCTAGATATGATGACAAAGATCTTACCTATAGGAAAATTTGCTATCCGCAAAGAGAAAGTCGGTTTAATTGATTATGAGCCCAATTAATTGGTGAGGGAGAGATTTCTATGGTACGTCACCAATTTATTGGGCTCAAACTGACTTAATTAAGAAAAGGAAAAGGAGGTATTTTTTATTTATGGGCTTTTAGCCCGTTATGCAAGTTAAAATAATTTAACCCTTTGAATCATATTTTTAGGATGGAAAACAGTTAGAGATAAAGACAAAAGCTATGAGTACCTTTAGTGAGAAAAGAAAATAAGTCACCAAATAGTGAAAAAGAAGAGAACAACTAATATATCCTAGGCAAGTTTGTGTAGAAATGGTAGCTTGTAGAAAAGGTTTAATTCTACATCTTATATATTGATGTTCTTTATGTTGTTTGGTGAAGTACCCATTGATGTTTTCTTGTGTTGTTATATGCCTTGTTAGTGAAGAGAATATTTTTCTATTGATTCTCGGAAGGTTCAAGAGAACTTATGGTGTACCCAATAATTATTATTATTAGTGAAAGATTTTACTGGAGTAGGTTTTGTGGGTTTTTCCTCCATATTGATGTTTTCTCATGTTTAAAAAGATTTGGTGTGCGTTAATTTCCCCTTCTCTAGTTTGTGTCTCTCATTTTTTGCATATCATTTATATAGGAAAGAATTAATATGGGTTTTGCTTATGCTTGCTATTTTTTATTTGGTATAATTACTAATTTGGTACCCAAACTTTTTCGTTAACTTCAATTTGGTACCCAAATTTTTGGTTTGTTCAATTTAGTACCCCAATTTTCTAAAAAGATTCAATATGGTCATCTCCGTTAAGTTGAACTTAACACCGTGTCAGTACAGGACACGTGTCAAGCCATAAAATTTTTAATTTTTTTTCAAAAAAAATAAAAACTACCACGTGTTAGTTTATTATCGTGCCACATGGCAGCTTACAATCATGACACGTGGCAGTGGTAATAGTTTTTTTCAATTTAGTACCCCAATTTAAATTTTTGATTCAATTTAGTACCCAAATTTTTTAAAATGATCCAATTTCGTCCTCTCCAATTTGAGACCAAATTAGTAAATAAGCTTAATTACAACTTATATATATACATGTTACAATAACTTTTTCTAATATATACATCAAATCATTTCACCTAAATACTTAAATTATTTTATTTTTTACATTTTAACCTTTGTAATTTTTTACACATGAAATTTTTTACACTTGTAAAAAATAAAATAATTTGAATATTTAGGTGTAGTGATTTGAAGTATAAATTCAAAACAATTATTTTAACATGTATATATAAGTTATAATTAAACTTAGTTACTAATTTGGTCTCAAATTGGAAAGGACGAAATTGGATCATTTAAAAAAATTGGGGTACTAAATTGAACCAAAAATTTAAATTGGGGTACTAAATTGAAAACAACTATTACCACTGCCACGTGTCATGATTGTAAGCTGTCACGTGGCACGATAATAAGTTGACACGCGGTAGTTTTTAAATTTTTTGAAAAAAAAAGTATTTTTTAAAAAAAAAAATTAAAAAAATAAAAATTTCATGGCTTGACACGTGTCCTGTACGGACACGGTGTTAACTCCAACTTAACGGAAAGAACCAAATTGAATCTCTTTAGAAAATTGGGGTACTAAATTGAATAAACCAAAAATTTGGGTACCAAATTAAACTTAACAAAAAAGTTTGGGTACCAAATCAGTAATTATACCTTGTTATTTTTGTTATCTTTTCAACATATATACCAAAGAGTATTGCTGAAATACTAATGGATTTTGATAGGATTTTTTTAAGTGGGTAAGTATAGTTTGAATAGAATTTGTCAACTTGGGGAGATTTGGAATTAAAATTCATATATTCATCTAATATCAGTTAACTTGGTATACAAGTGTCTAAATGATGAAAACCTATAGGTACAATTTTCTTATTCACAATATGGGATTTAGAAGGGATAAGTAGAAAGGAAAGATAATTATTAATATATGTATTGATTTAGTTTGGTGACAAGTTTTGCGTATTGAAGGATGCATAAATTTAAATCTTTCTAATTCTTAAAAATGTGTGAAATAAAATGAGAAATGAAAAATCCAAAAAAATTTAGAAAGATCACTTAGATAGGTTTAACTTTTTTAATTTTTTTTTAAGAAGACAACTATGGAACAAACAACACAACCTTGTATTCATGACAACATCTACACTAACCTTATGAAGAAGAAACCTCTAAATGATATCTCCACTCGCTACATCACAAACTCAAAATAACACAATCAAATGTGATCCAAAGGTGATGCAAATACCATCATCACCAAATCATTTACTTCAGTGTTCTTGTTTTTCTACAAGAATATCATGTGTATGTTAGGTAAACTTAAATGTGGGTAGTTATAAGTTGCTACATTAATTGTCTAGGAGATTGCAAAAGGTTGAGAGTGGGTCTAGCTATGATTAAGCATGCAATAGAGTTCATTAATTGTGAGTTAGGTAGTGATTATATTTAATGAATGTAGTTGAAGGGTCATGTCTAGAGGCCTATAAAAGGACAATGTAGTGCTTCATTTCAAACACAACAAATCTGAATACAAAGAGTATTTATCCAGAGAAATAAGGGTGGGCAAAAAAATTGGTTTACCCAATCTGGTCCAATTTTAAACTGAACTGATCCATTATAAAACTACTTTATAGATTCTACTTTTTACTTTATATCCACTTTTTATATATTTTTTAGATCAGATTTTTATTTTATTTTTACAGATTTTAAAATATGGGAAATCTAAATTTTAATGGTGGATCAAAATTTTATCCAAACTTATCTGAACCGTATTCCCTGTTCCAAGATTTTAATTCTCTGAACCGTAAATTTCTTCTCTCTTCCTTTGTTACGGTTGATTGATTCAAGGTATATGAATCTCTTTTCTCTTCTCAACCAATGTTTCTCGTTTCTCCTATGTTATTTTATCTAGTTTTAAGTTGATTCATTGTTTTTGTTTTAGAGAACGAATTGCTGGTTCTACTACGTTCGACACTGCTGCGTTCGACACTATTGCGTTCTGTTGTCTTTTTATTGATTCAATGTCTATTTTCCTTTTTCTTCTCTCCTTTATTGGTGGATCTATTGAATCTGTTGAACATTGACGACAACTTTTTTAGAACATTGTGTCCCTCTATATTCTATCAGTGATTGGAAGCTACTTCAACTTTGTCAATCTGCTATATATTGGTAAGCATTTCTTCATTTTTTTCTTTTTCTAGGTTAGATTACTCATCCGGCTAATGTTTTAGCATTTTTATGCTATCAGTAGCAAGTAATAAAGAATACTCTCTGAATAATTAAAATATAATTACATGATTAAAGAATTAAAAGAATAGTTTTAATCATATCTACTTAAAAATTCTTAAAAAAGGGTTCTATTGGTTTAGATAAGAGAAAGAGTAGTGTCAGTAAATGAATTCAATGTAAAGTCCTGGTGTGGATGGTTGTTCTAGAAGATTCAAACACCAGTAACATCTGTGTTTGATAGCCTTGAATTATTCTCAAGAGAAGGATCAAAAGCTGTTGGAACTTGATCTGGGTTATTGCTCTCAATCCCAGATTCAGAACTGGGTTTTTGGTTCAGGAAATTTGCATAAACTAGTGCAAGATCAATATTTGGACCATCACTAACCATTGAGGAGGAACCAGAAGCTGCAAAACTTCTTATTACGGGATCATAAGAATGCTTAACAAGGTTGTTGTTATTATGATCTGTGGCATTGGCAGAAGGTGATGATGAAGTTTTAAAAGTGAAACCATCAATGGATTGGCTCAACAAATTCTTGTTACCTCTTCTGTTCTTCCTGTAGGTACCACCAACATGATCATTCCGCAGAGACCTTCCTCGGTTGAGTTAAGCTGTAGTTATTGTAGTAGCAGAACTTGGTGTTGGAAGAACCACACCTTGGACAACTTGGTGATATCTCAACCTCACCCTTCAATCCACTCTCCATCGTCACAAAAACCTTGATGTTACTTTTAAGTGAGAAACATAAGGTTATGAATGGTTAGAATATTGTCTTGGTGTGAAGTCCCTTTCATTACCTATTTGAATCTTCCTCCTCTTCTAAGGTGATGATTATGTGTTTTTGACAATCTAGCCAGTATCAGAGGCACGTGATATCAGTTTGTAGGATAGCACAATAATTAATAATTTCATTGTTTCTTATCCTTTTTTGCATATGAATACATGGATGTATGTACATGAAAGAAGAGGTGTTATGTTAAAAAGTGATGAGAGATTTTGAGTTTGGTTTTATGTGATGATGCAGGTGCCACCGAGACCAAACACATACATGCCTTTTGGAAATGGCGTCCACTCTTGTCCAGGCAGTGAGCTAGCCAAGCTCGAACTTCTTGTCCTTCTCCATCATCTCACACTTTCTTACAGGTTTCTCCCTTCTAACCATAAATTCCTCAACCGTGTGTTTGGTTATAAACTAATTTCCTTAAAGAAGTGTATATTCAAACCAAATTTCAATTAATGGCAGATTTTTGGAATTGAAAGTTTTGACATGTTGTGTTTAAAATGCTATGTTGATATGATATGATATCTTCCAGGTTGTGTTCTTGGTTAGTCAATATTGCAACATTGTTCTAAAAATGTCATTAATACATGAAGATGATTGATTTGTATCAAAACCAATTGAGCATGCATTTTCTACTCCATCAATTGTTAGTGGCTCTACAAATATGGGACCCCTTTCTCATGAGGGACGAAAAAATCGATCAGAAGCTTGGAATCATTTCATTCAACTAGAACCAAAATCGGATAAAAGGGCTCAATGCAAGTATTATGATATCCTTATTTGATATGAGAAAGGAACAACTGCAATGCGTAATCATGTGTTGAGATGTCCAAATAGCCCCAATAAAGAAGTAAACAAGAGACAAAAAGTAGGTTCATCTTCAACAATTGATGGAAATATTAACTCTCCTTCTTAAGGTAGATTTGACCAAGAACTTTGTCAAGAAGAACTGGTAAAAATGTTTGTGGAAGCTGAACTCCCCTTTCGATTTGTAGAGCATGTTGCTTTTAGGAGGTATTCAAATGCTTTGCAACCAAGATTT
>Ga0209589_1009437_pt1 | contig 14738 bp, 10 predicted proteins | sample CowpeawhiteBW_FD_187525 | JGI IMG/M metagenome (GOLD analysis project Ga0209589, IMG submission 187525) | Root nodule microbial communities of legume samples collected from California USA - Cow pea white BW (SPAdes) (version 2) | ecosystem: Host-associated > Plants > Roots > Nodule | place: USA... | reverse complement strand
CTATATATATATTTATTATATATATATATATATATATATATATATATATATATATATGTATATGGGAAGAAAATAAAATGAATCAAAGAGTAAATAAATCAAAATTTTCTTTAATTTAAAATTAACTTAAACTTCTAAAATTTTCCGATGCTTTCTCATTTAATCAGCCCCTATAAACTTAACAATAATTAAAATTCTTGTCTTAGAAAAGTCTTTATAGCAGGTTTTACAAATAAAAAATTCCCATAAACTAGAAATTAATCTAAACTGGGCCTTACTGTAGTTAAAGGAACCAGAACTTGTGCCCAAGGTTCTAAGGCAAGACTGTAGCAGGGGTGAGCTATTCTTGTCACCTTAGGAGTGCCTTTCCTGTTACGGCTAGTTATGCCTCTAGACCCTAGTTTCCTATAAAAAACAGTAAAGAACTCTGAAAGCAAAATTATCTAATTTAGTAACTTAGATGCTAAATGGGTTACAGTTGCCAGTGTTAATAAAAATACTAGGGTAGACTGGGTAAGGAGGTGAATGAGCCATTGCTATGTCATAATGTGGCACTATTGGAGTTGAAAACTATTTACATTCTTTTGTGCTCTTCCTATGACTAATATAATATTTTTCTGTTAAATTTTTGACTGGTGGGAACTTAGAATGTTCAGCTGAATAAGTTTAATGGACAAACAATATATTATGAGTGGAAGTTTTTGGGAATATATTGGAGTAACACCTATTTAGAAGATTATAGAAAATTGCCTAAGATGGCTTTTGGTTATGTGAGGGAAAGAGCTGAGGACCAACAGAGGTCATGGTGTGAAAGGTGGACCAAATGGTTGAGCATTACACAAAAATGGTAGAGGAAACCAAAGAAAAGAATAGGCAAAAAACCCATTGAAAATTTTGAATGAATTAATTGGGAGTTTGGTTTTCTTAAAGGTCAATATATGCCATATGATCCATATGGCTGACCCAACAAAATGGTTTAACACTTGGTTGTTAACTTGTTATTATAGATGATGAACTGATGAGTCTTATTAAAAAAAATTTATTTGATGAAAATCGAGGACTGTGGTTCAAATTTGTTTAGTTTTGATTGCAAGGTAAGACAGGTAGTTAGTTTGAAACCTCTAATATCTTTTTCTTAGATGATAAATTAATTTTCTTTTCAGATGATGTTATAGTTATCACTTGAATTAAATTAAAATATTCACTGCAAACACAATTATTTTTAGATATTTGATGTTCCACAGTTCTGCAAATAAATGTTGTTTGCTTCTTATTATTTGCATGTCTGCAGATGGGATTGCAGTTTCCTACATGGTAGTTTAGTTGAGGAGGTGGATGGGCATACGGCAGTTCTTTATCATCGACTTCAGCTAGATTGGTTCCCAATGTATAAATAATCTATCTTCTGACATTTGTAATTGTTTGTAAATTATATTTGTTAAACTTGTTCAACTATTTTCACATAAATCAGTGATGAATGAAAATGTGTTTTTTTGAATAACCGATTTTTCTTGTATTGTGTTGTAAGTTTTCTGGATAAATTGTTTTATTTCTTGACATGTGAACCAATATTTAGGGCTCCCACTGCTTAAATTTGATTTTTTATTTTTTGTATATATAAAAGCATGATTTGAGACTCGATAAATAGTTAAGAAAGGGTTATTCATCTACAAATTGAGTTGGCTAACTCTCTTGACTGTCACTGCTATGTATTTATCATTGCAGGTTTGTGTGGCCCCGTGATCTTTGTTATGTACGATATTGGCGCCGAAATGATGATGGAAGTTATGGTAGGAGTCTACTTCTTTTGTTCTAAGTTTTTGGTACTGTTCATACTTGGAAGGACTTGCTAACGATGACACTTATTAAGGAAACAAAAGAAGAGAGTTTGAAATAAAAATAATAGTTAATTATATTGGAACTCAAACATGTAATACTTCTCTTTGCGTTGTCAAACAGATTTGATGGCCACTATTGACTATTTCCCAATTGATGCTTCTAAAGAACTCTTTACAGAATTTTGTGTTTATTACTTGTGGAAGTTTGCGTTGATGTTTCTTCTTCTTGCAGTTGTTCTATTTCGCTCTAGGGAGCATGAAAACTGCAGTCCACAGCCAGGGTGTGTTCGAGCACATATTGAGAGTAAGATTCAATTGCTTGCTTATAGACCTAACTCTGTCCTTCAAAGTTCAAAAGAGTTGGATTCATCTATATTTCAAAGGGTCTTGATGTCCTCAATTTATTATGGATTAGGTTATTCATATTACCTCTCTGGTGTTTTGCTAATAGTTTATTATAAGGTTCTTGCCTCTTCTGATTTGTGAAAATCTGGATTTTTGCTAAAATCAGGAAGCTTTGATGCCTTTTTTTTTTCTTTCTTTCTATTGAATCTGTATTATTTACGATTTTCTGCTAAGGAGGACCATTGTTTTAGCTCTTTTCCTCTTAGTATTAATATTTATTTTTCATGAAAAGAAGTAGGATGTTGCATGCATGCATGTGAACACACCGAATTTTAAATCCTAGAAGGACGGCTGAACTGTGTTTGAAAATTTATTAATTTCAATACAATGAATATATTGTTCTCACAAACTGTTACAATACCTCCAACAGAATGGATAGAATAACAATATTTAATAAGGTAGCATTAACCAGTCAGAGAATATCATGGAAATTCTAGAGCTGTTTAGCATATTTTGAGGTTTCCCTCTTTTAATCAGTTGAGGTTTTCTGTCAGCTTAAAGTGAAGATTGATCTTTATGATAATAACCTGATTTTATGTCATTTATTTATCATTATCGTTATTATTAACTAGTTTTCATTAAAGTATTATTTTTTGTTTGTCATTGATGCATCTCATGTAAGTTTTCTTTATGTTTCTTTTTTGAAATTTCTTAGGTCTAAAATCTGCTTTCTACAGGTGGAGGATTTAATATTTCCCCCTTAAAACCTCGAAATGGAAGGCCCAGGACACAAGTCCAGCATCTTATGCAGATTGATCTGAAGGGATGGGGTGTGGGTTACCTGTCATCTTTTCAGCAGTATTGTGTCCGTCAAATGTTAAATAGTGTAGCTGGTGAGTTGATTTCCATTTATGCGGTTTACAATTTTTATACTGAATGATAATGCTCTCCCTTCTATCATCATGGTTTCTTTTATTTACCTTTCTCTATCGATTTGATAATTGAAAGTTTAGAGTGGAGGTTGCCCCATTTTAATCTCTTTTTCATAGGATAACCTGTTTGCAATGAGTATCAACATTCTTGTATTTTTTTCTCTTTCTGCAGGTTTACGTGAATGGTTTGCCCAATCAGATGAAAGAAACGCTCATCCAAGAATTCCTGTCATGGTTAACATGTCCTCAACATCTGTTTCTTCAAAGAAGAATCAGAAGCCAAATGATTTTTCTGTCAATCCTTCTTCTCTTGATCAAATGAATTCTGCAAGCAGAAACTCTGCCTTGATAGATGAATATTCTGATGATGAAGAAGATTTTCAAATAGCAGAATCTGAACAAGAGGTTGTATCTACATTTTTCCTTATGTGTATACTTTGGAGGTTTGCTTCATAAATTTTAGCATTAATATTACTATAAAACTTTTCAGGCGTACCAAATTGGTCTTGAGAATGATGTGAAAAGAACAGGTAATTGCTTGCAATACCCTATTCAATTTAATGGTATTACAATTACAAACTTGTGCATGAAGAAATTCACCACGATGATGCATGTTTGTTAGAAGCTCAATTAAATCTTTTCATGATGTTTTCCTAAACTGAAGCTTTGGAAGAAGAACCTGCAAATGAAATTGACTTGTCTTCCTTTTCGGGAAATTTGCGTCGGGATGACCGAGATAATGCTCGGGACTGCTGGAAAATTTCTGATGGAAATAACTTTAGAGTCAGAAGCAAGCATTTTTGCTATGACAAGTCGAAGGTATTCATTCTATTTTTATTTTCCACTTTCTGAACAAAGTTTATCATTGTCTGTGTGTTCATATTCCTTTGTGGTAAACTTTGAAGGTTCCTGCTGGCAAACATATGCTGGATCTTGTTGCTGTAGATTGGTTTAAGGACTCAAAAAGGATGGACCATGTGGCTAGGCGTCATGGTTGTGCAGCCCAAGTGAGTAATTTAACTTTTTGTTTCTTGATGAAGATTAATGGTAGGTGGTTGAAGCTGGGAATTTTGTTACAGAAAATAGGGCTAAACTCTATTACAGAGATAATAGGTCTATCACAAGATAGACTCAACTGAAGAGGAAACAAAAATAGTCCACTGTGAAGGTTGTAGAACTTTCAGGATCTTCAAACCTTCCTGTCCAAAAGTCATTTAGTTACTGAATCCACTATCCCCTATCTTTCCCTCTGTTTTATCTATGCTTCGCATAGGAGGAGATACTAACAATCCCAAAAGATCCATTTTGTCTTCTAGGTGGAGGTTATTATAAGTATCCTGTAGCAACTGAAAGTTATACCAGGCGCCCTTTGTTTGAAGCACCATAGCCAAATTATAATTGAAGCATAGTAATTTGATTATTTTCCTTCATATATGTCTGCTACACCTCAGTAATCACACTGTCAGTAGGTTTGTTACTTTACCCGGGCGTGTGAAGTAAACATGTGACATGATTGATTTTTCTTACTTAGATATTTGATGGAGTTTATAGTTATGGGAAAATTAAGTTACCTTTTCTCAAGGTTTGTGCTTATTATATACCACATATCCATCCTATTTGGGAAAAAAATAGTATCCCCGGTTAATTGTAACGGAACATGATGATGCTTGAAAATATAATGAAATTCATGTAAACTTAGGTATATAATGTTAAATGAAGATGGAGCATCCCCCCCCATCTTTTAAATTATCATCATCAATATAATTTCCGTCTCTGTTTTTCTGTACTGAAATTATTCATTGAAATTGAATGTCTGAACCAAAATGGGAATATATACAGCATGCTGCTATTTCTGTATTTTGTGGAATGCTCTCTGGGTTTAAAAGACCCCACAGCTACACTATCTTTTAAACACCTTACTGCAGAACAAGACAACCCCCAAACCTGCAAACTCACACACCTGTAACTGAACCACAAAGTAAGGGAGCGTAATATCTTTACTTAAATGGGAGTATTAGCAAGATAATATCTTTACTGAATTTGATTTTCCTTTTTACTATTTATTTATTTAAGTTGTTGGGAGGTTGTTGCATGCCTTTTTTAGGTTTTTCCTGACTATGATCGTAATCTTTTGTTTCTATGTAGGTAGCTTCAGAAAAAGGATTTTTCTCCTTTGTCATTAATCTTCAAGTGAGTTCTTCTGTTCATGTGATTGAGTCAACTTTAAACTTCAAAAGTTTAGAGTCAGGAGTAAATGAATCATTGCACTTTGGTTGTAGGTGCCTGCATCAACACACTATAGTATGGTTTTTTATTTTGTGACAAAGGAGTTAGTTTCTGGATCCCTGTTGCATCGCTTTGTTGATGGTGATGATGAGTTTCGAAACAGCAGGTTTAAGCTTATACCATCAGTCCCTAAGGTATTTACTGAAAATTTTCGTCATTTTAATTTAGGAAACTATCACTGCTTTGTATGATGTATAGATACGACACAATTATCAGATACTTGTCATATCCGATACTGTGGTGGTTCGTCTTATATTGAAAAATATAGAAAAATATAGGATGCGACACATACCTGATACAATCATTCATTTTATATTGAAAAATATATGATGCTATTGTAATTTGTTTTAAATCATACCACAATTGAAAAATCATTACTAAATATTATCCAAATTGGATATGTTAAATATATTAAACTCAATTGTATATATAAACTGGAATGACAAATTGTAGTTTTAAACATGGTTAAATTAAATGTTTAATTTTGTAGTTTTTAAAATTTTTTAAACTGTTAACTGTACTTTATTTGCTGTTATTGATATTTTAAACTCAGTTTATACCTTATTTAAAACTATTTTTATTTACTGCTATTATTATTTGAAAATTTGCTTCAGAAACCATTTAAAATGTATATCGTTGTTAGATGCGAAAAAACAAAAGCTTTAATAAATAGAACAAAACAGAACCCGATTTTATAGAGTGATTGTTAACTTTTAGTAAAAGGGGATGGTGTGGGATACTGGGATTCGGCATGGGTAATAAAGTCTTCTATTGGATCAACATTTTACTCAAAGGATAATGCAAATTCATCATGTAGAAATAGTTGTAACAGTGCTAACTTCCAAGCACTCTTTCCTCACTTTTTTACATTCAATTGTTGCACTCGATTGATATGTGTGTATCTAAAGATATCTGTGTCAGATTCCTCCACACAGATACAATGCCTTTTTATATATATATATATATATATATATATATATATATATATATATAGACAAATTTTAGTTGTTAGTAGTATTATGTTAGTGGGAAGAGTTGAACTCACAACCTTTTTCACCCTCCCTTCCAACTTTACCACCAAGGCAACCTTTGATCAACTTATCGGTACATTAGAGCTGCCCTTTACTTGTTAATTTTATAATTTGTGGCTGTATCATTATTTTGTTGTTATGTCTTAATATGGGTATGATCATCCTTTGTTTATCGCAAGTGTGGTAGCTGTATGTGTTACTCAAGAGACACTTTAAAAATGTACCATATCCATATGTAATTTGGTTTAAACAATGTATACAGTAATGAAAGCCTAATCCCACTAGGCGAGGTTGGATACATAGATTACATGATGCTATTTGGATTGGTTGAAGATTAAAACTTTTAGAAATACCATTTACTATAAGAATCTTCTTAGTGACTTTGAATGCATCTCACAACAACCAATCCTTTTTCCAACTAGATTGGGTTTAGCTACATGGATTAAGTGATTTGATACTGTTGTTTGTTACACATGTGTATAAATCATCATCCAACATATCCTTTTAAATTGTTTTGCTTATTTTTTTTTCATGATCTCCCTTTTCCTGTAGTTATTGTGTTACCCTTCATTTGCTTAATAAAATGGAAAAATAAGAGTAACAGAACTGATGTCGTAGTGACATACTGGAACAAGATTCACGAATTTTGTTGCTGCATATTCACAATGCATTACATAAGTAAGCAATAAGATAAGTAGTGGGGTTTGAAGTAAGTAGTTGGTTATAAGATAACTTCTTTTCAGATACCACAAGAAAGAATATACTCGCCTCTCGTTGTGTGGGTCAAAATTCAAACAGAACAAGAACTGTCAGTTCTCCGGAATCAATAATTGCCCAATATAATTGTTTAAACTTGTACCAAATATGGGAATATCATATTCCCAAGTTCACTTTTCCCAAGAATAATTGTACAGTCCTTAAAACAATGTGCGTTAGGTTGATATATGCAGCTTCGTTGCTGACTGTTACCAAGTTGATGTGTATATACATTTTTGGTCTGGCTTAATCCACAGAACCAAATCTCTTATTGTTACCGTATTTTGTTGGTTTTATGACTTTCTTTGATTTTTTCCATTTATATTTTTACCCTCTTTTATTTCTTTGCCACTTTTGTTTGTAATTTATAACTACCATCTATCCATAGAGGCTGGAGAAACAAGCATACTTTCTCTTTACACTTATTGATATTCCATCTTAAAATGCAGGGTTCATGGATTGTACGCCAGAGTGTTGGGAGTACTCCTTGTTTGCTGGGAAAGGCAGTTGATTGCAACTACATTCGTGGTCCAAAGTATCTAGAAGTAAGATTTGATTCAAGCTCTTTTTAAATTTGTGTTTGTCTTGTTGAGGAAAGTTTCCCACTAATTAATTGTCTGCTATGATTTTTTAACCAATCACTCTTTAATTGTAGATTGATGTTGATATTGGTTCCTCTACTGTTGCTAATGGAGTTTTGGGGCTGGTTATTGGTGTGATTACAACATTGGTTGTAGATATGGCTTTTCTTGTACAGGTGCGTTAGATATTTTACTAGAAATTAACATCTAAACAAGTCATGGGATTTAAGTCGCAGCAATTGGGCTAGACTAATTTTCTTGTTGCATCTAGTGTGGAACCTTTTATTACGATATTGCAGAAGCTTTATAGCTTTGATAATTGATTTAACATTTATTAATAATACTCGATTTTTGTTCATTTCACCTAGGTAGGTTATGGGTATTTAATTTTCAGATTGTGGATGACAAAAAATCTGCATTACTATTTTAACGAGTTGTTTTAAATTTCATTACGTGTCATACCCTGCAACTGCTAGGAATTATAAATAATCTATTAAGCTGAGCTAGTTCTGAACCAAAAACAATTTTTAGCAATGTGACAATGTGTTACTCTGCTTTGTCTGTGTATGTTGAAGATTCACTTTGGGTTAAGTTTTATCTGTATTTTCCTTCAAGTTTACATTATTGTTAGATATTTATATATAATGGCAAAAGCATGTCTGCACCTTGTAACATTCTGTTATCACCAAAGCTCCTGCGGAGGCAGAGCTATGCAGCAAAATATTTCTCTAGTGGGGGGCAAAAAATATTTTTATGACTTGAATTTAGAGTTGGAGCAAAACCGGAGTATCATCTCAGGTGATGTATATGTATGTAATGTGTGTGTGTGTGTGTGTGTGTGTGTGTGTGTGTGTGTGTGTGTGTGTGTATATATATATATATATATAAAGGTGAGTACAAGTATATCTCAAAGAGGAAGGCTACAACCTATGTTATTTATCTTACAATTAGGTACACCAAAAAAACAACTTTTGCCTATTTGAGGGAGGCTACGTTTTGGGTTGCGTCAAAGATATCTTGGGCCTTCTTCCAAAAATAAGAGTGCATGTCTGAAGGATTTGAGTGTCTCTTAGACATTGGTCTCAGCTGATTTTCCATAAAACAGCAGTTGGTAGTCGAGCTTTTGCCATTAAGAATTATCTTCAGTGGAAATAGCATTAGCTTCCTTTCCTAAGTGGTTATGGTATCCTTGACTTAGAAACCACAAATCTATTGAACCAGACCAAGATAAGTTATTTGTCCAATTGAGTTTTGTAGTTGCAATAATAGGAGTACCAGAAAATGAGAAAACAAAATCCACAGAGGCCATCTCAAAGATAGGGTACACTGTAATGGAGACAAAACGAACATCCATATTAAAGAAAAGCGTGTGACCAAACGTACTTAACTCTAAGTAAGTTGGAACAGAGAACCAAGGTTGGGGGAAAGGGGTCAAAGAACGTCGGTGATTAGCCCCTCACACACTAGGTTGGAGCACCCAAAGATTCTTTGTCAAGACCAAATCTAGTGCTTGTTTGGGAGGGTTGGCAGTTGCATGTCAAGGACAGCTAATTGTGTTGTAAGTTGCTCGGTAGACAGCTGCCAGACTGTTGTAAGTGGCTGTATTTCACTAGAAAATTACCAACAGAGTAGGATAGACCTACCTACCACCTTGAATTTAGAGATGGCTGGCCAAAAGTATCGACTCACCTGATGTACATGTGTATATATAGATGAGTACAAGTATATCTCGGAGAAAGGCTACAACCTATGTTCCTTAACATAAAGCTAGGTACACCCAAAACCTGCTTTTATAAAATTTGTGCAACAAAATATTATCACCTATTTCAACATTTAAGTATAAAATTAAAACAAGTTAAAAAAATTTGAGGATGACCATGATATCTCGTGGCCAACCCTGAATCTGCCCCTAACCAACCAGGTGTTGATTTTATGCTTCCACTGTTGTGTTTTGTTTAATATGGTATGTATATTCTGAAATTGAGTGCATTTGATTTTAGGTTAAAAGAAATTTTCACACAAGTAATAATGTTATGCAGACCAAGTATTTGTAAATCTTTAACCACAAATGGCAAGATGGATAGCAAACTTAGTAGTAAAAGTGTGAATGTGGGAGAGGTCGGTGTTGTATTGTGTCCAATTGTCCATCGCTCACCAATTTGCATATATTATGCTTCGAAGCAGAATTATGATAAAGATATAATAACTATGTTTATTCGTCATTATTAATTTTAACTGCTTAGTTTAGGTCCGAATTTGTTACTTTAAGTATCTGTATCGAAAAACATACTCTGTTTTTACATTTTACTTAAATACCAGTTTGGTGTGACAATCTTGAATGGGTTAAAAAATTTTAGAGCATTTTCTGTGATTTGTATTTTGAACCAGATGCGTTGGAATATTGGATCATATTCTTGCCGTGGTCAGTTTTATTGATGAATTTTAATTTTAAATGAGAAATTATTTTATTTATCGCAGCATTACTATTATTATGCTTGTGCATGTGTGCTTGAGAGGTAACAACTGTACATGGTTCTGAACAAATGCTTGACAATGGATTGTATGTTCTTGATATCTTTTAGTATGTATCATTAAATCATGACAATTGTTATTGACAGGCAAATACTCCTGATGAGTTGCCCGAGAGGCTTATTGGAGCTGTTCGAATTTCTCACTTAGAGCTCAAATCTGCCATCGTCCCAAAACTGGAACCGGATCCATCATGACTAACTCAGTCGTTTCTGTTCTATAGCAAATCATTTGTTAGCAACATGCAAGTGTACCATTTTTTTTTCTCTGGGATGTAGGCTCATTGTTTTATAATTGGGTTCTTCTGTGAAACATTAAAAGGAAATTCCTCTTTTCTTTTTCCCCTATTGCTTTTATTAGTTCAATTAAAGTTTTTAAGCTGTTAGGATCTGTATTTTGTCAAAGTATTCATATTCGGATATATTTCATCTGATTATGAAATATTGTTATATAGTTTCAAACATTTTTTTGTAACTCCCAGTAAGTTAGGAGGAAAAAAAGGGAAAGTTCAGTCATTCATCTCGTCATGGAATTTGTTTGTGTAATAATGTACATAGTTTCTCCTCCATGACAACTTCCTCTCCACCAAAGATTGTATCTACATCTTGTAGAAATGCAGTTTCTTTCACATTCCCAGATTCTATACCTAAAAAGTTTGTATGTGTAGTAACGAGCGAAGAATGAAGTGTGTAATTCTGAGGGTTCTCTTACCTAAGATTATGTTGTTTTATCTTGATTAAGAGTAGTATAGAAATAGAAAAAAGATGTTTTATTTGGATGGATACAAGTAGAAAGGCAAGCACCAGAATTTCATCCTCTATGATTGAAAGGGTGAATAAAGAGAGTAAATAAATTACTTTTATACCAAAAATGTTATATATTATGTTATCATTTTTCTGAATGTAAAAATGTTTTTTTTTTTTCAATTGTGGGAAGGATTTATTTATCCTTTTAAAAAATCAACAATTTTTTTTTATAGGAGTTTCTTTTTCTTTTCTTTTTAGAGGGTGTTAACATTTACTTCCTCGAAAGCCTATTTTAATCATGATATATCTGGAAGAGTTTTATTTTTATTAGGTTTGTCAAATTAATTTTTCCTAATCTATATTAGTTCAATTCTATTTATTTTTATTTTTCTTTTTTTATCTATTAATTTCACATTAATGTGTATCTATTATCTGCTCAGTTCTGTTAACAGAGCTTCTGTCACTTTTTTTTATATTTGAATTTCATAGTGTCAGTTTTTCCAATTCGTTATGGCAAAGACTAGGTACCAAAATGATCATATTGACACAACAATCGACGCATCAATACTTCTACAAACCCATGTTGAAACTTGGCGCCTAGAATGTCAGCATTTCTCTTCATTTCTTTATTCCATCAACTTCTTTATTCCCATTACAATATGTTTTTTCTCCTGACCATGTAACCCACCATAAGATGGGACACCACCCACCTGGCATCATGATATTGGTCACCCCTTATTATTCAAGCCAAGAATGAAACCCTGACTCTTTCTTCTTGCAACCCCATAATTTTCAATATTTCTATTACTCTTTAGAAATATTTTATTAAAAAACATAATTTCTCATCTTTCTAGTATCTTGTTGGTTTCTTGATTTCGGGTGGTTTCTGCTATTTGAGGAATGACATGTTTAGTATATGAAAAGTAATGCTTAAAATGAAAATAACACATGTATGAATATGCATAGCTCTTGAAATTGGAAATTGGAAAATTGGAATGATATTTCCAGTTGTTTTTGTTGATTTTTATTGTTGTAAACTAGTTGAGTATTTTAATGGCGAGCGGGAGACAGTTATGCATGTTAACTATAACTGTATTTATTTTCATTCGTATAATATTTATTATTGTAATTTGAATAAGAATCAAATGGTATTTGATAAACTGTGTTTTAAAAGAATGAAATATAATTTTTTAAAATTGATCTATAATTCGAATTTTTTAAGTATTAAAGTGTTTATAGAAAAAAATATACAAAGTTTCTTCTTAATAGTAGAAACTGAAGCAAAATAACTATACGGCTTTTTATTTTCTAAAGATTTTCTGAAATACAAAATAGACAACGAATTAACCGAAAACAAAAAACATAAATGGTTAGAATATTGTTCCTAATATTGTTTTTCTATGACTTAATTTTTTTATTGTCATCTCTTTGTTTCGTTAAGGAAACGAATGTTCATGATTTGGCTTCTGAATGTATATTGTCATTGATATAGATGTTATAGTGAAAAAATGTGTCCCACTACCAGAAGGATTTGCAGAATCAGGGTCAATCTGATTCACCTTGGAAATTCATAATACTTGAATAATCGTTCACGCTAGGAAGGCATCACTACCGAATGTGGGAATGTGACTGTTCTATCTGATATGTAAAACTGTCTTGAAGTGGTATGAAAACCTGGAGAAGAAAGTTATATCACTGAAATTTCTTTTTAATCAGCAAAAAATGAAATAATATTAAAATAGAGTCCTAAGGAGTGCTTTAACCCATATACAAGAGGGTGCAATGTACCTAAACAAGGATACAAATTTGAAGGTTTTGATAAAAAACAACATTAGCTCATATTGAAGGTAAAGGATGCCCTAACTGTAAGGAATAAAATGTGTATTGCAACTACTGTCCAATGAGTGCTTTTATTGAATTCAAAGAGGCTATTAAATAGCCAGCAACCGAATACATTGGAATAATAACTGAATACATGAAAATAGCTACAGTGAAACATAAAATGCTCCTAAAAGCTAGGCTTTATTATACAGTAACAGAAAACACTCTTAAAAACTAGGCTTTATGCAGCAACAACAGTAAAGATCTTTTCATTCCCTCCCTTAAACTGACTGCAGTATGCAGTGAGTTTATTTCAGAAAAATCAACCATTCCCATCTTTTTCCTGAGAGTCTGGAAAGTCTCAAGTTTTAAAGCCTTGGTCAATAAATCTGCAACCTGTTCTTTAGTTTCGCAGTGCACCAACTCGATTTCTCCATCTTTCACAAGATCTCTTAAAAAATGAAAACGCACTCTAATATGTTTGCTCATACCATGCATTACTGGATTTTTGGAAAGTTTAATTGTTGAACTATTGTCACACATAATAATTGTGTTACTGTTGTGAGTATGCGTTAAGTTTCTCAAAACTCTTTTCATCCACATTTCTTGACAGACACTGGCAGCAGAAACCACAAACTCTGCCTCTGTACTTGAGAGGGTAACAATTGGTTGTTTCTTGGACATCCATGACACTGCTCCTAAACTTAGCAAAAATACATAACCAGAAGTGCTTTTAGAATCATCCTCATCTCCTACATAATCAGAATCTGTGAAAGCAAGCATATTTTCCTCTCCCCCTTTTTTTAGAATATCCCATAACTAGTAGTTCCTTTTAAATACCTCAAGATTCTTTTAGCAGCTTGTAAGTGCATCTTTGTTGGCTTTGACATGTATCTGCTAATTAAGCTTACACTGAACATGATATCTGGCCGTGTAGCTGTCAGATATAGTAGACTTCCCACAATTTGCTTGAAGTAAGTGTCATGCACAGTTGTACCCTCCACATCTTTGTTAATCTTACTACCTGGAACAATTGGACTTTGTACAAGTTTGCTCTCTGACATTGCAAACTTCTTCAACACATCTTTGGTATATTTCCGTTGACACACAAAAATTCCTTCTGGTTTTTGTAAGACCTCAATGCCAAGGAAGAATCTCATCTTTCCTAAGTCAGTCATATCAAAGGCATGCATCATAGACTTCTTGAATTTAAGCATCATACCTATGTCATTTCCAGTATAAATCAAATCATCAACGTATATGCTGACAATTAATATGCCTTCTCCAACGCTTCATTTGATGAATAAGGTTTGCTCACTTGGACATTTTTGAAAGCCTTCTTGTGTGAAATGTGCTTCTATGCGGCTGAACCAAGCCCTTGGTGCTTGCCTTAGACCATACAAGGCTTTATGTAACTTGTAAACTTTATGCTCCTTCCCCTTTTTGACATACCCTTTTGGTTGTTCTACATATACATCTTCACTTAACTCTCCGTGTAAGAATGCAGATTTTACATCTAGCTGAAATATGTCCCATCCTTTGCACGCTGCAAGTGCCATAATCAACCGTACTGTATCCATGTGTGCAACGGGGGCAAAAACCTCAGAAAAATCAATTCCATATTGTTGAGAATACCCCTTAGCGACCAACCTTGCCTTATATTTATCAACCTCACCTAACTCATTCAATTTTGTCTTATAAATCCATTTGAATCTGATGGTTCTATTTCCAGCTGGTAGGTCCATAAGTTCCCATGTTTGATTCTTTTCAATTGAATTTATTTCGCTATCCATAGCCTTTCTCCACTTCTCGTGTTTGACAGCTTCCTCAAATAGAATTGGATCATCACTTATGACATCTTGTACTATGTATG
>Ga0209589_1009435_pt1 | contig 14743 bp, 9 predicted proteins | sample CowpeawhiteBW_FD_187525 | JGI IMG/M metagenome (GOLD analysis project Ga0209589, IMG submission 187525) | Root nodule microbial communities of legume samples collected from California USA - Cow pea white BW (SPAdes) (version 2) | ecosystem: Host-associated > Plants > Roots > Nodule | place: USA... | reverse complement strand
ACAAGTATATATATATATATATATATATATATATATATATATATATATATATATATATATTATACCTCTACATAGAATTACATGCACCACAATTAATATACTCTCAAAGTAATCTTTTTTACGCTACATGCATTTGATAGTGTTTTTGAAACCAAGTTTTAAAGGAAGACGCACAGAAACTAAAATGTTGCATTATTTGATAATTAGAAAGAAACAAACATGTCCGTCCTGTGTTGACTCACTTTTGAATTGAGGAGAGCCTCTCATAGAGTTAGAAGAAATCTCTTTCTAAAAAGGACAGCATGTGTTTAATTTTATCAACAATAGAATCAAAATATTTCGCCTCAAGAGCCCCTATTAATTATTATAAAATTGATAGAAATTCTTATATATTTTTATAATATCCATCTTAACAAGTTATATTATCTCCCTCTAGTATTATAAGACACTTTGAATAATATTACATAGAAAAGAAAATCAATCTTTCATCTTTTTTTTTTACTAATCTTCTAGTTTTACTTTTATTAATTATTAATAAATTAATTAGTTGTAACACATAATAGGAAGGCACATATAATCATATATTTAATAGGAATAAATCAATAAAATAAAATAGTTACATTTATTGAAATTGTAAGATGTTTATGTAAAAGACGATTTTTTTTTTCAAAGCATGCGTTATAAAAGTGACCCCAGAAAGTATTTGATATTGGTGACCAGATAATAAATTTTTTTTACCGTAGAACATGTGATCCCTGATAAAAAAAAAATATTTATTATTCTTTGTACATTACACTCTTGAATAGAACATTTTTGTTTAATTCCTATTAGTTGATAAAAAAAAAGTGTAAATCTTGAATAGAACATGTTTGCTTAATTCCTATTAGTTGATAATAATAAAAAAGTGTAAAAGATTCTAATAGGAAAAAAGAGTAAAATATATTAATCCAATGTTACCATTATTTATCATGTTAAACGACTAAACATGTATATTTCCGCTTATACGATATAATTGGTAATAATGAAATGAAAGGGAATGCATTCCTTCCTTTCTTCTTTATGCACTTCAAGACACTTTAAATAAATGAATACGAATGGAACCAAAACCACTACAGAATTGTTTGAATATTGTATTAAGTGATAAAAATAGTTTTTCTTAAAGTGAAAAAAAAAATGACAAGTAAATTAACAAATAAAAAAAATATTTTCTAATAAATTTCGGTGTAGACACTTGCAAAAAAAATCAATGTTTATCTATAAACTAAAACTAGTACTAAAGTGTAAAAAATCTCAATTCAATTACATGATTATTAACTCTGTTGAACTAATTGTAGATTTAGTATGGACAACCTTATTTTTGTTTTTAAAATAAACTTTAATCCAAATGTGCCATCATCTCAATCATACTCCTTTTATGAGTCATCCTATCATAAACTATTTCTTCTATTTCTTCTAATGATGCTGACTAATGTCTTTAAATTTCATTCCTCCTACTTTTCATCAGTTGAAACATATCCATAGAGGACAAAATAAGAATGACCTACAAACAAATGACCAACAACTTAGTATCGTACCATTGCCCTCAACTACCGTGAATTTTTTCAGTGCATTTTTCAGACATATCGAGCAATCTTTATCAACGTCTTTTTTTATCTCATTTTCCTCTTTGCCAAATAAAAACGAGAACAAAAAATGAAAAAAGAACTGCAATTGAATTCACATAACTCAACCTCACACAATGCCTATAACATTGGAAAAACTGATCAGGTAACCACAAACACTCCCCAAGTAGTCCAGGACAAGCCCATAAGATCGTAAGTTGTTTTCAAGCCCAAGTCAAATGAAAAATCAATGTAAGTGCAAATATGAGATAGTTCGATTTTGCCTTAAATGCACGACAAACTAAATCCATAGACGACCAAACGAGGAACATGGACTTTCAGTGACCAAGTGGGAGTGTAATTATATATAATATAGACATCACTACAGTCGTGTATTGTTTGGGTCAGGCCTTGGACAAAATGAAAGATTAATAATATAAATTTCATAGATAATCAAACTCGTTTTGTATCAGAAGAAAGAAGACCCATCTGCTCTGTAAGGTGATCCATACGTTGAGTTTTGCTCCATCCATTTTCCGTTGGCTGGACCTCATTCCCGTTGGGTACATCGGCAATATTGGTGTCGATATCCTCTGGAACTGGAGTTTGCAAAATTTCATCCCAAATAGAAGGATTTCCTAAGAAATCATCAATGTTATCAGGTGAAATGACCTCAAAATCAATGGGAAATGACCCGGCAGCGCCCAATGAAGGATCCATAAATCCCTCATCCGATTCAGTTGCCATATAATTTTCTTCGGGAATATCAAGCATATTTCCTGTCACCATCTCTGTTATTGGAGGAAGATCAGGGATCACCACATTTGCTTGAGAAACGGGGATTGAAGGCGCACCATGTCCTCCATCCTCTGTAACATTTTCAGAAGCTAATGCTTGTGCTACAGACGGAATTTCAGGTTTAACAGTTGGGAGGACATGCCCTTGGGTCCCAGTAGCAGCTGGAACGTGTGAAGACTGCACCGAAGCTGGAGATACCTCCTTAAGAGTGACTCCGGAAGTCCAGCCTGAAGAGCCACTACTGTCCATTCCACTGGAAGATGATGAAGCATCACCAATGATGTACTCCTCGGGGTTTTTATTGAAAGACTCTACATGAGAAGTATCCCATTTCATGATCTGCTTAAGCATGGCTTTTGCAGCTTCATTCACCAGAGGTTGATATTTAACAATTTGTCCATCTGGAGTAGCAGCACTCACTGTTTCTGCGATACCTTCCTGCTTGAGCCTACGCTTTTTGTTGACTTCAGTTATGCGCCTATTGCTCTCATTTTGTTGTTGTACAAACTGAGCAAAGAATCCAGGGCTCTGGACAGCTTTCGCAAGGAATGACATCATTTGCTGCTGTCGTTGCTCCATTCCCTGAAGGCGCTGAACCATTGTTTGCAACTGGTTATCAGTGGTCTGTTGCTGCTGCCTCAATCTCACTAGCTCTTGCATGAGCACATTCTTATCTCTTTTAAGCCTCTCAACCTCTTCCTCAAGCCCAAACTTTCCGACTTCAACACATGCCCCTACTGATGAACTCTGTCCATTGGGTTGCTGAGCCTGTTGATGATTTTGACCATGGGCAGGTTTTCTTCGTGTTATATTCCTAAGCAAGTGCTTTTGACCCCTCAAAAAACCCTCATTTGCAAATTCCCAACGATCTGGATCGACCTTTCTGAAACCCTGAATTATGATAATGAATTGATGATGAGGATGTTGTTAGAGAGGGAAAAAGACAGGACATATATCAACACACTCCACAAAAGCACAGAACTTGATTGTTATATAAAACAGTAAAGTATGCATAGCTAAACCTAAAAAATAGATTCAGATGATAAGCACATTCAACAACAATATAGCACAAGGATGCAAGAAAGTCTAACCATAAAAAAAAAAAAATATAACTTCAAATATGATCATGTGAATTTCCTCCACAAGAGCAACTGGAACCAACCTTGAAATAAAAGCTGAAATGTTATATCCTACACTCTCAACCCAGGTTCAGTGAGGGAATAATCTAGATGTAGATTCTTTTTATTAATCCCACAACAGATATACACCACTTTTACAACCAAAAAGTCTACCACTTATTTACTCCATTAGGCTGGGGCAGTCTCATGTACAGAACTTATTTTAAACAGTTAGTACTTAACTCATTTAAGGTCAATTCATGTCTGCAATAAGAAGCAATGGAACTCGTATATCAACAACTTTAACCTTTTCAAGAATTCTGCAGGAATTAAATATGATAAAGCTAATCTCCACCAAAAAGAATTAATTATTTATGTGAAACAGATCAGGAATCTCAAGAAAGGAACTAAACTAAAATGAAATTCACATTCCTTTTCCAATGAAGTTCAGAAGATCTTTAAGTAGTGGCAATAACCAAATACACTGGCAGGTAGCCAGCTACGTTAACGGGAAAACCAGAAAGAACTTACGGCAACACTGATTCAAGCCTCATTAGTGTTTTGATACTATCAACTATGCTTAACTCGGCAATGGACTACATAGCACTATCCTCGTATTATAAGAAATTTGCTAGTAGTTTAACAGTAATATCCTTGATCATATACACACAGAGGTACTAAAATGAAATGTCCACAATATAACCAAATGTTGAAATTAACAAAAAATATCTGCATATTCTTGTATACTCAACTTTTTCTATGATAATAAGCCTCACAAAAAGCAAGAGGAATACAACTTTTTAATAGTTCATGCTAAGTTGAATTTCCTAAAGTTCGAAAATGTTTTTTAACATAATATTCACTTGGAAATATTGACTAAAGTATCCAAGTCTCATAGTAGTGTCAACAAAAGTGCCTGAGCAGACAATTTATTTTTTATTTTTTTTTGTAATTGGGCACCAATTTAGGAGTGTTTAACATTTAGAACATATCGAAAAACTGTGACAGTTCAATCAAGTGGTGTATTTGTTCCTCATATGAATAAACACACAGACCTACCTCTATGACAACTGATAAAATCCACAATCAATTATCAAGCAGGCCTGCCTTGTTATTTACCAATCCTAATCCTTTGGTCATCTTTATGATTCTTCCCATAAAAATTGAATTGATAGCTGCACTATAACATAAACACAGCCTCTGCCAACAAAGGGCTAATGTAATTGAATAAAAAAAAAAACAGCAAACCATGGTACGATATGTCGATATCATCACAACTTTAAGCAAGAATCTTTTCGTAGACCTCCAATTCTCTTCACACAATACGTGACACCTGATATACAATTTATCACTAAACTAGTAACAATAAAGTAGCTGATAAACCTGAGAACAGCTTTGTCGGTCTATTTTCATCTTCTGCTTCATCTATTTACTGAGACAAGGAGGATAAGATCTCAAAAACCGTTGTCATTATTTTCATACACATAAACAAAATCACAAATCCTTATCCCACCATAGCCCTCCTCCATATGTTATATAGCAGACAAATAGTTAAAAATCATCAAACTTATGAATCATACTAATAATACACAGCACAACATCATCGAAATCAACCAGCTACTATTAGCAGAGTGGAGTGAACAAAAAGAGAAGGAGAAAAAAAGAAGAAGGGAGAAACACACATAAGTGTTTAACTGTCTAACGAAGCTGGAGAAGTTGTTGTGTTTGAAGTATTTGGGCAAAAGGTCCCTGGCAAATTCGGGTGGGTCCCACACGATGAAGCTGTTGTTGGTTGCACTCCATGACACGATCGCGTCGGTGGAAGGGTCTTCCACCATGTCGTAAGTCTTGCTCAGAAAAGGCGGCGGCGCGTTGGCGTTTGGAATCGACGCCGCCGGAGCAGAGCCACCGTTATCCATGTCGTGAAATTGAATTTAAGTTGAAAAGGGGAAAAGAGGGTAATTAGGGAAATATGCGTGGCATTGTTGGAAAAAAAGAAACCCTAAGTTGTTGGAGAAGAAAGAGGAATTGAATTAATTAGATTTGAGAATGCGAAGAAAAGAAAAAGGAGTGGGTTTGAAGGGAAACAGGAAATGGATTGAATAAAGGACTTTGCGTCCTCCAATTACTCATTATGTACCCTCCCAACATACCTACATCATATTTATACATTCAAATGTTTCGTGCTCCTGCTACACAAATAATAGCACTGTCTTTTAATATATTATAACAATAATAATAATAATAATAATAATTAAATTTTACTAAATGAAAAGGCATAACCCTCTAAGAACCTTTGTATTGTATGTAATGTAATTTTTCGAGAAATTTTTCTCAAAATTGAGTATAAGTTGATCTTATAGAATCATACGCATACATTGTTTTATTTGTCTTCCTATTCATATACCTTTGTGGTCTCTTGTGGAAATGTTTTGAAAAACATGGTCTTTATCATAAGATGACCCCTAATTATTTGTTATATTCATCAAAACATTCTTTAATTGCTCAATAATTTTATCTCCTAAAGATAGGAAAATATTCTTAACAAAACTTTAAGTGCAGATTTTTGTACTTATAATCCTCAAGTAATGTTATTTTACACAACACTAAGTAGAATTGTTTCTCTTCGTAAATATTCAAATTTTTTATTAGTGTAGGAGAAGCTAATTTTAATTTTTATGTTAGACTTAACTCTAGTTAAGTAAAGATAGATGAGTTAATTTGGTAGAAAGATAATACAACAATGATGTCTCAATTAATGGTGAAAAAAAAATCAAATTTTGAGATCCAATCTAAATAAATCAAGTATATATTAAATTTAAGTCCATTTAAATAGATTTATTACAAATTAAAATTCTTACTTTTTGATTATAAATCTAACATGTTTAATTGAATTTAGGTCGGATATTATTAAAATTTTAAAAATCTAAAATCAATATGTATTTAAGTCAAATCAAGACAGTTAAAGAGCAGATCAAATTAAGTGGACATTTGGTTGAGTTGAATGTTTATCAAGTTGGTCAAACTAAAGATTGAGACAAGTCACTTTCAGCTCAAGGTCGATCGAGTCAACCAAAGTCATCTTGGATCGAAGGTTAAGCCCAGTTGTTTCGGGCCGAAAGTTAAGTTCAGTTGTCTCGGGTTGAATGTTGAGCCTAATCGTCTCGAGCCAAAGGTTGATCAAGTCGACCTAGGTTAAAGGTTAGGTCAAGTCATCCTAGGCCTAAGGTCGATCAAGTTAACTTGGTCAAAGGTCAACCAAGTCAGCAAAGGTCGAAGGTCGACCCAAATCAGTCCAAGCCAAAGGTCAAACAAAGTTGACCCAATTGAAGGTCAACATAGTTGCTCTGACAGAAGGTCAACCAATCTGATCCAATCGAAGGTTAGTTGAGTCAACTTTGATCGAACATTAGGCTGAGCCCTAATCGAAGGTCGAATCAAGTGTCAATCCAGAATGAAAGTCCAGCTGAGTTGGTCTTGGGCCAAGTCAAGTTAGTCAGGGAAAAAGGTCTTGTCAAGTTGACTTAGTCAAAGATTCAGTTAAGTTAGCCCGACCAAAGGTCAATCAAGTTGACCTTGGTCGAGTCGACCTTGATTGAAGATTAGTGTAAGTTAATCTCGGTCAAAGATCAACACAACTTAACCCTGACTGATGTTAATCTAAGTCAACTCGGACCTAAGATTAAGTTGAGTTTGCTCTACCCATGTCTAATGGACCTAATAATTAGGTATATTAGATCAATCTTAATAGTTAATCTAATTGACAAATCGGATTTAATTTATATTTAATATAATTCAAATTTTATTGAAAAAAAAAAGCTAAACCCTTACTCTTAATAATTTCAAGAATAGTTTTTTATTTTGAAAATGTAGACAAATTCTTCGTAAAATTAATATTATAGATTAAATTCCCTTTTGTCTGTGAAATGGTTAAAGAAAACTGAATATTTCTTTCATGCTAGAACTATTGATGTTTAAGATTAATTTACGCAATCTATTAAATAAAGTACTGATATACCTAGTCTAAAACATCCTTAATTAATATAATATGTAAATGTAAGTTTTTATTTGTCATAGTCTTCGCAAACAAGTTATAAAAAAGGTCGTAAGTGATGTATTTCTCATAAAGATAAATTAGTTATTTTAAATAAGGATGTAAGTAAAACAAACAATTAATAAAACTTACAATTTGTAAAGGAGTTTGGAATAGAAGAATGTGAAAGCATGGACAGTTTTGAAACTAAATGAGTGCTAAACATAGAAAGTGTTTATTATTATTTTTTGAAGATAAAAAATTTAATTACTATTTCATTAAATAATAATTTAAATCTTCATACAATATACTCTTACTCATTTTCCAAGTGAATTGTTGGGTTGGAGTATGCATGTAAAGCAACAGGTTATGGATTCAAAAAATATCTCTCCACGAGATCTTCCTATTTCATAAAGTATTAGTACAAAAATGTATTTAACATCTTAACACGCTCACACGCATAAGCATGCAAGTACACACCCACCAAAGTACACATGTAATATTGTTATAGAGACTAATTTGACTCAAGGATTCCATAAAAAAATATGTCAACCATCAATGAGAAATGAAGAAGTTTTGTTGTTTAACTCTTCTTTCTCTTTAATGATAATAATGAGTGATGATTATGACACATTTTAATATCTCTCTTGTTCTAAATATAAACTATGGGGAAAATGCGTTGAGCTTGAATTTTCTTTTCAAAATTAATTTTCACTAGATTAAATTAATCAAAACTGTAAAACAAGTTTTACTAGAATCTGAGAAAATATTAAGAGTTTTTTAAATTTGAAGAAAATAAAAATATAATGAGTTATACATCACTTGAAAAAATAATAAAAGAGACAAAAACAAAGATTCATAGTGGTTCACTCTATAACAAGAGCTACATTCAATCCTTAATCACTCAGCTTAAACTAATATATTATATTTTTACATTTTATCAAAACATCTTAAAAAAAAGAATATACGATGCACCTAAAGAAATCTTAAATTCCATAAGATTTTTTTATCACTTGTAAACAAAATGTCAAAATAAGTTTCAACTCCAAATTGTATTTTTAACACTTTCACCAGTATATCGTATTGTGGTTAAAAGTATAAATTTTCAAACTTGGAAGCATAACATATTTAAACTTCAGACTTCTCGTCACCAGTAAATTTATTATTAGTTGTTAATTTTATTATATACATTGGAAATTATTAAATCTAATTAGCAAACAATAAATTATTAATAACACAACCGTTGTAGTACCCGTGGAACGAAAATATTACAGGTACTGGAATAATCACAGGTTCATACTATATACACCTTTGAACATATTTCATTCAACAAAAATACTTGTCCCTAAGAAAAGGGAAACACACAGTAATTCTGGAGAACAAGAACATCGGATTCTGCAAATATCTCCTTCCATTAACCACATTTGCCTTAGTTTTTCCTCGAAAACCATCTGCACTTGTGATTTTGACAAAGAAAGGGAGGTAAGTAATTCTGAACCAAATTAATCATATTCTGCCTTTTTTTTTTTGCGTTGACAGAGAATTTTTATCCAGGAATCATCACTTGTTTTGTTCTTTCTTTCGTATTTTTTTAAGAAGATTAGCATCAAGGGTTGAGAAATCCATAATAGCAAACTCATTTAACGTAGGTGTATCTCTCCAAAATATATAGTACACTAAAATTCGAAGGTCACTTCTGTAGTACCCCACAGCTGTATCACAGGCTACCCAAATTCATAATCTCAATCAATCCACGGACTCCATTAACTCAGTAACTCAACAATGATAGTGTCATTCCAAAAGATAGTTTCAAGTAATTGTAAGAAACAAACAGAAACCTTTACTCACCTTTGCATTAAATTGACGACAAATAGGACATGCCAAGCCACCCTGAGGTAAAAGCTCAGCCTGTAATTGTCCTACTACCTGGCGATGATTTATGCGCTCTTGCCAGGAATCAGCCATTTCTCGGGGGAACAGCTTACATGAACCATCCCTTGAATAAAGAAAGAAAGTGAGTTCATGAAAAATTCTGTAATTCGAATCTTGGCAGATGCAAATCATGCAGAAGAATTTTGACAGTGCTTTCACTTTTAAGAAGCCAAATACCTGAAATGTCCATACGGATTTGATGGATCAATTGCTTTGTTGCAGCGGTAACATGCTCACAATTACCACATTTCAATTTGTTACAACCTTCAGTTAGGGAAATTGCTGTCACAAGAAGGGCATATAGCTTGGAATCACGATGAATTTCTTTCAAACTGAGCATTTCGTTCCTTCAGTTGATTTAAATTTTGATAGTCCTATAGTAAGACAAAAATCAGAAAACTGGTAGCCTTTTTTCGGTTAAAAATTTACTGCCAAAAATCAAGAAAAAGGATGATAGAATAGAAAGACACGTATCATAGTATTTGAACATCAGGAGTAATAGACTCTAGCAGCATACTAGACTCACATCATGAAAAAGAAATGACCAAGAAACTACAATGCAATGCTAGAGATTCCAAACACAAAGTCCCTATTAAAGCATCGCCCTAGAGGCCAAAGCACTATAAGCCAGTTCACTCAACCTTTCTGCTGAGCCCCTGAATAGACATCCTTCTCCAAGAAATTACTAACCAACTTTGACACCTCTCATAAAGACGGTAGGAGAACCTCAGTAAAAGCTACATATTTGTAGTTGAAGAGGCCAAAGCCTAATTAACCGCGGATTAGAATCTCATTTTGAACAGGATACTCAAGTCTCGGACATTACAATTGAATCCTAACACAAAAAGAAAAAAAGTAGGAGAGACCAAGGAACAGTGAGAGAGTGAACTGGGTAGAAACAACAGACTATAAGTCTGCTGGACATCTGTTGACAACCTCTGATCCAATATGCACTTAAGGTTGTAATTATCAGTTTGGACGATAAAATGCATGTTCAAACAGTAATGTCTCCATCTCTGAATAGCAAAGACAACAACTAATAAATCCTCATATGTAGATAGTGATTGCTGCTGTAGGGCGTTGCTCTTGCATAATCATTGCCCTATCCCACAGCCTGAGGCATCAACTTCCACCACAAAAATTCAGAAAAATCAGGAAGAGCTAAAACTGGAGTACAATTGAACAATTCTTTTAGTTTCTCAAATGTCAGCTTAGCATCATGAGTCCAACTAAATCCATTTTTTTTAACATGCCAGTCAAGTGTTTTGCAACTACTCCATACCCTTTCACAGACCTCCTATAGTAGCCTGCAAGACAAAGGAACCCTCTCAGTTGCTTAATAGTCTATGGAAGAGGCCAATTGAGCATAGCTTTCAATTTTATGTGGATTTGTAAATACACCTGAACCAAAGATGAAATGACCAAGGTATCCTACTTTATTGACAACAAAATAACATTTACTCCGCCTAGCAAGCAAGTAATTGCTTCTAAGAGTAAGCAACACCTGTTTAAGATGATCCAAGTGCTCTTCCAAACTCTTGCTATAGATCAGAGTATCATTAAAGAAGACCAATAAGAATTGTCTAAGAACTTTTGAATCACCTAATTCATTAACCCTTGGATGGTTGTTGGAGCATTAATGAAGCCAAATGACATCACTATATATTTATAGTGATCTCCACGAGTCCTAAAATTTGTCTTGTGTACATCCGAGAATCCATCCTCAATTGATTATACCCAGACCTAAGGTCAACCTTGGAGAAAATTGAAGATCCAAGAAGATCATCTAACAAATCATCAACCAAGGGAATATGAAACTCAGACTTCACAGTGTTTTTATTCAATTCCCTGCAGTCTATACACAATCTCCAAGACCGTTAGTTTTCTCCACCAAAACCACAGGATTGATACTATTTTGAATGACCCCATATTTCAAATATTCTTGTAACATTTTATCAATGATATCCTTTTTTGCATACCTATAAGGTCTTTTATTAACCAGATTAGCTCCCTGAACAAGTGGTACTTTGTGATCATGACCTTCCCTAAATGGTGGCAATTAAGTTCGCTCCTGGAAAATGTCATCAAACTGCTAGAAAAGCTGATCAAAATTGCAGGTGGTACTACTGACTGATCTTCAAGAGTGGTGAGTGATTGCAGCAAATCTCCCTCCCTCATCACAGAGTTGTAGTAATGAAATGTGAACTCCTGCCACTAAAATCTTATCAAACTTTTGATTCTTGGCATACTTGACACCATTATTAGATGGCCTCTCAATACATGTGTTCCTCTTTGATTCTGAATTCCATATTCATCTTGCCAAAATTTCAGATTATGTCACCTAATGTAATCAACCACTCTATCCCTAACACCATATTATAGTAGCCAACTGAAATAAAAAAACATATATGAAGTAAGCATTGCCTTCTGGATAGTCCATGTAAACCCTTTAACCATTAATGAAATGTCAGCTTAGAACCATCAGCTACCACCACTTGTATTAGAGTCTGTTCCTCAATTTTGCACCCCAATTTTTGAGCCATATCAACATCCAGAAAATTGTGTGTAGATAAATTGTCAATCAGAATGTGTAAAAGCTTCTTTTGCTTGTACCCTATGATTCTCATGGTCCTGAAATTTGTGGCACCAGTCAACGCATTTACTGATAACTAAGGTGACTCTTGATTAGAATCATTACAAGAGCTACTAACAGGGTCTCTAGATTCAATTAAGTCCCTCTCCTCCTCAACCTCCAAAACATGCACCTGAATTCTTTTATGGGTCAAACTATGTTCTTGAGAATATGGCTCATCACAAAAAGAGCATAGTCCCTTAGTCCCACTTTCACTCATATAAGCAAGTGTCAGACTCCTATTAGGTTTGACTTTAGTACCATTTCCCACATTAGAACCAAAACTATAACTAGCATTGGATGTAGTGAGTTAATAGTGCATATAGGTTTGGATCCGAAGATTCCTTTTTGAGGCTTAGGCATCAAAGCAGGTTGAATAGAAGTGGAATTGGCAGGCTTCGTACATTCTTGCCAAAGTAAATTCTAACCGTGGAAGGCTGAAGCATACTAAACATTTGGATTCCCTTCTTTAAGCCCCCAGAAACTACTCAACATGTATTCTTCACTAAGATTCAGTGTATTAACAATGGAATCAAACTCCTCATGATATTCAAAAACAAATTTCTTTTGCCTCAATCTCATCAATTCGGTCATGGGATCGTCACACACCTCCCCGAACCGCTCAGCCAACAACTTGGTATATTCTTCCCACAAAATCAATAGAGAATAAAGAGAATAAGTTGCAACCCAGCTAATGTTGTGTGCCATTCCGATGCATGACCCTCCAAGTGAACAATTACCAGTTGTACTCTAAAATCATCAGGTGTATTATGAATTAAAAAATAATTTTCATATTGACATATCCACTCATTGACAAGACAACTTCACCAGAAAACTGAAGAAAATCTATTATAGCTAATCTTGTTCCGCAGGAATAAGAAGAAACATTGGGACGTTCACCTCTAGAGACAACACCTGTGGAAGGGCCATGAACATCTTCTGAGTTCTGTTTTAGCAATTCTTGAATTTGGGAATCATCACAGGTGTTCTACAATGACCCAACAAGCTCAATTAACCGAGACTATAACCTTGCACACATTCTTCCAAATCCTTGATTGCACCGCATTACGAGTAGTTTCTGCCATGGTGGAAAAACTTCCAAATGGATCACGAAAGCTAATACCAATTGTTATGAAAATTTCTAGTTCTAGGAATATGAAAGACTCGAAGAACTTGAGGGACAAATATGGAACCACGTAAAGAAAAGTTCCAAAAACCTTATTGAGATGAAGAGAAGAATTACAAGAATTTTATGAATCAATCATAAGACATCCCAGCCGATCAGAGTTGCCACCTATAGCAAACCGACTAAACTGACCCGTAACAAATTTATCCTCCAAGCTACTGACATGTGGCAGCCTACAAAATCAGCCTAACTAACTAATGACTTCACATATTTCCTGAACAGATAGTACTGCTGATTGCTCCCACATTTGGGATATGTATGTTGCAGATTTGATTACGGCTTCTCCATTGCATTTGTATCTCTTACGTATGATGTGATTGTATTTTATTTGATATTGTCTGCCACATTTGATAATAAGCTCTATAAATAGAACATGTATCACACATGGTTTTGTACGACCCTCATTGTCAATCAATCTCCCTTACTAGTGTTCTCTATCTCTCCCTGCTCTCATTGGATCAAGCAGATGAAGAAAAAAAAAAGGATAAATACTAAGCTAGTAATTAAGAAATTAAAAGTTCAAGAGAACCTACAAATGGGTGGCACGCGGAGATCTATTTACTATAAGAGTAAGAGTAAGTATCATCACACTTACTCCACCCAATAATTTTATTGACATTGACTTTCATCAATCTAACATCAGATGAATAGTTCTCATAAGTAGATCAAGTTTAAACATCTCATCATCATTCAACTACTACATTAGAATGTATAGTATACCTGTAAAATATATGTAAATTCTGGTTATAAGAGTCTATTACCCATGCATTCACCAAAAAAACATTTCATAGCTGAGTCTATAAGCACCATTGACAACTAAACCATTTATCCAATTTCGGATCCAAATAACATACCTGCAAAACCTGAAGCTTCATATCTACACTCAAGCATGCTATGCTAGTGTGGCTTCATTTTCTGCAAAGGGTGTAAAAGCTGAAATAAAACATTTTGGACATAGAGCATGCTGGTCTTCATCCTCTACACAGGGAGTTTCACATGTTGGACAATAAACAACATCAGGCACTAATGCAAGTGTTTTTTCCAACTCTATGCACTCCCGGTGCTCATAATCTTTGGCATCTAGCAAGCATTTTAAAAGGCAAGGTGGAATCATGACCGTACATTTGCTTCAGGACATTGATTACAAACACTGCCTTCCTTTACTTGTATCTGGGGAAAGATCTGCAAGCATTTGAGCCAAAAACAATGCTTACATGGTAACTAGATAAACTCAGAAACTGATAAATAAAGTGGCAGACATAAGAACTATGTTCAATATTAATTCTATTTGACCAAAAATTGAAAAGAAAAAGTAGAATCAAGTCATGCATATAAATAATAAAGCACGTTGGAACGGAAATTCCTTTAAAGCCAACAATGCAAATGATATTCTCCTTGCATGTCAATAGAAAGAAGTAGCGCTGCATTAGTTCAGTGGTGATG
>Ga0209589_1009434_pt1 | contig 14746 bp, 7 predicted proteins | sample CowpeawhiteBW_FD_187525 | JGI IMG/M metagenome (GOLD analysis project Ga0209589, IMG submission 187525) | Root nodule microbial communities of legume samples collected from California USA - Cow pea white BW (SPAdes) (version 2) | ecosystem: Host-associated > Plants > Roots > Nodule | place: USA... | reverse complement strand
AAAAAAATTTAAAAAAAAATTAAAAAATTAAAAAAAATTAATTTTTTTTTTAAAAATCAAAAAAACCACAAATTGACACGTGGCACGTTGACTAACGGCGTTAGTCAACTCTGTCTGAAAGGGACCTAATTGAAGCAATTTTCAAAAGTTGGGATGCAATTGACATTTTTTAAAAGCGGGTACCAATTTGACACTCTAGTACTAAACTGGGTACCTTACGATTAATTAAACCATTTTATAACTATGGAAGTCAAAGTGAGTCAACCCGACTTACATGGGTTGGCTCACCACAGGTTGAACTGAACAAAAGGCTAGCTCAACGCGACTCACTTTAAGTTGAGTCAAAAAATTTCTAATCTAACCTGATCCATCACAAGTTGGTGGATTAGTGAGTTGACTCACATATGAATATTTTGTTTTTGCAATTTAGAATATAAAGAGGACTCTCTTTTGTATCCACATTTCATAATTCTAATTTTACCCTTTAAAATATAATTACTTGTTAAATTTTAAAAATTAATCATTACTCCTACATGTTTTTATAAACCTTTCTATCTTCTCTCCTTCTTTCTTTCCTTATTCATCAACATTTATTTTGTCATCTTTTGTCCATTCATTTCATTTTGTTTTTAATAAATATAAATGTATTTTTTATGTTAATTTAATAACATTATAATATCATCACCTACAATATAATATCATACATATTTAAAAAATGTGTATACATACGCTCAACGGTATCTGTGTTTACACTAATGTGGGTTAAAATGAATCTGACACATTTAACCCACAAGTTAAACCGGTTTGAACCAAGTTGAAGATGGGTTGATATGTGACCCACCAACAATAACACTTTATCACTATTTTACCATTTTTTATAAGTTTTTTATTAAATAATTTATTATTTTTAATTATATAGGTTCTTAATTTGATTTTTTTGAAGTGCTATAATACTGTTCAATAATATTTGAATAGTTTAGATGCTTAATTTATTTTTTTGTTACTCGTTGTTATATATGTTGATAGTTTAATTTTCAACTACTATTATTATAATAATATTTGGATAATTAGTTAAATACTTCAATTCCACTACTATAAAAAAAATCGATACAATCCACTTTTGTTGCACTGAGCCTAAGAGTTTAAAAATTTAAAATTATAGTATATTTATTAAATTAATTTGAAATTATAAAGTATAATTAAATTTAATATAAATATTTTATTTTATAAAATTAAACAATAATCTTTTAACTAATTTTATGATAAAAATGTATTTAAGTTATTTATATATATATATATATAACAAAATGTATTGTATATAATTATTTTAAATAGTATATTAAGATTTAGTCAATCAAAATTAATAAATCAAATTATATTTTAAATAAAATATTGAGTAAACAATGTAGACAAATGTAATAGTAGAATTTTTAATAATAAAAATGATGAACAATATGAATAGACCTTATAAAAATACAAAAGTTAGACAATACAAAAATATGATCAGTAGATGATATAAAACTACAAATCAAAGACCTAGACTGTGCATATAAATATAAATAGTAGACTCTTTAAAAATACAAATGTTAGAGAATGCAAGCAAAATATAAATAGTAAACGATCAAAACTACAAAATGTAAACCATGCAAAAGAATATAAAGAATAGACTCTGAAAAAATACAAAGATTTGACATATGATGGATTCGTCTATTGAGTCTTTTTTTCACAGTTCGCTTGTATTTTAAATTTTAAATTTAAACTTTGTTACCATATTTTTATAGTTTTTTCCAATTTAGAATTTGAAATTCAAAATTTTTATTACTTTATATTTATTAAACAGACTTTAAATTTTTGTATATGTTTTATATTTTAAATGTTAATTTTTTTTATTGTCGTTACGATTTCAAATTTTAAATCCAAACTTTATTATTTTATATATTAAAAAAATTTCTCACTCTCCGAATTAATAAGTAGAGAACATCTTGGTTTTCAATAAACTAATTTCGAAAGTTATTTAAAAAAAACACTTTACAATGGTTTATAACATCATTTTAGAAAATGAAATATTGTATGGTTTTTTATTTTTAATATACTTATTTATAACATGGTGTGAAAATATGAAAAATATTACCAATTCTTATTTTGATTTTTATTTTGGGTATAATTTTGATATGATATTGAAATTAAAAAATGATGACTTTTATGGTTCGCAAGTTTAGAAATTTATATGTTTCAGGTAACATTATATTTAATAAATATATTTGTATGTGTGAATGTTGTATATATTTGAATATTTCAATTCAATATAATTCTTATTTTGATTTTTATTTTGAGTATTATTTTTATATGATATTGAAATCCAAAAATGACGACTTTTATGGTTTGCAAGTTTAGAAATTTATATGTTTTAGGTAACATTACATTTAATAAATATATGTGTATGTGTGATTTATTATTATTTAAATTATCTTATTTATTTAAAATATAAATTTAAAATTTAAAATTTAAAATAAGGATACAATCCTTCTGTGCAATTGAATGATGAACTGAAGATTTATAATCTGAAAAGTTGTTGAAAAATTTTAAACAAGGATTACAATAAATATAAATATAAATAATAAATAACCAATAAATGAATGAATCAATAAATAAATAGTAAATTTAAACAAAATAATGACATTTAAAATTTTGATGTAACCACATAGTCATTCCCTAAATCCTAAATCCAAAAGACTCAATAAGAAGGATCAACTAACTTATTGAATATATTTAATAAATATGTGTGGGTCATTTGTTACTATTTCAATTATGTTAATATTTATTTAAAATTTTGAAAAAGTGGTTTAGAATTAAAATAAATAAATAAATTAAGTTTGTAAAATAAATAAATAAAAGTCTTAAATTATCAAAGACTTAAATTATGAAACTATCCTTTTGGTGGACTTCCCACCTTACAAAAATCAAGATATTTTAAAAACACAAAACGATTCAAAGACATAACACTTGAGTAACCGGTTACAACAATAAAAAAAAATTAAAATTTTAGTTATGAAATCGTCATTTTCAATACACCTGCAAAAGACTTCTCAACGCTCAACTTAGTAAGAGAGTTTGAGATGTGTGCATGTGTATGAGAGCAAGATAGTTAAAATCGAGATTTATATTGTAAAATCGTAAGACGTTACGATTTTATGTAGTATTTACAAGTCATATCCCATGCATAATCATAATACAGTAGGATTGGTAGGATTGTTGAACAAAATCGTGTAAATTGTCGTTTGTTATAAAATTTTTGTTGCACAACCTATTCATGTTCTTTGGTGAATAATTAAAAATTTACATAGCTATAATTGTCAGTCAAAGAACCACCTTTCACCTGATTAAATTAAATTTTAATACAATTAAAATTCATTTCTCAATAAAAATTTAATACAATTAAATCCAGGTGCAACATATCACAACACTTCTCAATTAAAATTTAATACAATCGTAAGTTTTCAATTTTGCAGCCACAATTTTGTATACACCCAAAGCATAATAACATTTAGTGCTTATTAATTATATCGTTACTATTTATTATTTCTTGTTAAAGAAATATATATTAATGCTATTTATGAAGACCAACAACAAATCACTTCTTTTGATTTTTTTTTTGTTATTTTATTTTAATCCTTTTTGCATTTTTATATTTTATTACATTAATTATTTTCATACATGTTATTTAAAATTTCAAAGAATAAAATTGAATTAATTTCTAGTCCTAGTAAAATCAAACAATTATATATATATATATATATATATATATATATATATATATATATATTATAAAAAAGTAAAATCTACCATCCGTGTTACGATCTCATGATTTACGATTATGTAAACCCCTCACGATCCTAATTATAATCTCAATTTTAACTACGTTGTATTAGATAGTGAGTGAATTTTTGAGAGTATATACTTCCTAATACATCTTTTATAGGATCTCTGAGACCATATGCACTACTAAAAAAGATCATGATTCTTGTCAATTTTGTTTTGAATTTTTTTTATAGAAAATACTTATAAATTTTGTTATGAAAAAAAAAATTGCAAGAAATTGCTGTCAATTTTGTTGTAAAATATTTTGTATAAACTCGCAAAAAATTTTGTAGGAAATATTTGCGAATTTTATAACTTTGTAGGAACTAATTGTCCATGAAGGAATTACTGCCAATTAAAATTCTGAAAAAAAGTCTTCTCTTGCAAATTTTTTTAACAAATTTGCAAGAAAATTCCCATATAATATCAGAATTTGTAGTGGTGATGATTGTTGTATCAAACTATTATAAAGTAATGACAAATAAACACATCATCAATGCAAGGACATGACGATAATATAATTCGCATAATATAACTGAAAACGCCATTATGAATATAATTGTCGTGATTAATGATACATTTAAGTCTCTTTATGGCTCGTTCATATATAAAATACATGAAAAACCCGAACTAACCAAAACATGGGTAATTGGTACATTCTATGAAAGAAATTCAAGCTAATAACCTTAGAAATAACATGGTACCATTTATAGGGAGTTATATTTTTCAAACCTAAATTAATTAACTTATCAACATAACATTTATGACTAAATATTAGTAGTATATATTTACTAAATATATATAAATATTACTAACATCTACGTCATCTTTCTCGGATACTCCAAGATATTGTTGTTTGAGAAGAAAAAACTTAACAAACTAAAGATGAATCCCATTCTAATCACAACCTCTTAAATTTAGACATTTTTAAATATGCATGATATTATATTTTAGGTGATGATATTGTAATGTTATTAAATTAATATACCAAAGAAATTTATATTTATTAAAAACAAAAATGAGATGAATGGAGAAAGATGAGAAAATAAATGTTGATGAATAAGGGAAGAAAGGAGGAAAGAAGATAGAAAGGTTTATAAGAAACATGTAATGTAAAAGTAATAGTTAATTTTTAAAAATTTAACAAATAATTATATTGTAAAACATAAAATTAAAATTATGAAATATATACAAAATAATAACCAAATAATAATTATAAATTAAAAAAATAAAACTAAAATTTTGCTAAACCAATCATTCTTGAACCCATATCAAGTCTGATTGAGATTAAAAATAACTCAGTTTGATGTCTTTATTTCAAACTACTATATGAATTTCTTATAGTTATCTATTAAGTTGTGATGTTTCAATTTATTCCTTTTATCTTCCAACAATTCTTAGTTTGAAAATTAAACGTATAAATATTATATATTGAAAATAAACAATATGATTAGATTTTTTACATAACAATTCAACTCTTAGAACTTTGTTAATTTTATAATTTGTTTATCATGTTCTCTTCAATGCAATTTTTTTTCTCTCCTATTTGTTTTTTTCAAAATTTACCATAAACTCAAGATTTGAATAATTTTACAATTAGTTTTTTTTTTTATCTTGGTTTCTTCAATTAAAAAGTTTATTTGTTTTTTTTTCTCTCTCTCATATTTTGTTTATCACAAAATACATGAAGATTGAACTATTGGCATCTTAGTAACTTTATAATTTTTTTTGCATGTTTTTATCACAACCTCAAGTAATGATATGTTTAATAGGCTAAACACAAAATAATGGTATTTTTTTTATTAAAGAAAAAGTTCAAAAATCAAAAAAGAAAAAGAAAAAAACTTCTTGAGAGTAAACACTGAACAAAAGTGTACAATGTTGTCATTTGAATTACTTTTCATTTCTGTTTCCTAATTTTTTTTAACATTATAAATTAAATTATGTTATTTGTTCTAATTTTGAACTAAGACAATTAATGAATTGTAATTTTAAAACTTTTATAATTTCAAGACCAATATAAATATATACAAATATAATACTTTTCTAAAACTAAATATTTATCTTATTCCGTAATGATTATGCTTTTAACAATTTATAAAATATCTCAAATATTTCAGTTTTCAATAATTGATCCAGCTTCAAATTGTTACTCTTTCTGTTTAAAAAAACAAATTAGATATTTATTAAGAAAATGGAATCATTTTAGAAAAACTATTTCCAAAAGTAATAAATTTCTTTTATAGAAGAAAAATAATATATTTCTTTCTTTTATAGAAGAAAAGTAATATACTTGTTATAATTCTTAATTTTAAAATAAATAAAAAACGTTTAGATCCCACATTTTATATAGCTATAAATGATTTAGCAAACAACCTTATTTCATGTTTTATCTCACTCACTCTGTGGAAACCCGTTGTCTTCCAAAACACACTCTATCCAAGAGTAGGATTAACCCTTAGAAGTGTGCCCAAATATCCAAATAAGCCCTTTGAATTTTGGTTTCATCTGACGTGTGTCCCACGCACAACACTAAGGTTAGGCTCTGTCTCTTTGTCTTTCTAATTCTCTTTTATTTTTAACATTCACACACTTTCTTTCTCTGTGTTTCTTCATCATAACAGTATATAACACCTGCATCCAAGACCCTTCACTCTTCCCTTACTCACTCTTTCTCTCTTCCTTCAAACAAATAGGTAAAGGATCATTCAGTTTAACATTAAGATAGCACTATGGACCCTGACGTCTTCGAGATTCCTCCCCCAATTCACCACCCTTCAAAGTTTTATCTCAACAACAAGGCAAGCTGCTGCCACCGATTCAAATTTAATTACTTGTGTTTCTCCTGATGGGGGTCTTCAATTTGTTTAAAGTTTTTATTTTTCTGAAAATTATTTATATGGGTCTTCACTTTTCTGCTATGATCTGTGTTTTTTTTTTTTTTTAATTTTTTTTTTTGGTTTTTTTTTTTTTTTTTTTTTTTTTTTTTTTTTTTTTTTTTTAATTTTTGTTTCTGTGTAGTTCTCATGAACAATATTTCCCCATTTTCTGCCATAGAGTAACTGTTTTTGCTGTTGTTGAGGCAACCTTTTCGTGTTTGTTGCTGCATGTGCGGTTTGTTATTTATTGGAAGGGGACGGGTTTAGTAGTGACGTGTGCATTCTGACATTGTAATTTTTTCCTCTGTTATGGATTGTGTATTTCTCTTATCTTCTTCTTTGCCTTTTGGGTCTTCATTTGATGATCACGTTATTGTTACCCCAAGGGATTGGAATTTAGAGTCTTTTGTTGTATTCCTTGGAATAGTAAGAGGATATGCTATAAATAGCCTTTTGGTAATATGTTGGTAATGATTTCTGTTTAAATCTTTTTGTAACTTAAGTCAAATTATAACATTTTCTTCTCCCTGTGACCTAAGTATAGATGATCATTTGATTGAGAAACTTCCAAATGACACAGTTTTTTCTTCTCAGGATGTTCTATTATGGCAATATGTGTATTGTGCATGTAAATTGCAGATGATAATTTTTTGGTATGATTTAGACGGATAATAATAAGGTTATGTGAGCTTTGTTGTGAGGGAACTTGGCAGTGGCTAATGCAAATTTGAACTGTGTCTAATACATTTTCCGGTCTATTTTCTCAAACCATGGAAAGATTAAAGGTGATTTTACTGATTTTTGTTCAGACAGGTTGGATAGACTAAACAAATTTGTGTTGGTCTATCAGTTTATTTATCTTTCTCTTTCTATGTCTAAATTGCAACTGCCTTTAAGAATAGACCAATTTGATTGAGTGAGCAGTAGATAAATAAATCACCTCTCCTAATTGATTAGGAACTTTGATTAAAACGGTAGTCTCTCATTGTTAGATGCTTTAATTGAGATAGTAGAGCTTATATATGCATCCTAATAGGATTTTATGATCATCACTACTGTTCTGCTGGTTTCTCCTAGAGTGCTGAATTTGATTTTTGTTTACTGTTTTTCTGTCATACGTGCATTAGATAGGATTAACATGTCAAGTTCTACTATATTTTTGTTATTTATGTGCAAGTCTGTTGCAAAGGAAATGTTCCTACCTTAGTCCCTGCTCATAAGAAATTGTGGGATCAATCAGTTTGTGACTTAGATAGTACTATTTTTATTTTTCTTGAGAAGTTTAGATGCAGTAATTTTTCTATTATTCTGCCAATAACCTTTTGTAAATCTAATGTGATTCTGCCATTCAAGCTATAAATGTGGGTAACTGTTGAGTCATTGTGATAAACATAACACAGTACCTTATTGTAATTGTAGTACACATGAGCTAAAGTGATTTTAGGAAAAGTAAATGGACACTTATTTAGGAATCCCTTTCTATAATAGTATAGATTCATTTTACCTTTTTCTCTGCTGTTTGAGGTTTTGGTTTTTTACTCGAGCATTTTCTTTTATTATCTTATCCACTATAATATGTTTTTGACTAAAACACCCTTGTTTGCCTTGATTTTTTATATAAATGTCCCCTTTATTTTTGAGACACAAACCTTTTTCTAATGGGTGAAGTTTTTGGACTAATAAAGAAAAATGAAAGGAGGATTTCAGTTTAGAATGTTTGTATTGGTTTTCAGGATATAGAGGAAATTTTGTTTAAGGAGATTTCATGTGTAATCTCTGTTTTTATGAAGATACCAGTACCTTCAGAAATCAGGATCCAATATCAAAGGGAAGAATACCAGTGGCAACTCTTCTGTATAATTTAGAGTAATATAAGAGGAGGATTGTTTTGCCATGTTCTGTTTGAAAATTGAACGAGCACCAATATTTTCTTTGATATATTTTTCTGTTCTCATATTGTAGTTTGTGCTTCATGAACGTTTGAGTGTATGTTTGCTTACTGACATATAATACTTGACTTTTACTTTCTAGGTCTTTTTGCATGACGTGATTGACATTGACAATGATGATGATGATTCTGACGATGTAATGATAATTGGTGAAAAAGTTAATAATAGTAACAAAGGGAAGACAATTGATGCTGTTCATGGTGATCTCCAAGTTGTGGTTTGTATAAGATTTATTTTTGTTATTTCTTGCATCAGATGGGCTGTATCTTTTCCAACATGAAGACGACTCTAACATGTTACTTGAAACCCTTTTCAGAATATGTCTGATTATCCTTTTCCAGTGCCTGATGCGGCAAAATTTGGATCAGTTGGTGGGATTGCGTCTTCTAATAATCCCCCTTCAGTGTCAAATAATGTAATCAGTGTTGATGGTCATGGCTCTGATCTATCATATGATGATGATGACTACGTTGGTATTTTGTCGGCGGAAGACTATATGGATGCAGATGATTATACATTATTACAGAAACATTTTGATCATGTGGATATACCTCCTGGAATTGAAGCACCGTTTACTTGGTTGCCACTAGGATATGATTTAGGTTTTAAGAAGACTGAAAATAGTATGTTTTCTCCTTGGGATCATATGCAATCAAATGCTGCATTAAGTTCCATGACATCCTCTTCCCAGCCTTCTATGTCATTAGATCCATTTAACTCTAAAATTCAAGCAGCTTTAATGGGTGGTACTGACACTCAAATAAAAATGGAGGATGTTGCTTACTCCTCTGGAACTTCTCAATTTTTTTCTCAATCTGGCCCTTCTAAGAAGAAATCAGCTACTTCAAAACCCAGAGGACGTACTTCAAATGCTTCAGTTGGAGTAGAATCATCTAAGTCTCACTGGTTGTCAGGGTCTTTCCATAGCAAAAAGAAGTCTTCTTCGGCATACCTTAGTTTATTTGACTCAATGGTGGCTGATAAGCAGCCACATGCTGGTCAGCCATCAAATGGGGGGAAATTTAAAACTGCTATGATGGCAGATGGAAGTAGTGTTTCCTCCCATTCAAATTTCATTGGACAACATGGAACTGCTATGATGGCAGATGGCAGTAGTGTTTCCTCCCATTCAAATTTCATTGGACAACATGGATCATCGCATACTTTGGGAACAGATCCAGGAAAATCTTGGTGGAATATTTCTCAAAATTATAAATCATTTTCTACTCCTCAAAAAAATGTTTCTAATAATATTTATTATCCATTTGATCCTTTTGTTACCCAAACTGAGCATGGTTTTAATAACTCGGTTCCCAATTTTGCTGGAGATGGATTTAATGGAAAAGCAGTGGATAGCCCTATTGTTACAATTTCAGATGAAGCCAAAGATGAAATTATGAGGAAATTTCGAAGTTTTAAACAATTTGACACTGTTGAGGACACTTCAGATCATTACTTCGTCCGTAACAGTTCTTCAACGAAACAGGTAAATTTTTGAAGTGCTCTTTGTTTCAGTTCTGTTCTTAATTATTTGGGTTTATGTTGAACATATTTCTTGAACAGCCTCCCAAGAATTGGGCTAAAAAAATCCAGGACGAGTGGAAGATTTTGCAGAAGGATTTGCCAGGTGAGTTTGTTTCAGTACTCCTGCTTCAAAATTGCTGTACTATTTTGCCTAATCCAATTTAGTCTTCAATTCTTTTTGAGCATTATTACATTTTTTGATAGAGCTTTTTCTGAATAAACTTCATTCAGCATTTTCATGGCTAATTTATGATTTACTCTTATAGAATAGTGCTTACTTATTAACCTTTTTCTTAGAAGTCCAGATACTTGTTCTGAAATTGGTAGTAGAAATAACTATAAAGTGATCTGAATACCATAATGTGCTACCTGCCACTGGCATTATACTAGATCTCTTACTTCTTATTCTTTTCCGCTTGTCCCCTACAGATTCAATATTTGTCAGAGTGCACGAGTCAAACATGGATCTTCTGAGGGCTGTGATTATTGGAGCTGAAGGGACTCCATATCATGATGGCCTATTCTTTTTTGATGTTTTCTTTCCCAGTGGCTATCCCAATGTACCACCGGTATGTGGTTGCGAATACTGTATCTGACCGGACCGACCAATGTTTTTTATTGTTCATTCTTATCGTATAAAGTCTGACACAAGGGGCATGTTTCATTGCAGCAAGTGCATTACCACTCTGGAGGTCTAAGGCTCAACCCAAATTTGTATCATTGTGGCAAAGTATGCCTTAGTCTGCTGAACACCTGGAGTGGCAGCAAAAATGAGAAGTGGCTTCCGGGCACTTCAACGATTCTACAGGTTCTGGTCTCCATTCAGGGTCTAATTCTGAATACAAAGCCTTACTTTAATGAACCTGGATATGAACGCATGAGTGGTTCAGCTAGTGGTGAAAAGATGTCCTTTCAGTATAATGAGGACACATTCATTCTATCATTGAGGACAATGATGTATATGATTCGAAGGCCTCCAAAGGTTTGCTTTCAACTCATGGTTCAATTTTTTTAACCCTTTGTCCACACCAGGCCTTGTACCAAAATGTGCTTTATGAGAGCTTAGTATCTTGAATACATTTCAGTATTTCTAGAGATTAGTTTCTGTATCTCAACTGGGGGTATCCCATGTTAAAAGAGAAATAAAAGTAAGTCATGCTTTTGGATGAGTTTTTCATCAATCCCTTTAGGATAAAAATCCTGAATTTGGGGGATCAAATAGGGCTGATCTCAGTGAATACACAATTTTCCCATCCCTGAGAGCCACTAGTATCTTCTTACCTTTTTCAACATGTTCTTGTACTTTGTTGAGCTTTAATGATGCATCCTTTGTCCTATCAACATAATCATCTTTGGAAAGTGGGAATCATTTGAATGAAGAATATAGCAAGAGCTGTAACACACACACACACAATTTGAATGATTGTTCTGTTCTCTCAAGCATGTTTTTATTTTTCTATGATTTGGAACTGAAAACTCAAATGCTGAATGTTATTTATTATATTTGGTTTCAGAATTTTGAGGATTTTGTCAAGGGGCATTTCTGCAGCAGAGCTAGTGATATTCTGGTGGCATGTAAGGCATACATGGAAGGTGCTCAAGTTGGGTGTTTGGTGAAAGGAGGAGTTCAGGACGTTGATGAGGGAGACAGAAGCTGCTCACAGAACTTCAAGCAGTCTTTAGCTGGATATATGAACATGCTTGTCAAAGAGTTTGCTCAAACTGGAGCAAAGGACATTGAGAAATTCCTTACTCTACCACCACCACCACCACCAACAGTACCAGTGAAAAAGCCATCAGGAGGGGTGTTGCTTAAGGCTGCAACCTGAACTGAACATTCTCTTGGATAAACCAAATTTTGAGGATTCATTGATACACACCCCGAAACTTCTTAGCACTTCTATATCACCTAATGACACTTTTCTGTTTGATGTTAAATACTTTTACTATTGTTATCTGCTCTTGTTTTCATGAACATAGAACAATCTCTGCTCATAATTGTATATAATTGCAAATAAAAATATAATGCCATGCTAGTATGACATAATAATAACCTGATCATATTATTCTAAACCTTGTTTGCTTGTTATGCTTTGTTTTGTTTCATTCATATTGAGCAAAAGGGTTAGCAAATTTGTTATAAGAGCTCTACTTTTGTAGAACAGGGTTGTTTTTACAGCAAATTTGATCGTTTTTGAATATTTTGTATCACCTTTGTTTTATGGATATCTATCTCTTTTTATCTTTTTTTTTTCTCTTTAGGGTATCTATAAGCACATGAGTGTAATGAACCATTTTTCCAAATAAAGTTTGTCAATGATAGGGAAGTTTTAGTCTTCTTCACCGCTGCTTTATTGCAAAGAAGGATCCTTCAAAGTGTAGGCTCCACAAGTTTGTGACTAACACCTTTGGAAGTTGAAAGTAGCTGGTATTAGTTGAACTCATTTTGAAAAATAATACTCTTAATATCTTGTTTTACACTTTTCCAACTACAACTAAGAGAATTTGTGGAATCTTAAACTATTTGATTGATGAGGTGTTTCTTTATGAAGACAGAAAGAAACGATACTTTTCCCCTTAGAAATAAGAAAGAATTTTTTTTTAGAATCTTGGACCATTTGATTAATAGCATGTTTATTTTTAAAGAAGGAAAGAGACTGAAAAAGAAAGATAAGAGAAAAATACAAAGAAATATTTTTTAACACAATTGAAAAATGTTAATTTTGGACTGATATTTATTTATACCGATATTTATTAATTATAGATAAATATATACAATCTTTTTATTTTCACTATTTTTCTTCCATCTCAATATCACTTTCTTTCTCTTCTTTTTTTTATTTTTACTATTTATTAAAATTTTGTTATTATTTTTTATTTTTGATTCTATCCTAGCCTAGTTATGGCTTAGAAGATCCGTCGGTGGGCCCTTCTGCCCCCAAAGTTTGGTCCAATTGACCTCTTTTTCCAAGTTGAGGGGACACAGCATTCCCGTGTTTGCTACTTCACAGCTTATTGGGCTACTTTCAGGCCCATCATTTCTCAACCTCTTCTTGTTTGACTGGTCAATGGTAATATAAATTTTATGTATTGTAATACATTTTAATTATATTTCATATCATTTTAGCCCTATCATATATTTTTATAACCTATAAAAGTTTATATGATATTTTTCCCTGTTTGGTTTTAGAGTAAACTCACTTAAAAAAAATCATAAAAACAACTTCTAATTACATTATACTATTAAAGATTATTCTAGTAATGAAACTTTTTAAATAATGGGTTGATTTGATTTCATTCTATACATTATAAAGTCGTTGATGAAAAAAAAAGAGATTAATTTGTATAGCATGGTCACTTCAAACAAGTAAACATTTAATTTGATTTAATTTAATTGATTTAGAGAAAAATGGTATTAAAGATGTATTATAACTGGACAATTTAGTGATTGAAACATGAGGTATATGTAATGGAAAAAAAAAAATTTCATACGAAAATAAGAAAAATAAAGTTAAGTCACATAATTATACATAAATGGTTAATTTTTGAAACAACTTAAACTTAAACTCTGTTTTTAAAATTATTCAGCTTTTAAAAATGATCATGCAACAATTTTTATTCATAAATTAAACAAATTATTGTTATTATTTATTTTTCTGGTTCTCGTATTAAAACGTTTCATTTTATAGGTTTTTGTGTTGACTGTGTCCACAAAGTCTTCCTTAAGACGTTTTCTTTGGTTTCCGCTATAATTATACAGATTGGTAACGACTTAAGCACGCAACGACTTGTTACTTGTGGTTGTGGATGAAGAGAATGATATTAAATAAAAGAAATTAAAAAAAGAAAAAAAAAAGTGTTATTTTTATGCATCTCAATAATATATATCATGTTAATTTTGAATATTGACTTTCAACAGTGAAAATTCTAATAATTTTGAGTTAATTTAAATTTTATAAATATAATGAGTATAAATTTTATATTAGTCTTATCTTATGCGACTGTGAGATGTTATCTAATTTGTTTGACATTCATAAGATGTTATATATTTAATATGCGTTTAAAATTCGTGCACTTTAATGCTTGTGCAAAATAAACCATTCATGCTGTAAAATAAATAGGCTGTTTAAGTCTTTTTTTTTTTCATATATAAATTTAATTTTTTTTTTACTCCATTGTTTCTACTCAGCATGATTTAAACTTATTTAAGATTTCTAATACAAAGTATAGTTCAAATTATAACTAAGAACTCCATTACGATTTTATATATTTTAATTAACCCCATACCTTAACAAAATCTTTATTTAATTAACAACAAATAATTGGAAAAAAAAAAGTAGACTTTTCAAACGAATTACTTTTACTTTATTTTGTTTTTAGTTGACGGTTGTTTTCTTCACATGCATCCATCAAATTTCTCATTATTATAAACTATTTTGTGATTATTACAAAATCTAAGATAAGATTTGCAATTTGTATTCAATGGGAAGAAACAGTGTGATGTTAATGTTTGAAATCAGTTTTTTTTTTTTTTTT
>Ga0209589_1009433_pt1 | contig 14749 bp, 9 predicted proteins | sample CowpeawhiteBW_FD_187525 | JGI IMG/M metagenome (GOLD analysis project Ga0209589, IMG submission 187525) | Root nodule microbial communities of legume samples collected from California USA - Cow pea white BW (SPAdes) (version 2) | ecosystem: Host-associated > Plants > Roots > Nodule | place: USA... | reverse complement strand
ATCCCCATCCCCATCCCCAGTTGAAAATTTCGGGTATTACCCATACCCATACCCATACCCAGTCAAAGCGGGGATTCCCCGTCAAAACGGGGACGGGTTCGGGTGATACCCACGGGCACGAGTTTATTTGCCATCTCTAGTTGAATGCATGTAGATGAATTTATTTATTGTTTGCAATGGTGTAGCTGTTAAATTATATTAATGTTTTTTGTCCTTTAATTTTAAAATCAAAATTAGAATTAGTTTTTTTTTTAAATTTAAATCAATTTAGTTCATTCATTTTTTAAAATGTGTGAATTTAGTTATTTTAACAAAATTTTATTAAATTTATTTGACATTTTAAACGAATTTTTTGGCTACCATTGAAACGAAAATGTGTCAAATGATGAAAACAACTCATATGTTATCATGAATTTGAAACATTAAATAAACTTAATAAAATTTGGTTAAAGAAACTAAATTTACACATTTCTAAAGTTGAAATATTAAATTAGATCAAAGTTTTAAAGATCAACTAATTCTACTTTTCACTAAAATTTCGGTAACCAAAATTATATTTAATCCTTAAATTAATTCAATATTTGGTCAATGTAATTTATACCTATATATAAAGGGATAACTCATTTTGGTGTCTACATTACTATTCCACAACAGTTATTTCACTTAATCATAGTTATATCACGACTCCAACTTTTTCAACAACAGTCAAGATAAATTCCGTCATTATTTTTATAGTTTCCACAAAGGTTATTTATAAAACCATCATTTTGTGAGTTGTTTAACAGTATAACGACAGTTATTTATAAAATTGTCGTTATAAATTTCACGCTAATTACAAACATGCCACTGTGTTTGTTTTAACTACGTGTGCACTTAACATGTCGTTAAAGTGTGTTGTTGAACAGTAATTTTGCACTAGTGCATGTTATGCTTTTAGGGACTAAAAGACACTTCTTCTGTTCTTATTGTAATATCTTTTGTAACAAAGGCATGTGAGAGGAACAACAACTCCAAACCCTTCTGAGCAGAGTCATTGCCATAAGCAAATGAACTCTCTAGTTCAGTGTTGATGGGTTAATACTTACTTGTTTGAATGACTTGATCACTCATCTTATTTCACTAATTGGACTGAGTTGAAAAACTAATCTTAATTAAAGGTCTAATCAAATCATCTAATGTTGCTAGATGCTAGGAATAAATTTAACTGATTTTGCTTAATAAAAGTCATGTTTGTAGTGCAAGGAGTCTTTCGGTCAGGAATTGAGAAATCGTATTGAGTTTGAGTTCTGAAGTTAAGGAATTGATTTAGATACACCTTATTAGTGTCAAGAGCATTGAGTAACAGATTTTGTATGCAGTGAATTAGTAATAGTACAATAGATGAAGATTAGTGAAGTTCAACCCCAACACGCTTATCATTATCATTTTAATTTAATTCTTAATCAATCATGTTTTATTCTGTTATTTCCAAACCACTTTTCCATTACAAATTCAAATAGATTATAGGTTACTACATTGCATGAACAAAATTTATGGATATGACTTTGTTTGTGTTACAACTAAACAAGTTTTTGACATTATTGCTGGAAATTTGTACTAAGATAATCCAGTAGTTATAATTATGTTCTATGTACATATATTGCAATTTTAAATTTGGTAGTTGATCTTTATGCTCACTTGTTATTAAGTTGTTCTTGTATTGTAAAGAAGACAAATGAAAAGTATGTTATTTGATCCTAAATGTTAGAGATGTCAAAATGAGTTTCAACCCGTGAGTCAAACCGGCTCACCATGGGTTCGAGCTAGGTTGGGTTGAGAAAAATTCAGTTTTTTCAAAAGTGGGTTGAACTCAACCTGGCTCACTTAACTCACAGGTTAAACAGGTTCGAGTCAGGTTGAAGGTGGGTTGACCCACTTAACCCACCAACATTTTTTTATATTTTTTTAATTTTTTTAATAATTATTTACTACTCTTAATTATATAGGTTCACAATTTCATATTTTTAAATGCTAGAATGTTGCTTAATAATATTTGAATAGTTTGAATGTTTAATTAATTTGATTATTAAGTTATATAGGTTGATACTTTAATCTTTAATTATAATCTTTATAGTAAATTACTCAAGCAACCGTCTTATAAACAAATTTTTCTAAATTATGATCAAAGTGTATAGTTTTTTTATTTATATTTTGTTGAATAGTATGACAAAATATGTGTAATATTAGTCATGTTTTCTTGGACTATATGACACTTTCTTGAAAATAATTCATCATATATTGGTGGTGAGCATGATGAAAACATTGATTCTTGATTTTACTATGATTGTCATCTCATGAGTTACTTAAAAAATAATTTAAATATTTAAATACTTAAAAATAAATAAATAAATAATTTTTTATGTGGGTTGGTGACCCTATCTACCTAACTTACCAACCCGTGAGGGTTGAACGGATTATAAAATTTCTAGTTCATCATAAAGTGAACCAGGTTAAATTCACTTATTTTTAACCCAACTTGAATCATTCTGTGTGAATATTTTGACTTACTTATGACATATACACCTTGACATGTACACCTTAAAGACATTAAAAAAAAAACACGTTCAATGCAGGATATATGTTAATTAATAAATTATCACGTACATACATATATGTCAATGTGATATTACTAAAATGTCATATTTTGAGAATCGAAAAGAAAAAGTCGTAAATATGAAACTCTTTTAAATAAACATAAATTTTTTATAGTATTTTTTTAATTTAAATTATTGTAACTTAACTTATGTTTAAATTTAAATGTTATCTTTTTTTTACTACTTAATTTCTTTTGAGACAAGATTATAGTTTTTACTCGAAATATGTCAATTTTTTATACGCATTGATTGTTTTTCTATCTATTTGTAAAATTATTTTTATTTTATTAAGGGTACCTTTATTTTATTAAAATTTACACTTACATAAATTTAAGTTTATAATTTACTTATTCAAGATAATATTAATTAATTTAAATTTTAGTGCAATTTATTTTTTTTCTGCCAACATTTTATAATGACTTTTTTGGTATAATTTTAATTTTATTTCAACTTTATTTTATATCCTTACAAATTAGTTTTTAAATTAAATTAAATTATTTTATACAATTAGTTATACTAACAGAATTAAAAATTATATTATTGTATAAGCTAAAATGACTCGTTTAACATATGACTTAAGTTGTAATTGTTTAAATATTGTTTTAATCTTTAATTAAAGTTCACTTTTAATAAAATAATACTTTAATTATTTTATGAATATGTCAATTTACATTTTTTTTTAATTTTATCACACTTATTCATAAATTTTTTATTATTTCTTTTTTATCTTTTATTCTCCCACTTTTCACTCCTTAGTATAAATAAAGGTTTAGGATAGTATCTATATTAAAAAAAAGGTTATATTTGGTATCTTATACTATTTCCACATTATTAAAAAAAATATTATTTTTACGTTTTTTATCAGCATATTTAATAATATAGGAAAATAATATTTTAACAATGATAAACTATTTATTTAAGTAAAAGAGTACTATTTCATCATTTTAATTAAAAAAAATTAATCTATTTTAATTATATTGATAGAAAATTTGTCAAGTTTGTCAAAAAAAAGTTTTGTGAGTAACTCATTTTCCTTTTGGTTATTCAATCTTGACATTTTATATTGCTATTATTTACTCATAACACCATTTTAAACTCGCACGATGATATTTTGATAATTTTATTTTACAATTTGACATGCTATTTTTTAAATGATTTCAGAATATAAAGAAATGAGAAAATAAAAAAATAGAATGTCACCTGTCACCTGAAATTATTAGAGAAAATTATCAAAATTTAGTTGTTAAAAAATTATTTTTCTTCTCAACAAAAATAATTTAAAAAAGTTGATATAATTTAAAATAAAAACTTATTAAATATAACGTAATCAATCACTCATTAGAAAGGAATACCAAAAATTTCCATAGCAAAGACTCCCTTTGAAAAGGTTGGCTTAGAAAGTTGCAAGTTGTTCCTACTAAATTATTATATTTTGGTAGAAAAACCGAAAGATGAGATTCTATAATAATGATTTGATCCAAGTGCTTGGAGAATAGATACACATTTCCAATCCAACTGTAAGTTCATTAGAGCATAATAAAACATGTCATCCACATTTTCTTCTGCACAATTTTCATTTGGGGGGAAAGGATCAATCAGTGAACAACCAGTTCCAAACTTTATATATATTTATAAGTGTGTGTATGTGCACTTGAGTAATGAAAATAAAGATGTGGAAAATGGGTGAACCAAAGCCATATTTGGCAATGTTTGTAGTGCAATTGATATATTCAGGGCTAACCTTGCTGTCCAAGGCTGTGTTCAACAGGGGAATGAATACCTTTGTGTTTATATTTTACAGACAGGTGATTGGTGCAGTTATTTTGGTTCCTCTGGCCTTCATACTTCAAAAGTAAGTGTGTAATTAAGGATCTGTTTTTCTTTCCTACTGTGTTTATGTAATTAATATATCACTGACATGTATTTTATTTATGATATGTTCCGGAAAAAGAGAAGTATCAGTGTCACTTTCCTTTTCAACCTTCTGTAAGATTTTTGTGTCTTCATTTTTCGGGTATGGTATTGTTATTTTTTCTATATGATTTTTCATAAAATGTTTTTACTCTGAGAGGGAACCTTATGCATATGACTTTAATATGTTGCTTTTCAGAGTAACTTTGAGTCTAAATATGCAAGCTATTGCCCTTGTTTACACATCTGCCACTCTGGCCGCTGCAATTGTCAATTCCCTCCCCGCATCTACGTTTTTCTTTGCTGTGTTGCTCAGGTAATATGTGTGATATGTATCAGTTTTTATCTCTTTTTCAGAATGGATGGAACATATACAAAAATCTTTGGTGTATATTACATGAGATTTCTCTTTGCCGATTCATGTGATGAGTGTTCATTGCATTCGAATCTTGCAGAATGGAGAAGGTGAATATAAGGACAAAATGTGGAGTTACAAAGATAGCAAGTGTATTTCTGTGTTTGGTTGGTGTAGCCACCCTTGCATTTTACAAGGGACCACAGTTAAGGATTGCTCATCATCATTACTACAATCATCATGAGGATCATTTTTCATCCACCAAAAGATGGGTATTGGGCTCTTTACTTTTGTTCTTAAGCGTCATCATCTGGAGCCTTTGGCTTGTAATTCAGGTACATCCACTCGTGTTGCATATATTTCTGATATTTCAACTTATGTTTTATAAGTTCATGTATACACACATAATTCTGTTTTTTGTGGTTGGTTCACTATATTTATGATCCCAAAAAGAGCAGGCTCAAATTCTTAAAAGCTACCCTGCAAAGCTGAAGTTCACGAGCCTTCAGTGTTTATCGAGTTCAATCCAGTCATTTTGTATTGCTATAGCTTTTGAAAGAGATATTGAGCAGTGGAAGTTGGGTTGGGACATGAAACTGCTTGCAGTTGTTTACTGTGTAAGTATCAAAAACTGTGATATATAATGTAGTTGTTGAATTCTACATTAATAAAAGTTTAGATGAGTAAAGTTTGAAATGGTGGTGCATCTTAAAGGGGACACTAGTGACTGGACTCATCTACTACTTGCAAGCTTGGGCCATCCAAAAGAGAGGACCAGTTTTTCCCGCGATGTGGAACCCACTGAGCTTTGTAATTGCTACCACAGGTTCCATATTTCTATTGGGCGAACCCCTGCGTTTGGGAAGGTGAGAAACAAGATTCATTATTACTATGATGTTTTCCACTCAAATTTATACATTACTTCATTTATGATCAAATGTACAACAGTAATATATATATATATATATATATATATATATATATATATATATATATATATATATATATATATATATATATATATATATATATTATACATGATATATGTAATAAACTAATACAAATGTTGAATTCTTAATCTGCAAAATGAAACAAAAATCATAGTGAGAAATAATCTTTTCACACATTAATGTGTTACCAATTTTTTCTTTTGTAGTAGTTATTATTGTTGGATTTAGAATAAATTTAAATGAATTAGTCGTTGGAATCTTAACAGTAGTTAATGAATTAATCATTATGAGTAGTTAATGAGTTAGTTGTTGTGAGTAATTAATGTATTAACCATTGTTGATAGTTAATGTACTAATCATTTATAGTAGTTGTGAGTACAACGGACAGAAAAATGAGTCTATAAATTGTATTATTCATTGTATGAAAACAATAAGAATAACACAAGAGTTAAATAAAGGTTTTTCACAAGTGAAGTTTGTTGTCTACAAAGTGGTATCAAGAGCTAGTTAGCTTAAGTGTCTGAGTGGGACAAAAAAGATAGAGCTTGAGTGTGTGGGTGTTTGAAAAAATGAGAGAGTAAGATGGTCACTCTTATAAACAGTGTGCCCCTGTCCAAGTTGACAAAGGCGGTCAACTATGACAATTGGAATCTCAAAATGAAGGCCCTTTTTGTCTCCCAAGATAATTGGGAGGTGGTTGAATATGATTTCGATGAACCAGTCAACACCACAAATTTTTCAAATGCCAATTGAAAGAGTTGAAAGAAACACATTTGAAGAACAAGGCAACTTTGTACATTCTTTACCAAGTTGTGGATGAGTATGACTTTGAGAAAATTGCAAGTGCCAAATCTTCAAAAGAAGTGTGGGATATTTAGGAGAAGGCGTATAAGGGGGATGACCAGGTGAAGTAAGTGTGGCTCCAAACACTTAAGGGCGAGTTGGAGAGCATGAAGATGAAGAGACAAAAGGAGTAGCCAAGTACATTACTCGAGTTGAAACCGTGACAAACCAACTTACTAGAAATGGAGAGGTTGTCTAGTAGCCGAGTTATGGAGAAAATTTTGAGGTCGATGACTTATGACTTCGTGAATGTGGTGTGTGCGATTGAGGAGTCTAAGGACCTATCAAAGCTCACAGTTAAAGAGCTTGCAGGATCTCTTGAAGAACATGAACAACGAAAAAAGAGGTGGGACCCACTTTATCAATTACTCCAAACGAAGATGTCAATTAAAGATGAGACAACTAAGAACATTCAAGGCAAAGGATGAGGCATAGAAAGCGGTCCTGGAAGTAGAAGTCAAGGACAAGAAGAAGAGAAAGAACAGTCTGATCAGGAAAATTGACATGGAAGAGGACGAGGTCCATGGAGAGGAGGTTGGTCGAGCACCTCAAATGTTGAGTGCTTCAAGTGTGGCAAGTGTGGCAAGTATGGCAAGTATGACCATTACACAAAGGATTGTTACTCTGACAAGTGTTTCAGTTGTGATAAGGTCAAACATTTTGCTAAAATTTTCCATCTAAAGTAAAATAATAGATGATCAACCTCACAAAAGAAGTAGAATTGTTGATGGTGGCATGTAGCTCAAGGACTGAGCATAAGGGAGTAGAGAACTTAGCAAGTAAACCAAGTAGGTTGGAGAGGTTGGTAAGATATGTAGATAGCCCAAATACCGCGATGGAGCATATAAAAAGCTTGAGTAGCTCGATGGAGTAAGTGAATATCTCAAAAAGCTCAGTGGGGAGCCTAGGTAGCTCAATAGATCATGTAGATAGCTCAAAATTTGAAGAGTTTGTAATCCAAAGGTCAGATATTGTAAAAAGTGATTTGCAACAAAGAGTTGAAAAGGAGGTTAGAGGTAATGCAATTTTATAAACAAGTTTAGAGAGAAGGAAGCAAGTTTTGCATAAGTGACACTTGGAACTTGAACGAGATGTCTCAAGTTTGCAAAAATAGTTGCAAGTAGATATGGCTCTGAGAGCTACATTGGAGGTGCAAGATGAAGAGTGGCGACTTGCAATGGTAAGCAGATAGATGTAATTGAGCGCAACAATACGTGAAAATTTTATGATCCCTCAAAAGGAGGTCAGCCTATTGATAAGAATTTGGTTGAGAACAAGTTGACTACTAAGATAAAATGCAAAAAATGAAAGAGTAGAGAACAAGTTGGCCACATTGAAAGAAAAGTACAAGTTGGCCCTAAACAAAGTGAAAGTGAAGTCAGTCATGAAGAAAGTGAAGAACTTGGCTATTCATGAAAGCGATAAGCACAATGTGAGACGAGTTATTGCATGTGGAAAGTCGGGATGAAGATTAGAGGAACCAAGATGAAGGATAAGAGAAACATTTAAGTTTACTGGAGAGTTTTGTTAGGTTTAGAATAAACTTAAATGAATTAGTCGTTGGAGTCTTAATAGTAATTAATAAGTTAACTGTTTTTGGTAATTAATGAATTAGTCGTTGTGGGTACTTAATGTACTAACCGTTGTTAGTAATTAGTGTACTAGCCGTTTATAGCCATTGTGAGTACAACGGACAGAAAAATGAGTCTTTAAATTATATTGTTCATTATATGAAAACAACAACAATAACACAAGAGTTGAATAAAGTTTTTTCACAAGTGAAGTTTGTTGTCTACCATTGTTAAGACACACTTTTAACATTAAAACACTTTTTAACAAACATACTTACAACTTAAATTAATTATAATTGTACTGATAAAATAATTTACGGTTGAAATAAATAGTGGATAATTTCGTGAATTATATTTTCAAATCTCATAATCATTTCAGTAGTGTACAAAAGTTTTTCAAATTTAAAAACTAAACTAAGAAATGTAACACCCCATTTAATTAATAACGCTAATTAAAGGAATGTCACGTGGAATAGTATTAGAAACAAAGTCTTGGAGTGTAGACAATACTCCTCACGATTATCCAAGAGAAAACCCGAATAAGAAAAGGGCACACTACGATGCCACAACAAAGTATAAAATTTTAAGCCTAAAGATCAGCGGTACACGGGCCATAGCCCTAAAGGAAAGTCCAAGTAAACCTAGATCCAGTCCAAGCAGACTATGCAGCGGAACCTCCATCACCCTGATGATTACGGGGAGTTCTCACCTCTACTCACATCAACAAGTTGATGATCATTGCAAAAGAAAAGACCACACCACATAACATACAACAAACAACAGAAGGGTAAGCTAGAGCCAAAATTAGTTTTATCATGCAATCATATATACTTTCACCGTTCATGAAGAACTGGTTGTCGTAGAAATCACTAGGTCATGAGTAAGATAGTTCTTTCCACGCACCTCTTACCATTTCTAAGCATCATCTGCCACTATCCCGCTGCGCTACTCTGATTCATACACAAGGTCACTTGTTTGTTTACTCAGAATAATGATCCTTTCGTGTCCGCCATGACAAGGAAGCAATCGCCGTTGAGAAACCTTCCTCGAGACCCCTATAAAACTTGCAGAACCCCTTTAAACTCCTCTTTTGATAGCCTTAGCGTTCCATTTTCTCAACAATGTATCTATCCTTTTAAAACCATATTCCTTATTAGTCACTCCAACCTTAGTCAATACTTTTCTCTAACGACTTGACACACCACAACTTCTTTTTGAAGATTCACCAAACTTACAGTCATCTTGGTGATTATACCAAGTTTATACCATTATGTCTCCAATAACTCTTTCACTTGTTTCTTTTACTTCACAATCCCAGCATAAATCCTCCAATTAGAAGCTATTAACACAAGTTCGACTTCAAACCCAAATGCATAAGTGAACTTCACCACTCCAAAGCGAAAATTCTAATATTTACTTCAGAATAAATCTATAACTCTTCTACCACTGAGATTCCTTGCATCTATTTTTTGCTTGCCGTTGTCGTATAACTCTGATTCACATGACACCCTGCCCTCATCTTTCAGTTTGATCCACATTTGTTACACTACTACTGACTTATCTCTTTAAATCAAAGGATACTACTTCGTTGGGGATCACATCTCCTAAGAATGAGATTAAGAAAACAACCAATTCACCCTTGAGATTATGTCCCAACCTTGCAAAGGAAACAATTCAAATTGGCTTTGAATTTAAATCCTTTGGTCACCATGAAACATGAAACACACCCGAGTAAACTTCACTTGATCGCAATTGTAGCAAACCACCATCTCAACCCCAACTCCCTCTTGCAGGCACCCATGACTCCTCTACCATATGGGCGATACCAAGAGGTATACGATCCCAAACAAAACCAAACCCATATCCCAAGCACCACTTTTATACCTTGTATCCTCGAATTTGATCATTTGTCCTAATCACTCTAGCACCAACTATCGTATACACCATTTCAATTTCTTCAAACTTTTCTTCTCCTTTCATTCTTTAGTGTATTTTGCCCCCACTAGTTCTTGCCATTCCTACAAGATCCAACACTTAGGTTTCTTGGTCTCAGTCCAAGGTCAATTGTTCTGCTCATGTGAACTACTTTTCCTTGAAACATCCTTCTATCAACTACAAAGACCAATCATCTCCTTCTGACTATCCAACCTAGTACAAAACCTTTATGCCACTTCATTTTTATCCACATATTATTTTTCCCTTTACTTAGGAAACATCATCTCACTTGACTGATCCATAAGCTCTGCTCCATCTTAGCCTCCAACTAGGGATTTGTTGTCTTTTTACACCCCATGGTCTTTATCTTTCTCAGCTTGCTCGATGCCAATCAATTTCATTATTTTCTGGAACCCAGGATTTTGCCAATTGCTTCTCTTCCACCAATCCAAGAAAACACTAGATATGGCCATACGACCATATCTAATGACACTTCTCTTAACATCACATGTATCTGTAGAACTTTGAATCCTGGTATTGCCGGAATGTAGAACCAATTTTCCTTAAACGTTGTTACACTTGCATGCACTGATATCTCCCATATGTTCTAACCTCTAGATTCAACTCATTTTGGAAAACTTGCGGTATTTGATCCCAAACTTGTCCTTGAAGCTCCCTTATTCCAATCGTTGCTAAACTCCAACATCTTTTCTCAAATTATTAACCCAAACTTAGCTTTCCTTGCTCAACAGTATACATCACACATCAACTTCCTATCTTTGAGGCAAGAAGTTGTCTCTTAGACCTCATCCAACACTTGTAAAGGAAAGCAGGCCAAGTTGACATTGGATCTACATTCCCTTATTTCTATAGACACCAGACACAAAGTACAGAGGCATAACAAGATAAACTAGAACATATGAAGCAACACTCCATCATCTACAGACAACCAAACCTTTTTGTCTGTCACCCTTCTTTACCCAGCCAGTAGAATTAAGAAAGGAAAAACAACCTTTAATATAGTCATGAGTGTGCACCCTCATTACATTATCAAGGCGTTTTTCTGTTCTTAAAACTTTTGGTTTTAATGACACACTTGCCTAGACATGACTACTCACACCTGCGAGGTATGACAAACCCACAACCTCGGGTCATCCTAAGGACGAACTGCTCTGATACCATAAATGTAACACCCCCATTTAATTAATAACGCTAATTAAAGGATGACACGCGAAATAGTATTAGAAACAAAGTCTTGGAGTGTAGACACTACTCCTCACGATTATCCAAGAGAAAATCCGAATAAGAAAAGGACACACTACGATTTCATAACAAAGTATAAAATATAAATCATCAACATTTAAAATTTTAAGCCTAAAGACTAGCGGTACACAGGCCATAGCCCTAAAGGAAAGTCTAAATAAACCTAGATCCAATCCAAGCAGACTATGCAGCGGAACCTCCATCACCCTGATGATTACGGGGAGTTCTCACCTCTGCTCACATCAACAAGTTGATGATCATTGCAAAAGAAAAGACCACACCACAGAACATACAACAAACAAAAGAAGGGTAAGCTAAAGCCAAAATTAGTTTTATCATGCAATCAAATATACTTTCACAGTCCAATATACATACATAATCCAAGCATGTTATGAACTTTCAATCAATACACTAAGACTCGACTCGACTCATCCGGATACATATAATCTAGTCGGATTCAGCAGATGCTTGCACTTGTGGTGGATACCTCTGCTCACCCCCGAGCTATGTGTTACAAGTGTTACAATGAATCAATCCCTCACACACAAGGTTAGCCCTTAGTGAGTTTCAGGCCTCCTGCTACTCTCACCACAAGAGTCAATCCGCTCTAAGTGAGACTAACTGACTCCTTAGAGTGTCAGGATGCAACCTTACCTTGAATCCTTACCAAATTATATAGATGGGGCACCACCATGGACACCCACTAACATGGGCCATGGAATTACGTCCCGACCACTGAAGCACGACCCTGAAATCCCACCTAGAGATCTCAAGGAATTATGCACTGACCCTTGACCAATCATGCTCAAACAATCAAATAATATTTATCATGCAAATAATCTCAGACCAACCTTTATAAACCATACTCATTCATATTCGAATGTAGAATCAATACCAACTCATCCTTCCCAAACCATGAATGTAGAATTTCATCTCATACCAATACCATGCCACTTTAATTACCAACCATCTCATACATGCCACATGCTAAGGTCATATTAAACTTATCAATCACAGACCATAAACCATTATACTCATACCCATTCGCCCAATTCATGATTTTAAAAGTAATTGAATCAATCCACAAGTTCAAGTTAAAGTAAGGAATTAAAATTCTGCAGCAATTCTCGCTTAAGCTAGACTGGTCTCGCTTAAGCTAGAAATTCTCGCTTAAGCTAGACTGCTCGCGCTTAAGCTAGAAATTCTCGCTTAAGCTAGACTGATCTCGCTTAAGCTAAAATCTCTCACTTAAGCTAAACTGACAGCTTTTCACTGGTTTCAACATGTAAAAACACAAAATCTCAAACAACAAAAACTAAAGAAAACACAAACTCGTTGCATAAAACGTTGGCATCATATTTTCATGCTTTAAAAGGGTAAACAAATCAATCATGGGAGCATACAAGTATTTAAACAACTCTGTCGTCAATCTCGCTCAAGCTAAGGAGCTCTCGCTCAGGCGACAGGGGTCCCTCGCTCAGGCGACAGGGGTCTCTCGCTCAAGCGAAAAGCTTTCGCTTAAGCGAGATTGAAAACAGAGAGCACTTCGAGTTCTCACTCAAGCTATCTCATCTCGCTCAAGCGAAAGGCCTTCGCTCAAGCACTCGAGACCAAAGGGGGGCGAGTTACTGCCATTCTCGCTTAGGCGAGAGCTGCTCGCTTAGGTGAGAGCTTCTCATTTGGGCGAAAAACAGCTCACTTAGGCGAGCATAGCAGATCTCACCTGCTCTCACGCATGGCAAGCCAAAAATCCATCCATAAATAATACACAAATTATTTTCACACCATAAAAAACAAATCAAATCATCAAGAGCACCCAATAGAACCAAATCAGGCACATTATTTATAAAAGTATAAAAAAAATCCTAGCTTCCCTTACCTGGGAAGGAGCTAATATCGGGCTTCGACTCTTACACCAACGGGACTGGCAGCTCCAAGAGCAGATCTAAGAAGTGAAGACGAGCTGAGTTTAGAGCTAGCTTGACCAAGATTGGGGCTAAACCCTAGCAGAGCCTCTGTGGGGTAAAGGAGAGTGTGAGAGTACTGTTTCTGCAAGAATGACAGAAGTGAGAGGGGTTTGGCTGCCTTAGGGGCCTTGGACACCCTATGGGCCAGCCCTTAGACCCATAAGATTAGGGGCAACACTTTAAAAATTAAGGCAGAATAAAAGAGGATTTTACAATAAATAGTTTAATTCTCAATAAAAAATAATTTAATTTTTGTATGCAATTTAATTTAGTTCAATTCTATTTTTTCTGTTGAGTTTGTTTTTTTAACACTCGTACACCTTCACTATTGTATGATTTAGAATAAGGTACGTGTCTTATAGTTCTTTAGGTGCTTTATCTACTTTTATTCTTTTATTTGTAACTTTGTCTACTTTTAATATCACTGCTCATCCCAGTGGGTTTTATGGGACCATAGCACAATTTCTTAATCTAAAGTCTTTCTTTTTGTAGTTAGATTCTAACATAGGATTTGCTCAAGAATCGACCATTTAAGGTAACCATGTAATTTTTGGGACATATTCTTTTTAAGGGACAGTAAAAAAAAAACTTAATTAATAAAAATATAAAAAAATGTACACAAAATTGATATATTATTCTAGAATATGAATATTAAATCGCCAAAAAAATGAACAAAATTGAGGTTCAATAAATATTGCAATTCAACCAAATGTAAGAATACATAAGTATCGTAAAATTAGAAATATTAAATACATAAAAGTGTTTTCGTTTCTTTCAAAAGTATAATTCTTCAGCAATATCTAATTCATATTTTAAAAAACAGTACTCTAACATGATTAAAATAACTAAAATCGTAAGATACAGCACGAGTAAAAAAAACAGTAAAATCGCTGAAAACAAACAAGTTGTAAATTGAATTTGACCGCTATTGATTCCTTTCTATATACGAACAAGTATTGGAACACTTGATTACTATGTATAAATGTAAATATACGATTCTTTCCATTTGCATGTTTACCAGTTTGATGTGTGTAATTATATTTTTTTTTTTTGTCATATTCCTCTGACATCACATCAGTATACTTTCATATGAAAAAAGTTAGGTAATCTGCATTAATATAATCAACAAAAGTTATGAAGTACACTGTGATCAAAAGCAAAAAGTAAAAAAAGAAAAGAAAAGTAATTTTATACTCCGTTGCCCTAATCCTCTAAATTTTTGGTTTCAGTGTGTTGGGAGGTATTGTGCTGATTATAAGCCTCTATAGTGTTCTTTGGGCAAAAAGCAAAGAAGAAGTGAGTCATCATCAGAATTGTTTAC
>Ga0209589_1009430_pt1 | contig 14752 bp, 6 predicted proteins | sample CowpeawhiteBW_FD_187525 | JGI IMG/M metagenome (GOLD analysis project Ga0209589, IMG submission 187525) | Root nodule microbial communities of legume samples collected from California USA - Cow pea white BW (SPAdes) (version 2) | ecosystem: Host-associated > Plants > Roots > Nodule | place: USA... | reverse complement strand
AATCTAAAATAAATAAATATATATATATATATATATACACGCGTAACAGCAGCAAACGAAAGTCAGAAAAATAAAAAAAAAAATGAAATGAAAAAATAAAAGCAAGATATAATGTTCAGTAAAAGGAGAAAGAGAATAAGAAGGGAATACGTACGCACGAGGGAACAAGAAAGAGGGAAAAGAAAAGAAGGGAACAGTGACGCCGCTGAACCAGAGACCCGACGGAGCTGCGACGCGAAGCGACCGGAACTGCGACGTCGACGAGCGGAGCTACGGCGTCGAAGGTGATGAAGATCAAACTCGAGATCACGAAATAGGTCAACGTTCGATTAGGATTTTCCATTTGGGATTTGGGCTTCGATCTCTGCTTACAATTGGATTTTCGATTTGGGTCGTTGGGGTTTTAATTTGGACTTAAAATCTGAATGCCAACGACATGTTTTTCTGTCATTTCATGCCGTTTTTCGAATTCGGTAACTCGGTCTCAAACTCGCGAGTCTGGTACGAGTCAGCGAATTAACTCCGAGTTTGAAAAATAACGAATTTATATGTGAGTTAACTCGTCAACAGTGTCATGACTCGCAGACTCGTACGGGTTTACGAGTCAACCCGCGAGTTCGATAACCTTGGATGAAATGCTTAAAATTTGATTTTGTACTATTGTTGATGGATACAGATTTTGGCTGTTAGCGATAATTGATGAATGGAGGGCGACGGCGAGGAGTTGACGGCGCAGGAGACTGCTTTGTATGATCGACAAATCAGGGTTTGGGGAGCCGATGCTCAAAGAAGGTTCCTTCTTCTTCTTTTACTTTTGAAATTCTTAATTGTTTTATGCTCGGTTTATTCTGTTACTTTGTTCTCATAACCTAATTACATTCTGCTATTTTTATTTTTCATCGTATCTAATTTAAAAATTTAAATAAATTCTCCATGCAGCATTTTAATTATAGTTTCTGTTTGTTATTCTGGTTTACCTAGATTAAGCAAAGCTCATGTCTTGGTCTATGGAATGAAAGGAACTGTAGCTGAGGTAAATCCACCACTTTATATTTTTTGTTTCTCTAATTTGACTTTGACACACAAAACATAAAAATGACTAAAATAGGATGTTGGGTTTGGTTACCGGTTCTTCTTGTTGCACTTTCTTTTGTATCCTTCTCATGTTTTTGTCATATTGTGTGGTGTTTGAGTTTACTTTTGTTGGTCAGTTTTGCAAGAATATTGTTCTTGCTGGAGTAGGTAGTCTGACTTTAGTAGATGATCGGGTTGCTACTGAGGAGGCACTTTCCTCAAATTTTCTCATCCCTCCTGTTGAGGATGTGTATGGTGGAAAGACCCTTGCCGAGCTTTGTTGTAATTCTCTTAAAGATTTCAATCCTATGGTTCGTGTTTCAGTTGAGAAAGGTTTTTGTTTCAAACCCGTCCCTTCTTAGTTTGGTTTCTGCTTCTGCATTGCTTTCTTGTGGCTTTTGACATTATGTTGTGTTTGTACTTTTATGTTGTTCATCTTGGCTTCAGGGGATTTGTCAAGCTTTGGTGTTGAATTCTTCAGCAAGCTCGATGTTGTGGTCGTCAGTTGTTGCTCACTTTCAGCCAAAGTAGTTTGGAATATTTTTTACTTCCGATGCTGTACATAGTTGCTGTACACAAAATAACTTTACACATTTCCCATACTGTAAAGTGTCTTTTAACATTCTTGTTTGCCTTTTTTTCTTTGTTTGTAGAAACTGGCTAATGACAAATGCAGAAAGCTATCAAAACGTGTAGCATTTTATGCTGTTGACTGTAGGGATTCTTGTGGTGAAGTTTTCGTTGATTTGCAGGATTATAAATATTCAAAGGTACGCTTCACTTCACTGAAACTAATTTGTCACAATTATTGGATTTCACGACTAGATATTTTTTCTTTGATTGTGTCGAGTCAATTTGTGTGATTTTTATATGACGATGGTTTGTAAAGAACTCAATTTGTACTATATTTGTGATTACAATGAATAAAAGGTCGTCATTTTTGGTATGATTTTTTTTTTCTTGCTATTAGTGGTAGAAGCTACAAGGGAAGCATAAGTACAAGTTCATAAAAACAGAAAAATTAGTGAACGCATAAGTTGGGATATATGACACTTAAATTCTTATATTCACATTGCTGCCCGTGATTGTGGATTGTATGTCTTACTATTTGATAATTAGACTCATTAAGACTTTTCAAAATCATTTTTGTTTTTTTGTTATGCTCATGGTTATTAAACTTTTGTGTTAACCCGTAGACTTGGGACGGGTTTACGTCTCCACGAAGATGCAGCTGATTAGCTTGGTTGCAAACATGTTTTTAGCAAGCTCAATTGAACTTGCACAATCCTGGGACCTTGTTGTGGTAAAAACCTTTTTCCCAAAATTATGGTTTTTGGTGATGTTTGGCAGCATTGATGTCAATCAGGCATTGTGATCGCAGGGCGTAAGAGAAGAGTTTCTGTCCCTGCTTTTGTTGTTGTAGGTGCTCTTTGTCATCTGTTCTTAGTAACTCTTACGAGTTTTCAGTTCAACTTTATGGATCTTTCCAAGTTTACATAGACTGTTGAGTTTAACAACCTTGCTTATGTTTTGTGACAAGAAATAAATTGTTTGTGAATGCAAGTAGTAAATTGTAAGCATTAGATGATCCCGGAGTGCTTTCTAAAGCTGCATCTATTTTCTTTTTAACACTCTATTCTTATTTGGCAGAAAAAACAGGATGAAACCGTTGAATGCGATTTGAAATATCCTTCTTTTGAGGTATGCCAGTCTTAATTCGTTATAGTTGCAATACTACTTTGTATTTCTTTTCAATATGAGAAGAAATCCTTTAATGTTTCCCAAAATAGTATGTGTTGCAATTCCTAAGACCTTCAAAACTTATACCTACATTTATCTATTTTATCATCTGCATAAAGAAATAAAAATAACAGTTGAAATAACATGTTTATTTTGACCCGAAGGGTAGTTGATGCAACCGGTAATCATTATAGGAGGCCATACTATTAATTTGCATCAGGTACCCCCATGGTATGACTTCAAATGCATAATACTTTTAAATTCAGCGATCCTAGTATCATAATTTAGAAATCAGGAAAGAGAAGTATCCTCTTTTCTATCATGTACTTTAGGTCTGCCATGCTTCCCACATGATTTCTTTGCTGGAATTAAAATTTCAGAGTTGTGTTGATTTTGTAAAATAAAAGTGGGCCTGTAAAACAATCTGAAATGGCAGATGTGGGATTAGTGTTATTGTGCTTGTGATTTTGTCTTGGTTGTCTATGTCTTTAATAGTTTACTGGAGTGACCATCCTTTTGTATTTGAGAGCTATTTTCGTGAGTGTGGCTATTTCTTTTTTCCTGCAGGATGCATTGTCAGTACCTTGGAGGTCACTTCCCAAGAGAATGTCAAAGCTGTACTTTGCAATGAGAGGTATGGTAAACTGTACTGCTCTGTTTGTAAGTAAAACACAAGAAAACGAAGTGATTCTAATCAATTGGAAATTGAAAACTTTACTGTTGATTGGGTCCTTAGACTGTGTTAACAAAGAAGATATAGTGAAAGACGTGGAGTGAAAGCTTGCTTCTTGTGTGTGAAACAAGTTTGTTTTCATTCTGAAGTAAACAATTAATACATATCTATTTTTATTCTCTTCCTTTGAATTTTATGATCAGTCTGGTCTGTAGACAAATTTGCAGTTAGTAACGTTTTGTTGTCCATTGCAGTAATTGAAAAGTTTGAAGAGGCCGAAGGACGTAGTGCTGGGGAAGTTTCAATTGCAGATCTTTCTGCTGTTCTCAAGCTGAAAAAGGACCTATGCACCGCACAAGTATGCTTCCTGAAATTTGTTATTTTGCTGGTATTACAAAATCCTCTTTATATCTGATATTTATGTTTGTGTTGACAGTCTCTCAACGAATCTCATGTGCCTGACACTCTTTTAGAAAGATTGGTGACAAATGCAACAGAATTTCCTCCTGTTTGTGCTCTTATGGGGGGAATTCTTGGACAGGTACTAACTAGTTTTCATTGCGTTGCAAAAATGTTTGTGATATTTAACTGACGAGGTTGACTTTAACGTCTCAGGAGGTTATCAAAGCAATTTCTGGAAAAGGAGATCCGCTAAAGAATTTTTTCTTTTTTGATGTTTTCGATGGGAAGGGCATTATAGAAGACATATCTGCGAATTGATTAATGGCTGAATTTTCGGTAATCTAAATCTGGGATGTAAGGTTTTGTCAAAACAGCACAGAAAAACTAGTAAAATTCTAAGATCTCTGAAAAGAAACTGACCCTTCTTATTAACTGCTCGTATTAGTTTCTTAGTTGGTAATTATTTATCTAGACTAATGACAGTTACAGTTAGGATCTTCTAATTGTGAAGAAACTAGTCACTCAAATGTATGTAAGCACTTTGGACCGTGGATTGTATTTCATCATCGAATGGCTTTTGAAGTTATGAAGCCTTATTTTCCTTATGTTTATGTGTTCTTCTAGAGGGTACACGTAGCTATTTGCTTTTCTTCAAATCTTCTCTATTTCTCTTAAATTAAATATTTTTAACATTTACTGTGTTTTTCATTTTTTTTTACTTAACTATTTATTAAATAGCATGATAGGTAACAAAGCATGATAGATACAGGTTATTACAATTTACATTTTATGTGTATGCAAAATAAGTCATTGTAGTACTTTTTCTGTATAATTGATGAAATCAGATCATATTCATTTAACACCAATGAAGACGATTGAGGATATATTTGATTATTCTTTGTACTTATATTTATTGATGTCATTCAATGATTATTTATATGAAGTTTATTTTTTTTTGTTATTTATTTGTAATTCTGATGCTGGAATTATTTATTAGCAATAAATTTACACACAGATATCTACAATTTTTTTGCGTGTCATGATGTATTCCTGAAAATTATTATAAATTAGTTTCCCCCCGTTAATTTATGTTGAATAATACTGTTTCTATGGCCATTGTTTTGATCTCTATTTAGTGTTTGCCAACTTATCAGAAAACCTTTGTACATCCTTTCCCACAATCTTAATTTTATTTTCAATCCCAGCTTTCTTTTTATGTTAATCTTCCATATGTTTGATCATAAAAAAATTATTTAATAAAAAAACTTGTATTCTGTCTAAAGTAATATTTGCCAAAGTTTTGCACACCCCGTATTCATACTTTTCTTCATGGTTCGGTTATCCATAATAATATAAAACAGATTTTTATTTACTATATATGAATTGTTGCGTGTAGTGAGTGTGAATAATATTCTTAACTTTCACCTAAAACGACAAAAAAAAAACTTGGTTATGAATAAGTGTTAAGTTTATAGTGGCTATAAGGTTTGTTCTGGAATATGAAAGATTCGTCAGTTATTTCTAAGATTGATTTTATAACGTTAAAAATAATGTTTAGTTCGCAAGAATCATGCTCTTAAGCCATAATTGTTTGTTCTTATTGAAATACATGAACCATTTTTATATAGAAAAAAAAAACAATAAAATGTTTGTTTAGGTCACGCATGTTGTTTATTAAAGTTGATAAAGACTTACATTGATTGACATGAGTTAAATAGCAGCCACAAAATTCAATTGTTTTGCATTGTGATATGTGATATTAGATTCTCTACCCAAACCAAGATTTATGGTGTTGTGTGTGGAAACAAAATATTTATGATATTTATAAAACTCTATCTATCTATGATAAAGTGTTGAAAATACTACTTTTATTGAAATGCGTTGAACAAATTTTTAAGGATGCATTTATTTTCAAAGGTAATCAATTGAATAAAGATGAGACGGTGCTAAAGAGAAAAGTGAAGAACTTTTGAAAAATGTGAACAATTTCAACATATGATTCATTTGAGAGTATAATTGTTACTTACACGATTTCTTTGTACATTTGGATCCTATGCTATGTAGTCAAAACTTTTTGTTTCTTAGCTTTAGCCATAAAACAAATTTTGCTGAACACTCAATTTTTTTTGTATACTGGGTTAGTGTGGATTTAAATTAATTTTTTTGTCTTCAAGAATTTTTTATGTTAATTTGATTTATGTGTTATTGATATTTATTTTTTAATAAATTCTTTCTCGAAATACGTATCATCATCATGTGGATGTTTCATCACTTTATAGTTCTCATTTTCTAAAAGAGAATTGATAATTTCTATAGCTCCAATAACTTTGTACGGGTAGAAGCTAGATCTTATCATTTTTGATAGGTTAATGATAGAGAAATATAGTAGTTGTTTCAAAACTTTAGTTGTATTTTCAGAGATTAATTTGAATTTTTTTAGTTGAGGAGTTAATGTAATAATATTACTAATAATAATATACATTTTCAAGGGCTAGAATGATAATTTACTGTAAAATAAGGGACACTAATTATTAGTTTAAGTGTTTTTTGTTTTGTTTCATTTGAATGATTTTTTTTATCTTAATGTGATACTTCTTTTATTGAGTTATAATAATAAATAATTAAGATACTTATTACATAATATAAATTTAAAGAATATATTTATTACTGTACAACTATAATTTAACCATGATCAAGAAAGTGAAATTTAAAATAACATCATCAGTTTAATAACGTACTAGCTTTAGTTTGTTACTGATTAATGTAGTAAATTAAGATTAAAAAGACATGTTTCATTCAGTTATTTTTATTATAATGAAATTACTATACTTTAACAAAGTATTTATAGTTCTTGTAAAAGAAGTATGTTTAGTCAATCTGTTATTCATAATATTTACTTTATTCATAACGTACTAGCATGGTAATATTGTCATAGAAAAAGATAATTTTTTTAGATGTACCTCTTCATAAATTGTTATGAAGGTTTTACATTAGTGTTGGAATTGCTCAAAGGAAGATATATGTTGGAGAAGAAGAGAAAACATACATGGAAATAAATGTAAAAGAAATTAATAGAAAGAATGTATTATATCAAAATGTATTGAGATATTCTTACTTTTTTCCTCTCTCTTTAAACTCTTGGTCTAAAGAATGAAAATTTCAGAAGTTGAAACCGAAAATAAATTGAAACGTTATCTACTACATGTTTTCCAACATTTTTGGAGATACTGTAATTATAGAGTGAGATTATATAGTGTTGATTTTCTAAATATCTTTTTAATATATTTTAAAACATCAAAATTAATGATAATTAATGTATTATAAAGACATAGTAAAAGAAGAGAAAAAAAAAATCTAATATAAACTTCAAATTCAATATAAACACAGAAACAGTGTTGCAGTCAATTATAAATTTTCTTCTTCACTATTTTTTAATACCAAATTGATAATGCAATGACATAAGACCATCAAATTCATCACCATTAGATTTGACTAATTTTATTTAATTACCTATGTGTTGATGTATGCTGAAAATTAAGTTAACTGTACTCGAGTTCTCATTGTAAGTAAATATTTGTGGAGAAAAAAATTATGCACCATTTCAAATGAATGAACATAGACCATCAAAATTTAGTGAATTTAAAAGAATAATTCATTGATGAATTTATTTATTTTTAATAAAATAAGTTATTTGGATGGAAAATTAGAAGAGCACTCAAATTTAGAACATGTTAAGTGTAAGCTCCATTTCTTTCAGCTTATAAGAGTTTGACCTGGCCTTTTCGTAGGTCCAGGACCAACCCACCAAAGGACCTCAATACCCCTTTCAGTTCACCCATTCTACACTTGTCTCCTTTTTCAGAAACTGTCTCCCTCTCTCAAACACCCTTGACTCCAGCTAGAGCTCCGCTAGGGCACAAAGATTGTTTCATCTTTGAGCTAGATACGGTTGTTCTGTCTCCAAGTAAGTTACTCCCCATGTCTGTTATAGCCTTTCTTTCCCTTTCTAGTTGGGTGCTTTAGTTACGATAAAGTTCATCCTTTTATACTCGTTTTGGGTCCTAGGGTTTCTGTTTCAGCTCACTATCTTAGTTCGTGGAGCTGTTGTGCCTGGGTTACATTCTTTGAGTTGCTGCTCCCTTCTCTTGTGCCTAAAAAGGTATGGGAAGCTAGGTTTTTAAGTTCTGAAGCGATTTTTGTATTTTTAAGGGTTGTTCTGTGTTTTGGGTGCTTGAATGGTATATTAATCATGTGTAAATGGTTGGCTTATAGTCTGGATGTTACTCTGTGTTGTTTTTCTGTCTTGCATGCGTGGAATAGTGGGGGAGAACTGATATTCTTGCTCAAGCGAGCTCGTCTCGCCTAGGCGAGAATATCAGAGGCTCGCCTAAGGTTCTGCCTCAAGCGCTCGCCTAGGCGGCCCATTCGCTTTTGAGCGACACCCTGTCTCGCTCAGGCGAGAAGGTCTCGCCTAAGCGAGAATTCGTGAAACCTCCCAGGGGCCACTATTGCAGTCTCGCCTAAGCGAGAGCCTGCAACTTAAGCGAGGCAACTTCCCTCGCTTGAGCGAGGGCTCCTAGCTTGAGCGAGGCTAGTGCAGTGATGCGTTCTGACACTGTTTTCTTGAATGGTGGGATGATATGTTGCATGTTTTGTCTAGATTACTCTTCCTAAACATGATGTACATGAATATGCTTGGTTGTTAGAATCCTATGAATGAAATTGGCATGCTTGGTATGAGATTGATCATTGAATTGTGGGTTGGTGGTGTTTTAACATGAGAGTTGGATGAATGAAATAAAAGAGATGGAAATGGTATGAGAAACAAGGTTTTGTTTGTGAGATAGGCGTAATTTCATGAGTCTCGTGGGGAGATCTGATGGTGGTGTGTAGTGTATATATTAAGATAAGGATTCAAGTAAGGATCACATCCCGAAACTCTAAAGGGCCAGTGAGTCTCATGTAGAGCAAACTGACTCAAGTGGTGAGAGTAGCGGGAGGCCCTAGTCTCTGGCAGGATAATGGCCTTACACGCTTAAAGGCTAACCTCGTGTGTGGTAGGGTGAAACTCATTGGCAATGGCTCTGCAGAGCAGTAGAGGCCACCACAAGTGCAAGCGTCCAGTGAATCCGATCTTATTATATTTATCCGGATAATTGAGTCATAGTGTCCTGCTTGCTTGCCATAACATGATTCAGTGTGCCTAATGTGTTGTATACTTGGAATTGTTTTATGTACCTGATTGCCATAATATGTTCAAATGATTTTACACTAGCTTACCCTTTCATTTTCGTGTTTGTGCTTCTCTTTCTTTTTTTTTCTTTTGCGATGATCACCTCTTGGTGGGAGCAGATGAGAGAAACATTCAAGGTAGGTCTAGTGGTAGCAGTGGTGCAACTTAGAGTATTATGTTATGATGGCTCTTAGGAGCAGTGTCACGACCATGGGGCCTTTTTGTAATAGTTGTCTTAGTGCCAACCCCCCTTTTGCAAATTGTTACACTGTCTGCTCTTAGATTCTATTTTGTTCATGGCATGGTAGTATGTTTAAGCTTCCTTTTTCAGTACTCTTACGGATGACTGTATCAGTTAATTTTCTTATGCTTCCTGTTTATCTGATTGCTCCTTTAATATTATAATTTTATGATATTTTATTGAGTAGATTTATTCTATTTAAATGGGATGTCACATTAAGAAGAAGTAAAGAAATTGAAATTCCATACCTGGTAAGTTTCTTTTATGCACACATATATGATTCAAAGATGATATTGTTAAATACAATTTAAATATTTCAATTTGATTAATATTTTTTAAATTTAAATTTTAAAATAAATATTTTTATAATAAAATTTTACCTTAAAAAATCAATTATTTTATTCAAACAAAAATATTAAAATATAAACCGTTTTAATTATTCTTTTCAAACAAAATATTTATAAAATACAAAATTAAATAAAAAATAATTTAAATATCATGCATTTCAAATTTTAGAATGATAAAAGTCTTTTATTCAAACACAATTTAGATAAATTTTTAATTAACTTTCCTTTTTGCATTTTATTTTTAAGTTGATACTACTAAATACGTAACCTTATTTGGAATAATTCAAGCAAAATAAAATATTTGAAATTGAGAAAATGTGATTTTAATCTTTGGACATTAAGTTTGAGAGACTAAAATAAATTTTAAAAAACTGTGTATAGTCCTTCTATACAAATCCAAATTTACTAAATGTGAGGAATGAGAATAAACTTTCTTTTAATGCGACAGTAAAAAAGATTTACCCCAAATTCTAGAAAAAAAATCTTATCTTTTAAAAATAAAAATATATATTTTAAAACTAGTTGTTCAGCGTAATTAGTGGATGGTCAATTTTATTTACTTTTAATCCCATATTTTTCCAGACAACATAACATTTAATTTGGTGTTCTTCTATTACTATTTTTCATATCATATTATTAATGTAGAATATTCATAGACTTTGCTAGCAATTAAAATTAATCTTTACCGAAAAAGGAACTCACTGATTCTCACTTTGGATCTCTCTTCCCATTTACACTGTTTTCATTCAGCAACACTCAAACTCAAAAGCCTTGATTAAGAGGAAACCACATATTAGTCTTCTGGTTGATATGTAAGCAAATTAATTTGAAAGATGAAAAATGAAAAAAACTTTAACAGGCCGTAATAATATATATATATATATATATATATATATATATATATATATATATATATATATATATATATTCATTTTTAAGAGCTAAAAGCATTAAACGCTTACTTATGAATGTAATTCTTAAAATAATTAGTCTTACGTGTGTTGGCCTTTACCAAATTATATGAGCTTAAAAATTTATGCAAAGTCCTTTCAGTGAGTAATAAAAACAAATTTGAATGTTCTCAGAAGTAGCATCCCGCTTTGTTGGCTCTCATATTACCAATGTAATGAACATCCAATTTATGTTTTTTACGTTGCACTGGTTTTTCTTTCTAAAAACAACACAAACTATTCAAAAACCACAATTAAACCATTCTAGATATATCCACTGCCAACAGATTAAGTTCTGGAAACAAATACTTGATTCACACAAGGAAAACCCTCAACCTTCAAACTCATATTTCACCTTCTTCAAAGGGATCTCGTTCAGGGTAGTCACCAACCTGACAGGGAAATGTACACGTAAATGACATTTTTTGCACAAAAGTAAACTGAAATTTAATGCATTTTATGCAAATAAAGGTAAGCAATGAAGTATGAAATACCATAGTGAAATTGCATAAACCTCAACCATTTAGTTTTATATTGCAGCTAATAAGAGTGCTTGCACGATTTCATTGATTTGGTTCTATTATATTTTAAAAGACAGCTTGATTCAGACCATTAGAAGCAACCAACTTCTAAGAATATGATGCAATTGGAGAAAGCTATAAGCGCTTCTGAAAACTTCTCTATTGGAAATATAGAGTTTATTTCTGTAGAAAATCTTTTATCTGTATCTAAATTGGCTTGCCCCACCCTCTATTCACAAAGCATAAGGATACTAATGCTGCAATTAAGGATCAAATATTATCCTCTAGCACAAGTGTTTCTAACGTTCAAGTTTTGTAAAGATTTGTTTGGCTCTGATTGATAAAGTTTTCACATTGGTCATATTGACAGTTTTGGCCATCCAATTTTTTTATTGTCTCAACATGATTACCTTCTCTCATGCCCTCACTAGATATGCCCATACATATATTTGTTTCCAAATGGAGAAAGAAAACATGAGCCATGCAACATGTCAAGAAAAAAAGAAGAGAGAATTCATGACTGGAAGTAAAACACATCTACACCCAACAAAATCTGTTCCTCGAAGTAAAGCTACGAGTAGATAATATAATATGCTTCTACGGACACATTGTGCAAGAAAAAAAAACATGTTGGATAAGAATAGCCATTTTAGATTCTATTTGGTGTAAAACATGTGACTTTTTAATTGGAATTTTTGTCATGATGTTGAGGTTTGAGGAGGGATTGAGCAGCTTCTCTCCATTGATATTCTTTTTGTAATTTTTTATTTGTGTTAATCAACACTTTTATCATATTAGAGAACCACCATTAACATTGGAAAATATCCCAATATTTAAAATATAATTGCAATGTGTTTCTAAACAAACCTTCACTTTGTCTGGTCTAACTATTCCACCATGATTCGGAGGACATTGAAAGTAGCGTACTCCTTTAACCCTGTAACATAACCCAGGAAAATTTTGAGAGAAGTGTGGATGTAATACTTCAAAAAACTTAAGATGATAGTTTAATTGGAATTGAGTACACAAATTTGCATACCATAAGTAGATGTAGAAATCGTACTTACATGCCATCATGTTTGCCCAAGGGTTCGTCATATTGTACTCCGACCCAGAAACCATGACCCAGTGATTCTGCCCGACCCACAAATTTTACAACACCTCTTTTTGCCCCATGTTCAACTTCACATCTGGATCCTACCTTAATATTTTTGGAAATTTGGATATTGGAAACAGTAGAATAACAAAATAGCAGTTAAAAAAGATTCAATGCATAGAAATATACCTACGATAAACAATAACATGAACAAGAATATATAAATCACTTTTTCAATGTAATATCTAAACTGATATTACTCTCACTCCTGCTCCTTTCACAGTAAAGAGAACTCACACCACTCTCAAGTAACCCCAAAATCACTCTAGCAATACTCACTCACAACTTCAAAGGAAGATTGTAGAGGTTTACACAAAACTAGAAAACTCTCATTGCCCTTTAAAAGCATATACAAGGCCTATTTATAATTCTGATTCAACAAAACCAGAATTAACTCAAAAACAGAATTACTGAATTCTGTTTTACAAGGTAGTTATTATGACAACTATTACATTCAACCATACAAAATTGCAAAGTAGCATAAATTAAAAAACGAAGGAATCAAAAAGGAAAAGAAACACCAAGTATCAAATAAATAACATTCAAAATTCATCCAAATACTCAAGTATTTGAGGCTACTGCATCCACAAGCAGGTGATAGATATAATTAGTCTCAGTCATTATACTACTAGCAATTGACATTATACAAATTGTAACTTTTACAAAACATTGTTCAACTTACTGTTAAAAGCATTTCAATTCATATTCTATTTAGTTAACATGCCTTCTTTAATTTGTTGGTTAGCCCATCTATTTCCCTTGCTTATTTTCGTCCTATAAACCTTTCTTTATTTCTGGAGCCATCCATCCCCACCCGCTGTCCTCCCTTGTTTAAAACTAGTTTCAGTTGAGCCGAAAACTAGCCATATTTTTCTTTCCTTTTTTTTTCCTACTCATCCAAGGGAAAAGATAAAAAATGTAGGCTATAATAGAGTTAACTTGAAAATTTAGCTTTAAATTGTACTACAGTTACGAGGAGACAGTTATTTCTGATAAGCAGACAGATTTGGCAGCCTTGCACTCGCCTTGTTCTCGTTATTTACCCAAAAAATTATTTGCAGGAATCTGCTTCCAATCAAGTAAGCTTGCAAATATTGTGACTGGATTCTGATTCCAAAAGAGGATTACACCACGAAGTATATGCAAGATAGAGGTGAAAAGCATCCTAGCTAATTGAATTTTGGTGTGGTGCACACTTGGCAGAGTTATAAGTTTTAGTTTAGGAAAGAGAAAGAGGTAGGTAGGAAAAATGGGTAAGAGCTGGACTGGTTTGGAGGAGAATACCAAAATACCTCAAGTATCTAGTTCACCTTCTATCTTGCAATCACACTAAAAATTAGTGGAGAGAATACTAAACAATACACGTTCTTCTGGCTGGCTGTTTATTTCTTTTCTTCAGTGATAATGGTTTAGCTTTTATCAAACTCATACCACACCTCCCTACTTCAGGGAGTATTTCATGACTGCAACCGAGAAGGTTTGCTAGAGCTCAGGGATCACAATGAGGAAGAAAACGAAGAACGTTGATTACTCATGAAAGCTGAAATGGGAGAGTGGAGAATGGAGAAGTTGAGATCTCAGAATGGAGAAGATGCTTTGTATTTGTTTCAGGGAGCAAGGGTGCACCACGAATTTGATTATTGCCACTCCCCGTACATCATAATTACGTTGAATTTTTGACACAAAGTAAGCTGGGCTTGAGCAGTAATGACTTTTACTTAAAGACCAAGAGACTCTTGCATGAATAGATTAAATTATTGTTGAATTCAAACCTTCGCCAACAACACAAGCTTTGGGAATAACTGACCCTTCACATTGTAGGTTATAACTTAAGCTCTAGAACAGGGGCAAGTATTAGATTTATGGTGCTCGTCAGGAGTTTTATTACTTATAGGGCTAGGCTTGTGCTAGTTTTAGTACAAAAGCACATTACCTTATTGTTAGTTTATATCAACGAGAAGGGGAATATTAGATTAGTTTTCTATACACATCTATCATCACGCTTACATCAATCTAACCTCATATTATTCACAGTATCTCTATTCTATTTCCCTCTTTTTCCACCTAAACCTTAATTTCAACAATCATATCAGATAAAATAAAACTTACAATAATATAACAGACAAACCTTGATATTAGCACAGAGCTCTTCCATACTGGTGTCTGATATCTGTGCAATGAACGTCAAAGGTCAATTACCCAAAAGCCAGCATGGGTCCATCTCAATTTTCAAGTAACAGAGATAACAAACTCTAATACAGATAATAGCTTTGATCTGTACGTGCAATCAGAAAGCACTAAAACAGCAGACTAGGAAGGACGAATAAATCAAATGCTCACCTTTGCCTCCTCAGTCGCATGAACATGGGAAGTAATTTTCTCTTTATATTTTCTGAAGGTGTCTGTTACATTAAA
>Ga0209589_1009429_pt1 | contig 14753 bp, 8 predicted proteins | sample CowpeawhiteBW_FD_187525 | JGI IMG/M metagenome (GOLD analysis project Ga0209589, IMG submission 187525) | Root nodule microbial communities of legume samples collected from California USA - Cow pea white BW (SPAdes) (version 2) | ecosystem: Host-associated > Plants > Roots > Nodule | place: USA... | reverse complement strand
ATATATATATATCAATCCACTTCGCAATTCACAAATAAACAATATAAAAATCGTATATATATATATATATATATATATATATATATATCAATTAAACATCTTTGTATTTGTAATTGTGAAATTAATGTAATTAATTATAGGTTAAATAATTTTGGAAGTCTCTATTTTTGTAACGAAATCTCAAGTAGGTCTCCTCCTTTTTATTTAACTCAATTGGTTTCCTATTTTGGAAATTTTGTTGTAATTAGGTAATTTATGTTAGTAATATTATAACGGTGTTAATTATGTGTCATGTGTCAGCACATTATTTTTTTTATTTTTTAAAATTTTTATTGGTTTTTTTATAATTTAAAAAAAAAGTGTCACATGTCAACCTAATATTGTGCCACGTGGCAGAAATAATGTGATATGACAAGATAGTACCACGTGTCACTATTGGATTGAAAAGTTTTTATTTAACTCAATTGGTTTCCTATTTTGGAAATTTTGTTGTAATTAGGTAATTTCTGTTAGTAATATTATAACGATGTTAATTATGTGTCATGTGTCAGCACATTATTTTTTTTATTTTTTAAAATTTTTATTGGTTTTTTTATAATTTAAAAAAAAGTGTCACTTGTCAACCTAATATTGTGCCACATGACAGAAATAATGTGATATGACAAGATAGTACCACGTGTCACTATTGGATTGAAAAGTTTTCATGTAGTCCATGTATTTGTTATTTTATTTCAATTTGGTTCCAATTTTTTTAAAACTGAATCAATTCCATCCTTATATCAAATTTAATTTTTATATAAATTTTACAATGATATTTTTATTATAATTGATATTTTTAACAAAATTAAGTTTATCTAAATGTATATTTGGCATTGAAATTTATTTAAATTTTGTTTTAAATATTTATAGATAAATGTTAGAGTTTATCTAAAAATAAAAACTTTATAAATTCAAATATAAAATTTTTAAACAATTTTATAACAATTTAAAATAAATATATTTATTTAAAATTTTACAATTCAATATATAAAGTTTTTATTTTTAAACCAACTCTAACATTTGTCTATAAATTATTTATATATAATTATTTCAAACAATATTTAAATAGAGTTCAATGCAAAATATACATTTAAATAAATTTAATTTTGCTAAAAATATTAATTATAATAAAAATATCATTGTAAAATTTATATAAAACTTAAATTTGATATAGGGATGAAATTTATTCAATTTAAAAAAAATTGGAACCAAATTGAGATAAAATAACAAAAACAAATACTCCATTGAGACTTTTCACATACAACAATGACACATGGCAATGTTACTGTCACATCACACTGTCTTTGTCACGTGGCACAATGTTAGATTGATACGTGACAATTTTTTTAAATTAAAAAAAAAATAAAAAAAATAAATGAAATAAAAAAACCACATGCTGACACATGACATATAGTTAATATTGTTAGAGTAATCCTAACGGAAAATACACAATTACAACAAAATTTCTAAAATAGGGACCCAATTGAATTAAATCAAAATATAGGGATCTACTTGAAATTTCGATATAAGAATGGAAACATCTGAAATGATTTAAACTTAATTATATAAAATTTTATATGTGTATAAGAATATATATTAATAAAAAAAACATATTAAGTTAAATATGGTGTGAGAAATATACCTCAAATATTTTCGTGACTTCAAATTCCGTTATATTTCTTCATTAATTCATACGCTAAAATGTTATAAGTAATAATATATTGTATTCAAAGAAGATTATGGAGAATACTTATTCAAATTTGATTCCCACACAATCAAAGTTAATGGAGCCACCAAGGATGTCAACAGGACGGGTAGGGTACGGGTAGTATCTCCCTGCACCCTACCCGTTGGATAAATATATGTCCCGTACCCATATCCGTCGGGTATCCGTTATGCGGGTACCTGTCTATTTTTTCAATATGTGCGGATATTCACAGGTACCCCGCGAGTATTTACAAAATTATTTCAAAAATAAATATTTAATCATAAATTCAAATAAAATAAAATACATTACTGTCGTAAATTTTAAATAAAGTTTAAACAAACCTAAGTTCATACAAGTCCAAATAATCATAAAAATAAATATAAAATGACGTTCAACACAATGAAAATCTTTTAATTAGTGATTTGATCAACAAGTCCACTTTCTCCAGTTGATTTTTGAGTAAAAATTAGGTAAAAATGTTTTTTATAAATATATATATATATATATATATATATATATATATTTGTGAATTAAAATTTAGCGGGTACGAGTATCCACGGATACTATGATACCTGTACTCGTCCCGTTAACATGCGAGTATCAAAAATACCCGTACCCGCAAATAGCGGGTATCCATTTTTAATATCTATTTCTTATCCATTGCAGATTTTATTTGCGGATACCCACGGGTATGAATATTTTTGACATCCCTAGAAGCCACTATCGTTATTCCTATGTTTGAATTTATTCAAATTTGAAGTCTTTCAAGTACTCCCAAAATAATTAAGTTACCCAAATAGATAATCAATCAAATAATAAAATATAGTAAAATGTGACAATAAATAAACGAGGGAGAATTAATAATGACACAAAAAAAATACAATATAAATAAGAATTTCATTAAAATTATAATGATTTTATTTAATTATAAAAAGAATAGAGAGATTATCCAAGCCTAATCATGGAGAAAACAAGAAAACAAAAATCATTTAAAGAAAAAAGAAGAAGAAACATTTATAATTTCCTCCTAAGTTATGATCTCACATGAGTTTCATTCCATTAAATTATCCAAACATTTATATTTTAACTTGGTTAAATATATTTTTGTTCGTTCAACTTTTGGTAAAAATTGTAATTGGTCTCTCTTAAAAACCTTAAATCAATTTAGTTCTTCAATCTTGGAAATGTACGAATTTAATCATTTTAATTAAATTTTATTAAGTTTATTTGATATTTTAAACACATCTAATTATCGTATTTTAGTCTGTTTACACTGTTTGACACATGTTTGCTTCAATGTTAGTTGAAAAACGTATTTGAAACGTCAAATAAGCTTAACAAAATTGGTTTAAATGACTAAATTCACAAAATTTTAAAGATGAATGATTAAATTGATTCAAATTTTATAAAAGTAATTTCAATTTTTACTAAAAGTTCAAAAACAGAAATATATTTAACTCATTCAACTTTCTTAAAATGTAGAAAGCTAAAAATTATCTGTAGATCATATTTCACTACAGTCAAGGAAGTTTTATTTTTTCTCTAGAAACATCAAAAAGAGAGATTTATGTGTAGTTAGTTATTTCACAAATTGCTTATGATTGTTGTGGTCTTGGCATGCATAAAATGCATCATCAGAGTTGCCATATTGTGTAGAATTAGATTAATATGTTTTTGTCAAAACTGTAAGTAATATTCTGATTGACACATACATAAATCATTTAAACATCATTCCCATATTGCTTCAGTTCCTATATAACACATACATAAACCATTTTCATATGATCAAATCTACATTCTTTTAGTTTATGAACAAAGCCCAAAAAAAAAATAGTTATGTTAATAAAAATAGATTAGAATGCAAAGTGGTGGATCCAAACCATGGCACACGTCACTTACTGATAAGAGTGAACCACGCGTCCACTTTTCTTTGTTTCATTCTAATTTGGGTTTGAAGTTCGGTTCGGAGTTCTACTACTCTTGATCCTATTCTTAACTTCGATCTTTATTCGTTTCGCTATCTTCTAGATACTTCTAGTTACACACTCTGTTGCGTTGCTTCTAGTTTCGAACTGTTGTAATAATCCCTTCCAAAGTCATGTCACTCCTTTGACATCTAGGGTTTACTCTTTTCCGATTTTCCGAATTTCTTAAACCAAATTGTTAGCATTTCGAGTTATTCTCGTTTTATTCATGCATTTTATTCGTGCATGGAGAATCATTGCGAGGTACTTGGTACCGAAGGGTTGATCAGAAGGCATGAATTTGTGAGGATCATAATTCAGTGTCTATATTCATTAGGTTACACTAACTCTGCGGCGTGTTTGGAATCAGAATCTGGCATTTCGTACAAGTCCAATGAGTTTAAGTTGCTTGAATCATTTATATTGAATGGGAATTGGGACGATAGCATTGAGTATCTTAATTCGATAAAGGATGTGTTGGGGGAAACAAGGGAATCGGCCATGTTTCTTGTTTTCAGACAGTGTGTTATGGAGTATTTGAATTGCGGTGAAGATGAGTTAGCTTTGGCGGTGTTAAGGAAACAGGTTTCTGCCTTGGATGTGGACAAGTGCAAAGTTCACAGTCTGGCTATGTGCATGCTTTCATTTAAGGATAGGGAGTTAGCTGTTATTGACGAAAACGATGCTGTTGTACATGATCTGAGAAGAAAGCTGTTAGCGGATTTGGAAAGTTTGTTGCCTCCTCCGATATCAGTGCCTGAAGCAAGGCTGGAGCGCTTGGTAGAATCTACTGTTACGGCCTGGGTCGATTCGTGTATGTATCATAGTTCGTCGAATCAGATATCGCTTTATGAGGATCATCGCTGCAGCAGGGATCAGATTCCTACTAGAACGACTCAGGTGAGTTGTCACAGCATTGAGTTTGGTGTCTTGATCGATTTATATGTCCTATTCAGTTATTCATCATGACTACTGTCATTTGTAGCAGTTCCTCTATTTTAGAAAAAAAATTCTGGAGGATGATGTAATGGGCTTCTTTTGAAGTCCTTTCAGGGTATGTTGTGCTGCTTACTGATCTAAATCAAGAGTCTGTGTTATTGAAATTGACATATGTGTGTGACGTGTGCAAGTGTTCTATTTACATCATCTGTTGGGTATGGTTTTTTTAAGATTCTTTTATTTTTTTTTTCCTTTATGGTCAGTTTTTGGCTTAGATTATCTTTTGGACTTCCCCTTTAGAAATTATGTAAAAGGGAAAATTATTATACAAAGGAGAGGATGGATAGTATGTAGCTGGTCAAGCCAGCTCCCCTTACGAGTTTCAGTTATTTATTTTAAAAGGGAAGGAAAAATGCTTATGCTTATGCTATGCTCGCTCGAAACCACCACCCTTTTTCTTGCACCATAGTTTGATGACATTTTCTTTTCTATATGTACAGTGTTAGATATATTGTGTCCACATCTTTCACTGTTCTGTTCTCTCAGTTAGGTTTTTCAATTTCTGTCGTAACTGTTCACATCTTATAGCTCACTGCAGACTCTTCTAGAGTCTTACACCTCGTGTATAAAATACCAGCTGTCTTATATCAACTAATTAGAATACACTTTCACTTTCAGATTTTTCCCCCTCTAAGATTTTTATACATATTAGGTAGTCATGATACTGGTAACGGTTTTTTGATATATCATCTGATCCCTAATTTGAAGGTTTTTTTGGGTATATGGCAAGAGATCGAGTAGGGTAGCAGCTTTTGCATGACAAAAGAAGATAAATCAGATTTTGAATCATGAACATAAGTTCCAAATTATTCTTTTCTAACATGTGATATTGCATGCGCTACATATTTAATAACAATTTTTTCTTTCTATTGCTGCAGATACTGACTGGACACAGAAATGAAGTTTGGTTTGTTCAATTTTCGAATAATGGGGAGTACCTTGCCTCTTCATCCAATGATTGCACAGCCATCATATGGAAGGTATCATGCTGTTGTAATCTGATGAAGTATTTATTTTAGCTTCATAAGATTCATCGAATATTAATTGCTTCTTTGGAAATGTCAATTTGTGTTTTAGCTCCTAATATGTTCGAGAAAAAAGTGTCAGCAAACTCACCTCTATTTATATTCACTGTAATTTAGGTTTATTTCATGGCAAACCCTCCTTAAGTATCATTCAAATTGAGTGGAAAATACTTTATTTATCTATATATCTATGATATTATTCAAATGGTTGGAGATTTGTGTGATTCATATACTGAGCTTGATAGGTTAGTGTTTGGAGCTTAGGACAAAAGGAAGGGATAAACTATAGAAGGAAAGGATACTTCGTTCATCATCATGAGTGGACTCCGGAGTTTATTTAAAGAAGAAAGAACACGTTTCTTGTTTTTGTTTGATGCTGCTCTAGCTTAATGCACTCATAACTTTGAACTAGAAGTACTCGCTATTTGAGCTAGAACAAGTGCTACAATGAATAGGAAATAAGTGGATGTCAGGACCTTGTTAGAATCTAATTTGGAAGGATGAAAAGATGGATGCTGTCGTCACTGAAATGGATTTTTTTACATTTTTTTTTGGCTCACTTATTTCATAGTCATGGTTACTGGAGGTTTGTTATAAGGCTACATGAATTCCTCAATCCTCATTATTATAGGATAGCTTGAAATAAATAATCAATATAATTTCCAAAATCATTTTAGTATAGAATGCTAGTGTTTTGTTGATTTTTGGAATCTGGATTAGTGGCATAACTTCAAAATTTGAAATTTATATTTTAAGTGTCTTATTTCTTCAATTGGACTAGGCTGGCCATGGTCAGTGTTGTGAAGATTGCAAATCAGGACACAACTACGTACTAGTGCTTGTTTCTGTAAAACTGAGGATTCATGGATGTGAAGAATTTGACAGTTAAAAGGAATAAAACAGTAATAATCTTCCAATGCTCTTTCATCCGCTTATTAAGTGCAATGTCCTGCATCTTTGATCCGGAATATAAATCACTGTTAGATTTGAGGGTTTGTTGTCTTGATGTGGTCCTTACTGGTAGGTCAGAAAATGTTAATGGAGCAAGATTTGCAATTTTTTTTGGGGCAGTGAGCATCAGTGGGGTTGGTTCAAATGTCTATTCTGAGTTGACCTTACACTATTAACATTAGGGTGGAACCCTAAGAGTGACATTACCATTATTTTGTTGAATGTAATGTAACAGAAATACTCTTGATTGTAGGATAGGACAACATAATTTGTTTTTTTTCGTTCTGTAACATTTTTTGAGTTTAATATGCTGTTGCTAGAAGCATAGAGTCACGCAGACTGCAAAATGATCAATCCCCGAGAATGTTACTTCTTCAGATATGTTATTCATAAGATATATTAAAATAGATGGGAATTTGAGGGATTTATTGTGCAGACGTGCCTTCTATTCTCTCTTTACCTTGGATGATGTCTTAATCCCAAATTCTATATTTCTTTCTTCATCATTTGTCAAGCTTTTATTATATTAAAAAAAGAAGTCTGTCATTTCTCACCCCAAGGAAAAATATTTGCAGCCTTCATTTAAATGGTGGGAATTTTTATAAATTTGTTTGACCTTTTTCCAATTACAGCTGTAATTATGGAAAATTAATGAGAGGGAAACTTAGATTGTGTATGTTCAGATAGAGAATATAATCGAGAATGGAATAGGCCAGTTAAGGTCTTATTTATACCAACAAGTTGGCTGGAAAGAGGAGGGGAGTGAGACTAATGAAAGCCCTAACTAACATGGGCACTTTATAAGCCCATCCTTATTGCTCAATATTTGGTGTATGACAATTATTTTAAGAGATGACTAGGCAGATATCAGAATTTGGAGATTTAGCTGTTCGTATTGTGTTTGAGATCTCTGACCAATATACATTATGTATCCTATCTGAAAATTTTCATTTTAGGTCTCTTTTCTACATCTTAAATACCAGACTCCTACTATAAGATCAGAGTTATGTTAGTTAACTGTGAAATTATGCAAGTGGGGTCATTCTGCCTCAAAATTATACGGTTTCAACTTCATTTTAAACATTTGACTATGAATACAGTTGACCAATGGACAGTACTTGTAGGATGTACAGCAGACTATTGTGGTTCTTTTCGCCATGAAAAAGTAGGTCATAGTTTCATGGTTATATAGGTTTATTTCTTTCTCTTAACGGAATACAGATTGCCTAGCAAGGACAAGTTCATTGGCACTAGAGCTGTGTAGTTTCTTAGAATATTAACATTCATCTTAGAATATAATTAATTATATTTATGTTGATTAATTAGAAATTAGAATAATCAACTATTGATTACTAAGCTTGATAAAGGTTAACTTTTTGTAAACTAAGATAACACTCTAATTGTCTGGAAATCAATTAATCAATACTGGAACACGTGTCTAGCTCGAGAGCTCAAATAAAGTACAACTCTGACACATTCAAACATTTCAAATGTTGTGAAAACTTTCAACAGGTGCTGGAGGATGGGATATTGACACTGAAACACACACTTAATGGTCACCAACATGCTGTATCTTTTGTAGCATGGAGTCCTGATGACACCAAGTTACTAACATGTGGGAACACAGAAGTTTTGAAGCTATGGGATGTTGAAACAGGTACATGCAAGCGCACATTTGGGAATCAAGGGTTTGTTGTGAGCTCTTGCGCCTGGTTTCCCAACTCAAAACAGTTTGCGTGTGGCAGTTCTGACCCTGAAAAGGGAGTGTGCATGTGGGATTGTGATGGAAACGTGATCAAATCATGGAGAGGAATGAGGATGCCCAAGGTTGTAGATCTTGCCGTTACTCCAGATGGTGAGTATCTTATCAGCGTATTTATGGATAAAGAAATTCGTATTCTGCATATGGGAACAAATGCAGAGCGAGTTATTTCAGAGGAGCACCCAATCACATCCCTTTCAGTCTCAGGAGATAGTAAGTTCTTCATTGTCAATCTCAATAGTCAGGAGATTCATATGTGGGATGTGGATGGGAAATGGGATAAGCCATCCAGGTTTAAGGGCCACAAGCAACACAAGTATGTGATAAGGTCATGCTTTGGTGGATTAAACAACACTTTTATCGCCAGTGGTAGTGAAAATTCACAGGTAATCAATCCCCTGTTCTTGTGGGTTTATATACACATTCCCTGTTTTGCTAGGCATTGCTATTGTTATTTGTTAGTAAGCATTCGGTTAAATCACCAATTTTGTTCAATACAGGTATACATTTGGAACCGTCGGAATCCGACGCCTATAGAGGTTCTATCCGGGCACTCCATGACTGTGAACTGTGTGAGCTGGAACCCCAAAATACCACAAATGCTGGCATCTGCCAGTGATGATTATACGATTCGTATATGGGGACCCGGCTTCCAAAAAAAAGAAGGCCAAGTTGAGTAGATTAGATATTAAAATTTCCAGTTTAGAGTAGCCTATACTAGTTTTGCTTTATATTCTTTTCTTCCCCACGCAAAGTCTGTTCAGGTTACAGAGCATGAGTTTGTAAAGTCCTAGTTTACCCATGCAAGAATTTTGGAATTTTGGGCATACATTTTCCATCTGTATATCTCACTTTCCTTCATTTTATATGAAACCCACAATTTGTCAAACTGTTGGGTTTTTAAGTTAAGATTTACTCTTAGGAAAATGGTACTGGATTTCGTTCAAAATCAACAAATATGAAATAAAACTTTAATGAAATAATAGAAAATGTGTGTACCGTGACTTCCAAATATAAAACGTTTAAATACAATAATTTTAATTTATTATGTCATACTATAAACTTTGCTATATATTAATTCATTTTTTTAAAAGTCTCAATCAGATACTAACTAGTTACTTTAAATGATAAAAGTTCTAATAATAAGAAAATAATATTATAATAACTATAAGCTCGTAAAATAATTCGTTAAAGTCAGACATAAATATAAATTATAGAAGTATTGTTTAATAAAAATAATAAATACAGTAGTTCATATAAATACAGTATTACATATGAAAGTATTCACAAATAAATACTAATACCAGACAATATTATACTAACGTAAAAGCGGAACCTGAACGGAGTTGAGAGCATCGACGAACCACTGGCGCTCGGCTTATTGTTGATCCTTTCTCATTGCACTAAGCACCCTTCTGATTCTGGTGCTTATGGTGATCCAAGCTTCATCAACCAAAAGCTTTATCATAATGCGTACAACCAAAAAGCTTTTAATTTCCTTTTAAGTTACAAGTTTGATAGAGTTTCTTATATGTTGCTCATATTTTATTCATCGTTATACCTGGTTGTTCATATTTTATATGCCTTTCGTTGAGTTTTTGTTATTGTTATTAAGATAACAAATAAGCAAGATACCTTTATATACGTTTTAAATGTTCTTCGTTTTTATTTTTTCAATTTTATTTGAACCCATTTTAAAACATAAAATATATTTTTTTAAATATCTGGGCTATGCAATTGAGTACTTTTTTTCATGCGGGTTGAGTAGTGGATAGCACTATCCGACCCGACCGACGTTGCCGTCCCTAACGGCAAGCAAGAAGTGATTTAGATCCCTCAGTTCACTCTACTATATTCCTGTGTTCCTGTTTTGTATAACTTAGTGAAAATTGTTCGTCAATCCAAACCCTAAAGAGGCCCATGGCTGTGATTCTTGCCGCCAACGCATACGCTGCTTATTAGCGCTGCTCCTTCTCCAATCAGGTCCTAATTCTTTCCATTTATTTTACTTCGTGTTCTTAGGACTAACAGTTTAAAGTAGTTTCCAAAACAATCTCTAATGAGGTGGTTTTTAAATTCTGAAGACAATTTGTACAAATTGGTGACAAGGTTTTCATTGTATTGTGACCCCTTTTGATAAATATGTGCTTTGCTGACCTAATGTGGGATCTCATTGTGTTTCTTTGGGTATCACTAATCTTATTACAACATAGATTACGTGTTTGAGAATTTAGATTTAGGAATTTTCCATCTGATTTGATCGGCCTTTACTGTTACTGAGTTAGAAGGTCAGATAGATATTTGGAGTTTTGTTAGCCCAATTTGATCGTCCTTGTAATGGATTATTTTGCAGTCTTAACTTCTTTGTTTATTGCTTCCATCTTGGATGCTCTGTTTCCGTGGTTTGTTTATTGCTGTAAATTTTGGTGATGTATGGATGAGGGAATTGTAATGGGTAGTTGCAGCAGGGTTAGAGGCTTGTTCCATATCAATTTTTTATTAACCAAGATGAGCAACTTACTGTGGTCCCCTGTCATTATGGTCTTATATAAATTTTGGTGTTCTAATATATGAATTTTAGTTGCATTCTTATAGTTGCTTCTGCTCTGAATTTCAAATGGGAAGGTGCAATGTAGAGTAGATTGTTTCGTCAGTTATGGCGGTGTTGATTTCCAAAAGGCTACTACGTTGTTCTTCTGGGTCCTTGCCTTCACTAGGACGATGCTACTTTAATTCACCTAATGCTGGGTCTGCCGCTTTTTATAAATCACGTGGTAAGACCTTTTACGTAGTTCCTTAGCTGTGGACAGTTGCCATTTGCCGTCAATTTGATTTTTGTTATTGTTACCAGCTTTTGTTAATCTTCATATATACGATTTTTTTTTGTGTGCACAGATGTATACAGCAGATTGTCTGGGGAAGGACTTCGTTCTGCAGAATGTTGTTTGGTATATTGGCATTTGAATATACTCTTCTATATTTATAACTACTTTCAGGATAAAAGCTTAATCAATGCAGTTCTCTCTTGTACTGGCTTATACTGACTCTTCTTCAATAATGCGGTGTAGTGTGTTTGAATGTAGGTCAGATCAGTGATCCGACGATTTTCTACTTCTATTTTAACTCCTGGGCCTGATGAGGGCGCATTTCCGTCCGATTTATTGTCCAGGAAGACTCTAGCAACATCTGAGCGTACTATAGGTATGAAGGGTAATTTGAAGCATCTTGTACCAGAATATAACTGTGCTTCTGTTTTTCTGACTTTGATATTTATTTCTGAAAGGAGAGAGAGTCAATCGACTGCAATGCACGAATTCCAGTGTGGTTTAGATTATGAGATAATTTTTGTTGTCTATTTTGTATGATCTATTCCGTTTCTACGTTTCTTCTTTATTTGTACTTCTTTTGAAGATACAAAATTTACACCAAATACCATTTACGATTTGACTGAATGCATTTCTACATATTTACATGTCAGAACTTGCATATAGTTTGTTCTTAAATTGATCCTGTAAGTGAGAACTTAATATTTTATCCATACATAATGATCTTATTCTGCTTTGAAATTAAAGGAACTTGGGACCAGTGTTTAACTTTTGTCTCCACCAAAAATCATGTATTTAATATTCTAAAGTTACCAATAGCTTTCCCTAGTTTTTAACTGCATGTAGGGCCACAACTTTGTTATTATTGGAAATCACGGTGGGGTTGCATTGGAATCATGGTGAAGGTGCTTATGTAACACTCTTTCATTACGTAGCGACACCGGTTAGGATTCTCCTTACTATAAATAAAAATTTTGAATGCATCTTTTGATTGTATCACTGTTTTCTTCGCTACCTACCATCTTTGGTGACAGACTGTCTACTCTTGATCACAACATGTACTGATTTCTTTCTCAATAAGATTCTAGAGTGTCTTAATTAAGTTCAATATATTGTAGGGCTTTGCCAGGATCTTTTAATTCCAGTTACCAACTTTCATAATGAAGACAAGGGCTTTATGGTTTTACCTGGAGATGTTTTTGATTTGCCTATTCGGAAGGACATTATTCATCGTGTCGTTAGGTGGCAACTAGCAAAACGACAACAGGTGGTGACTGCATTATGTTTTGGATTCTAAGGGTTGTTTCTCATTGTTATTGCATATGTACAATCCAGAGGAAATGCTATATTTATTTCTTGGTCAAGATGATGATATTTTTTTCTATATTGGCTTTTAGTAATTCTGGGATGTGAGGCAAGCATTTGGGTTTGGGACAAAACTATAATTTAGAATATCTATTCGAATGTTTTAAGGATAAAATGTTTTCACTGTTGTCGTATGCTTTATAGTTGAATATATATATATATATATATATATATATATATATATATATATATATATATATGGAGTCTCCATGAGAATGTTATGTACTTTGCTAATTGATTTGGTGAACAGGGGACTCATTCAACAAAAACTATCAGTGAGGTCAGTGGGACTGGGAGAAAGCCTTGGAAGCAAAAGGGAACTGGTAGAGCAAGGCATGGTTCATTACGTGGGCCTCAGGTAGTGGAGCATTCTGCTCGTTACTTACTAATCTTTATTCCTTCACAATTTTTCTGTTCTTTGTTTTTTCAGCAGTTGAAAATAATAAATTTTATGAATGGTAACAGTTCAGGGGTGGTGCCACCATGCATGGTCCCAAGCCTCGAAGCCATGCTTTCAAAGTCAATAAGAAGGTTCGGCGTCTAGGGCTAAAGATTGCCTTGTCAGCTCGTGCAGCAGAAGGAAAGGCAAGTTTCCTCCCCCACACATGACCTTATTCACCGTCACAAATTAAAATGTGGCATCTCTATGTTATTCTATCTCCTACATGAGTGTACATTCTTGCTTATACTCAATATAGTGTTATTTTTCTGGAAGATTTCGTTTCTATAATTTACATGTAAATTGTTTGATTGTTTATTAGCGTAACTGAAAAGAGATATAAGATGTTCTTATATCTTTTAAGTGTTTCTTTCTTTTGTTGTTGATATCGAAATTAAAGGTATAACATATAAGATATAAGATATTCTTAGTTCAGTAAAGTGGATTGTGTTGTCAACCTCACCTCAGCCTACCTGGTTGACAATCAATCATATTGTTTTTATTACCTCATTGACTTTTTAATTATATCATTTAACGTAAATATATTTGACGATTTCATATATTTATGGAAGTAATCAATGTGGGATCTTCTTTCAAATGAACACTTTCATGTATGGAGGCAAAAAATAGTGCTATATCTTTACAGAATTGTGGTTGGGGTGTAGGGAGAATTGAAGTAGGAGCAAAGGAATCATGCATCTATAGTTGTGACGAGGAATCTGAGTGCAAAGAACTCAATAAGATCATTTATACTATGTTAACTGTACTTTACTGAGCCCTGCTCAAAATGTATGTCGCCGTCTAAACTTGACACTCTATAGTCTTTTTGCTATCAGCTAGAAATGTGACTACATAAATACAATAAAGCCTAATAAAGGAGTGTAAAGGGAAACTAGAAAAAAAAACAAATCATGAAAAACGATGCTCATACGATGGTTGTCCTGTCCTTTATTGCTTTCTTCAAGGTAAAATAGTTACTTTTGGCATGTACCCCTATCCTGATATCCTGATAATCGTATGCTCTGATATGATAGATTGTATTTCTTTTAGCTGTTTAGTGATAGCGTTTTTGCTTTCATCCAATAATTATCTTGTTTGTTCTTATTTTGTTTTTTATTACTGCATTATATCTCACATAAGAGTTTCTTCGTACTAATGTTCTGGGGAACTGTGTTTATACAGCTTCTTGTGTTTGAGGATCTGGAGGTTCCAACACATAAAACCAGAAACATTGTGAATTATTACAATCAAATGGGGAACACCAAGAAACTTCTGCTTGTGGATGGCGGGCCTATAGATGAAAAGTTAAAATTGTCTACACAAAATCTACACTATGTTAACATACTTCCCTCCATTGTAAGTTTCAGTTTTTATCCATTTGAAATTTATGATGTTTCTTAGAGTCAAAGCATTTCCAACAGTGACATCAGGTACATGGATTAATAATCTATTGACAATTGAGATCCAACATTGACTATACATACGGCAATAGAGCTTATATATGGTTTGGGCAATTTTCATTTCATGTGCCAGTCCTTGGGGTTGAGTTATAGACTCAGCCGAAATTGAAGATACTGTCAAAGCCTCATTGAATCTTGTAGATGTTGCTAGTTCCAAAGCTTTTCCTAAAGCATATATATATATATATATATATATATATATAAAATAGTTATGTT
>Ga0209589_1009428_pt1 | contig 14754 bp, 9 predicted proteins | sample CowpeawhiteBW_FD_187525 | JGI IMG/M metagenome (GOLD analysis project Ga0209589, IMG submission 187525) | Root nodule microbial communities of legume samples collected from California USA - Cow pea white BW (SPAdes) (version 2) | ecosystem: Host-associated > Plants > Roots > Nodule | place: USA... | reverse complement strand
ATATATATTTTTATATATATATATAATAATATATATATATATATATATATATTTGTAATAATATATATATATATATATATATACACTAAAATGCTTATAAATAGTAATACATTATTTATTGATTTATGGATGTTACATGTTGGACTTATGTAGTGTAACATAACATTTTTTTCCCTTTGGCTTATCACAAAACATGACCAAAGTTCTCATCCACCATGGTAGGATGTATGGTCGTTGTTATAGTGATAGAAAAGGTTTGAAGGAAACTTTTGTCATAAGAGTTGAAGAGTTTGTTCAGACGACTCGACAATATGAATATTATGCTTTTGATGGAGGGATTAGATGCACATGCATAAAGTGCAAATACACTAAAATTTTGAAAGATGAAGTGGTTAAAGTTCATCTATACCGAAAATAATTCATGTTAAATTACAAGATTTGCACATTTCATGGTGAAGAAGTGCCTTATGTTGATTTGACTGCACGTAAAAAAATTCCTACGTTTTTCAAGCACTGTTATGCATAACTCTAAGATGGATTAACTTATGTATATGCAAAATATGGTGAATGATGCTCTTAACCAACATGCTTCATTTGAACAACCATACGATAGTCATTTAAAAGAGGCTCCAAATGAAGTCACTCAAAGGTTTTACAATTTTTTGGTATAGGCAAACCAACCTGTATTTGAAGGGGTAACAAAGTCAAAATTGTTACTATGCATTAGACTTTTGGCTTGCAAATCTAATTAACGTTCCTAACAAGGCATTAGACTTCATTCCAAAAATTCTTTTAGATCTAACACCACCAAATAATTATGTGGCAAACAATTATTATAAAGTCAAGAGATTAGTTTCAAAGTTAGGATTAAAGTCTAAAAAGATTGATTGTAGTGAGAATGGTTGTATGTTTTTAGGTGAAAATGATAGTGGAAAAAATTGTGCGTCCTTACTTGAATGCAAGTTTTGTGATCAACCTGAGTATCACACAATCCATCTAAGACGAAGGAAAAAAAATTATTTAAGTTCATGTTCTACTTGCCAATAATTCCAAGATTACAAACAATGTTTGCTTCAACGCAAATAACACAACACATGACATGGCATGATGAGAGCAAAACTCAAGGAATGTTATGTCATCCATCTGATGGTGAAGCCTGGAAGCACTTTAATCGAAAGCATCCATCATTCTCTAATAATCCTCGTAATGTTCGACTTGGTCTATGTTCAGATGGATTTAATTCATACATTCAAATGTCGTCATAACAGTATTCTTATTGCCCTATGATTGTTACTCCATACAATCGTCCACCCAATCTTTCACCTAAGATGTGTATGAAAAAGCCTTATATGTCTTTAACGTGTCTAATACTAGGTCCATCTAATCCCAAGGCATCCATAAATGTTTATTTAGAGCCTTTGATTGACGATTTCAATAAGTTGTGGAGTGGTATTTGGATATATGATATTTCAAAGTCTTTATACCTCCCAACATATATAAGGGAATTTGATGATGAACCATTTTTTGGAAACTTAGATTTCTCCACATACCAGAACAAAAGCAAGGAAAGAAAAGTATCACAATACATAAATGTTATAGTGCCAAAAACAACATTCACTAAATACGGCTTCCCTTTCTTCAAAATGTGAATGGTGAACCATAGAGCTTATAATTAACATGACTCAAGTATGCCATATATAGCTTGTTAAGATCATTGATATCCTTAATCTTTAAACTTTGTATGACAACTCATCCACTATGTTCTCATTAAAATATACGCAAGCTTAATTGAGACGATAAAAAAGCTTTAGAAGAAATATGTATTGTGATAAAAACTAGTAAAATATTTTCTCTAGAGATAGGATTGCAAATGAATTGCCATCTTAACCAAGATGAAAATAAATTTAGCATGTTTATATGGCTTAATATAAATGTTCTATAGTTATGACCTTTTAAAGAGTCCCTAGGTAACAACATTCTAAAGAGAATAATAATGTTCTAACATCGTTTTGGCCGACTCTAGTGGCGTCCCACTTAAGACTCATACATTTTCCTCGACTCTAATCCGATGTATTCTTATAGTGTTATGTGTGTGACATTTGTGTGCATGTTTAATTATTTTTATGTGTCTTTGATATACGTGAAATATATTTTTAAACTAAATTTAGATCCTGGATATAATTTTGACAAAATAACACTATAAGAAATGTCTCATTAATAATCAATTTTAGTGACTAAGTTTTCTTAGTCACTATAGTGACCAATTTAAATATCAATTTATAAAATAAAATTTATTGGCTACTAAAATAAACACTATTATGAATGAAAAAAATTAGGTTTAAATATACATTTGGTCCCTATTTTTGTTGTTTTTATTCAATTTGGTCCCTATTTTCGTTTTATGTTCAATTAGGTCCTTATTTTCGTCAAATTGTGGTCAATTTGGTCCTTTTCACTAACGGTGTTTAAATAATTAACGTTTTTTAACAGTACATGCCACGTGTCATCTCCTGGTTTTTTTAATTTTTTTTAATTTTTTTAATTTTTTTTAATTTCAAAAAAATTGTCCATGTGTCAAGTCCCAATTGTGCCACGTGTCAATGGGGACTTTAGATATTAAAATTTGTAAAATTCCCATTTAAATTTAAAATGTTTAATATTTTTATTGCATTTTAGATATTAAAATCTAAAATATTTTATATTTAAACGTTAATTTTATGAATATTAGTTTATTTTTCTAAAATATTTTGAATATTTAAAATATTTTTATATATCAATTTTAAAATTATATTAGAATATAAATATTAGAAAGAAAAAAATGTAATAATTATATTCTTATAATATTTTAAATAATTATATTCTATTTAGCAATTAAGTATAAGAATTTATTCAATTCATAATTAAATTTAATAATTTATAATTGAATTTAAAAAATAATAAATTCAAATGTCAATTTTAGAAAAAATATTAATATAATTTGTATAAAAGATATTAAATTTATTGTTAATTTGAAAAGGACAAAATTGATTTATTTTAATAAAAATTGGGACTAAATTGAACAAAAATAGTGAATATAGGGATTAAATTGAACAAAAAAAATAATACTACACAAACTGACACGTGGCACTAGGATTGACACGTGGCACATTGTGACTTGACACGTGGACAATTGTTTTGAAATTAAAAAATTTAAAAAAATTTAAAAATTAAAAGAAATTAAAAAAAAATAAAAAAAAATCAAGAGTTGACATGTGTCATGTACCGTTAAAAAACGTTAACTATTTAAATACCATAAGTGAAAAGGACCAAATTGACCACAATTTGAGGAGAATGGGGACCTAATTGAGCACAACAAAAATAGGGACCAAATGTATATTTAAGCCAAAAAATTATAATTGGTTGTTAAATTGACCATTAATTAATGCGAGACTAATTTGGAAATCAATTCATTTGGTAGCAAAAATCTGGGTAGCTAATATTTAGTAACAAATTTACTTCGGTAGCTAAATTTTAGAAACCAATTTAGAGACCAATTCTAATTTTTATTCATAATAGTGACTATTTTAGTAACCAATAATTTTTATTTTGTAAATTAATATCTAAATTGGTCACTATAGTGACTAACAACTTTTGATTATTAAAATTAACTATTAATGAAACATTTTCTTATATCGTAAAGATTGTAGGTAACAAATTCAAGCCTCCTTTTTTTTTTATATATATATATATATATATATATATATATATATATATATATATGGAACTTTCTGATTAGACATGATATTTGAGCTAAATATTTATTGTTAAGAGTTTGCAAAAATTATTTTGTTTCATTTTTATAATGTTAATTTTTGTTTTATGAGTTTTATTGAGAGAAGTAATGTTTATCCTTTTGTATATTTTTTTAAATTGTTATTTATTAAAGTGAGCCGTTTTATAAGTAGGTATCTCATAAAGGTTGCATACACTTATTATTTTTTTATGTAATTTTAAGTGTTATTTTAATTATGTTATTTGAAAAACATAATATTAAAAATTTTATTCTTTGGATTTCCCTTTGATGACGCAGAGGTAACTTGTAAAACCCATTTTCTTTTAAAATAGTGTAAGTTGACTCCTTTTTTCGAAAACACAAAATCTCTCTCTAAACCATTTGAAATAAAAAAACATCAAAATAATGAATCCTCCAAACCATTTGAAATCAAAAACACTAAAGGAAAGGTACCCAATTAGTCAATTGTTGAGATTCGTTTCTTCCCTAAATTGTTGTTTTGATACATTGTCTAACGTTGTTGTACTGTCGTTGAGCACCAGACCACTGACTTGGTGTTGTCAAGTATCACTTTTGGACCATCAAGCGCACCTCAATCAGTGGGTTCCAGGGGTCATAGAGTTTAGTGCCACTTTTCTACTGTTAGGTGCCACCTTGTTTTTCTAGTCTGCATCCTTTTGGTAAAGTGAAGATTTCCGCTTCGTTAATCGTCAGATTGAATTGAAATTTTGACAATTGATCCTAGACATGTGATTCTTCACTTTGACTAGTGGGAACTTTATTTTGAAGTCTGTGGTTAGAGAAAATATTTTCAATGTTTTGATGTACTTTATGTATATATATGTTTGTGGTTGTAATTGATTGAGAAGGAATTATTCATATGTGAATATGAAAATTTGATTAAGGATGTATATGATTGTGAAAGTAATTAATTGTGGTGAAAGTATTTTTGTGAAGCTGTGATGATGATGGGTTTGTTAATGTATACAAGCATTGTATGTGTTTGACGTAATTTCATGGGTCTCATAGGAAGATTTTATGGTGGTGTTATTTTAGTATATGCATTGGACTATGGATTCAAGTAAGGTGACATCATAAAACTCTAAGGCAGAATAATGATCTTACATGATCATGGATTAACCTTGTGTGTGGTAGGGTGAAACTCATTGGCAATGGCTCTGTAGAGTAGTAGAGGTCACCACAAGTGTAAGTTTACAATGTTCCAATTCCAAATACATGTATCCAGATAATTGAGTTTAGTGTCAACTATTTGTGCACAATTATGTGAATTATTATAGTTTGTCAATGTAGAGCATATTATTGATATGATTTAAATGGTCTTAGAATAATTCTTTTGTATATTGGCTTACCCTTACACTTTGTAGTCTTTTGTTGTTTTCTTCTTTTGTGATGATTACCATTTTGGTGTGAGCATATGAAGATGTAGGTTTAAAGGCACCTATGAAGGATGAGAAGCCTGTAGTTAGAGTTGTAAGATTGTATCGGATGTATGAGTGGTTAATATGTTCGATATAGAATACTTTTGTAAATTTGATATTGTTTTATAAATGATATACTTTATAGTCTGAATTCTTGAAAGATTGTATTAATATACTTTTTATTTTATTAATCTTTCTATGAAATGTTTTACTTTATTACTTTTCTATACTAATAAAATACTATGTTAAATAACTATTTCATTTTCTCTTTTTTAATCTACCCTTCTTATTTTTAAATACCCCTTCATCGAGAAATCTCTGATAAAGGACAAAAGAAGTTAATGATAAATATTAAGTTTTAAAAAATAAACGAGCTAAATTTTTTTAATAAAAATTAGGTACCACATACTTATAAGATTAGTGTGGATAAACGTAAGACCCACTTTTTTTCTACATTATAATTTAAGGGCTTGACCTGTTTATTGGGCCTAAGGTTGGCCTATAGGGTGTCAAAAACCACTAAATCAGCCTTAAGCCCCCCTCATTCTGTCACTTTTAAGAAAAACAATTTCCCATCCCTTATCCCTTTGCTGCTACGTGAGCTCTATTAGAGTTTGGCTCCCACTTTTCATTGAGCTAGAAGAACCCCATTTTATTCCACGTAAGTTGTTTCTCAACCTGTACCTTCTCTTGTTCTAAGCTCTGTTTCGTGATTCCAACAGAGGTACACTTTGATAACCTTGTTTTCAATCTGTGCCATTGTTCCCAGCTCTCGAATTTGCTCCTAGGGTTGTTGTGCTCGTTGGCTTAGGTGTCAGAGTCTTTGGCTAGCATTTTTCAGGTAAGGGAAGCTAGGGCTTCACGTTTTTAAGTTATTTTGCTTGTTCTTGTTGTATTTCGTGCTCTTGACGATTGTGTAAAGCTTTTGATGGTATGAAAATAAGTTGTGTGTTGTTCTAGTTGAATGTTTGATTTAAGCACGCGTGAACAGTGGACGAACCTGGTGTTTTTGCCCAGGCGAGCGAGTCTCGCCCAAGCGAGAGTACTAGATGTGCTCTCTAAGACTTGCGCGAGCTGTCGCTCAGGCGACGAGCTCCAGTTTTGAGCGAGAGTCCATCTCACTCAGGTGAAAAGGTATCGCCTAAGCGAGAAAACGTGAAAGTGTCACTGTTCCACTATTCGAGCTCTCGCCTAGGCGAAAGGAGCTCGCTTGAGCAGAGAACCTCTCTTGCTTGAGCGAGGTCTTCTAGCCTGAGCGAGAACTGGTGCAGAAATTGCTTTGTGACTGTTCCTTCCTTTGTTTTTGGTTGATGGTCATATGTTTGATTGAGTTGCTTTGTTAAAGCATGAATTGAGTGAATATGCATGTGTTAGATGGTTTATGGGCTGGAATTGATGAGCTTGGTATGAATATGCGTATGAAATATGATTTGGGTGGTTGGTTGTATATTGGCATGAGATTGGTATGCATGATAACTTTATGTTTGGTTGGTGAGACATGATTTTGGTATGGTTTAGGATGTAATTCCATGAATCTCTTGGTGAGATCTCATGGTGGTGCCTCATGGTTAGGACGTAATTCCATGATCCTCTTGATGAGAGCTCATGGTGGTGCCTCATGGTCAGAACATAATTTCATGACCCTTATTAGTGGGAGATCATGGTGGTGCCTCATGATTAGGACGTAATTCCACAAAGGTTTCGTGGTGATGCCTTATGGTTAGGACGTAATTCCACGAAAGTTTCGTGGTGGTGCCTCATGGTTAGGACGTAATTCCACGAAGGTTTCGTGGTGGTGCCTCATTATATAATTTAGTAAGGATTCAAGTAATGGCCTTAGATGTTTGAAGGCTAACCTTGTGCGTGGTAAGGTGAAGCCCATTGGCAATGGCTCTGCAGAGCAGTAGAGGCCACCACAAGTGCAAGCATCCAGTGAATTCGACTGATTATATGTATCCGGATAATTGAGTCTTAGAGTCTTGCATTTGTCTGCTATCACATGTTGGTTTATTTATGTATCTTTGGCTTGTAAACTGTATGCTCAATTGTACGATAAAACATTTTTCACTCTAGCTTATCCTTTCTGTTTGTTCATGTCTCTCCTTTTGCGATGATCATCAATTTATTGGTGTGAACAGATGTGGGAACTCCTGGTAATCTGTTGAATCTTTATGTTTTGTTAAGGGTACAGTGCTGTGTCTTAGTTTTTTTATATTGAATACTTGGATGACTGCAAAAATCTTATACTTTAAGTCTCGTACTTTTGAATATTATAATATATACAATATTTTATTTAAATAGATTTATCTATTAAAATGGATAGTTACATGAAAGATAAATGGATGTATTTAATTTTCTTCCAATTTCTCTGAAAGAAATACCACTGACGCTGAATAAAAAGATTTTTTAAGCTTTTTACACACTACTGCTTCTTTCTCATGCTTGCACAGTTCAAATTTATACATTCATATAACTGTTGCTAGAAATTTTATTTTTAATTTAAATTACATAAACAAAAATTCATTTTTATTTCTAGTTATCATGATTGAATATTAATAAAATAATACTACTTGAATTTTTATATTATTTTTAAAATGGGTCGGTGATTTCAAAGCCCATTTGACTCATGGTAATAAACCGTTCCAAAACACCATAATTACGTTAACCATTTGATGCCACTATCTTCTGATGATATACAAAAATACAAAGAAATAGTGAGAGGGGCCTCCATAGCCACAAGTTAAATATATACTTAAAAACTGTTAATAATCATTCATACATGATTAGAGAATAATGACACTAGTTAGATTCAGCTCTTCCATAATTTATCCTTATAAAACAACATTAGTAAAGTAAAATGAAGTTTTATTCAAATTAAAAATAAAATATGAGAAATTATCTGATAGAGTTTCTATAAATTATTTTATAAAGTCAATTTATTTTTTTTCCTCTTCAAAATCCTTTTAAAAATGGTACTAGAGTTCCTTTTAAAGTTCATTTTGGTATATTTAGGCAATACTTAGAAAGATGAGTCAATTTAAACTTACTAAGATTAAGAGAAAAACAATTTATGATAACTTTTTATTGAATTAATATTTAATATTAATTTTTCTTTTAACTGAATATACAGATAAAATTCAAGTTTATTGAGGTAGGGTTGGATAAAACAATTTATTTTCTTCAATTGGTTTTCTAATCACATTTTAAATACACAGCAAATCAGGTTTTGAAATTATTATCAATTCTACAAATATTCTTAAATCCCACAAAATCATTTCTTTAGAACAATTATTAAAAAAAATCCTATCAATTTTGTTTTGAATTTCTTTTCGTAAAAAATACTTATAAATTTTATTGTGAAAAAAAATTTGCAAAAAATTACTACCAATATTTTTACAAAATATTTTGTACAAAACACTTTTCGCAACAAATTTTGTAAGAAATACTTGCGAATTTTATAATTTTGTAAGAAATAATTACCCACAAAGTATTTTTTAATAAACTTTTTTAACAAATTTACAAAAAAAATATTATATAATATGAGAATTTCTAATAATAAATCCAATTTTATAAACCCAATTTCATCTTATAAAATTGGTTTAAAAAATAAAAATAGTCAATCACTTTTTATATATATATATATATATATATATATATATATATATATATTGTATTTTATTTATATTTCTAGATTGTATAAGATGGTTAACAACTCTCAAAAACTAAGAATGAGATACCTTTAACTTAAATTTACAGAATCAAATACTTCCAGTCCAAGTAATTAAATAATTACAAATAGCTTACGATCCAATAAATCTAATAAATTTTGTGAGGATGCATTTTTTGTTGATAATAAATGTTCATTTAAATTAGATTTCATTATTAATTGATTCACATCACACATTCTAAAACAACCACACTTTCAATTTTTTAGTGGAAGTTAATAGATATATTGATCATGGTAGTTAATCAAAGACATCAGAGAAAAAGATTAGTTGGTACGTAGTAAACATATCAACATGACAAATGTTGCAAAAACTCTGGAACAAACTCACGAAATTCCTAAAATAACCCTGCCACAAAATTGAGACAATGGACATAATAAGGGTATATGGGTAATTTCCTGATTCATCAAGACAAAATCAGTGACTGTTAATTTTTTTGTTTGACAAGATGGGTTGTGTAGGACAGTTCACGAACATTATACCGACAAAGAAAAAAAAAATCACAAAGTGATGGAAAAGTAACCACAAGATTGTAAGTGGTTTCATGCTATTACCATAAATGCAACTATCTTTTACCAAAATAAATTAAACCATTAATTTTTGATGAGTTTGTCTTCTTTCCTACACAAACCCTACTTTAATCTTATTAAATAATGGTAATAATAACAAAATTTCAAACATGTCAGAAACAGTGTTAAACTTAAATACATTATGAAAGGAAGACATCACCCCAGAATCCAGGGCAAAGAAAGTTTATTTTGTTTTGTTTTATTTTCTGAATAAACAAATAATCCAATGCACATGACAAAATTCACCAAGATGGAAAATAGACGACAAAGAAGGTACAGCATGTGCAAAGATATAATCAATACATGCAAAGAATAGATACAACTTCATTTATTTATATATATTTATAATGTAAAATACATATCAATGGTCAGAAATAGCGGCTAACAAGATTCTGCACACAAACAAAAAAATTGACAAACATATATAGCTTCTCAATAATGGTAGATATTGGCAAAGACAATTCATGCCCTAACATATATTCTTTGGTTAACAAAAGGAGTGGCAATTTAAATGGTTCTTACTCACAAAAGAATAACACTTTCCAGCAACAACAATGTCTGATCACCATCAATGCAAGAAAATTTTAAGGTCTGTAGATGTTTCTGATTAAAGTAAAACACATCATGCAGCAGCATAGCAGAAGCATTACAGAATAACATTGAAATCAAGCCACAATATGTCACTATCTCAGTGAAAATACTTTTTTTTCTTAATATTATAATAATTAGAAAGAAAATTGTTGATTCTCAAATAAATATTTATCAAATTCTTATATCTGAGTAATGTGAAGAAACTAGCGGAAGAAAGTTGTTACAAAAATATGAGTTGAGAGGGATTATTTATTATAATTTACTAAATCTCTGGGGATATAAAGAATTTACAATGATATCAAGAAAAGGTTGTAGCATAAGGATTTGCAGTTTTGTGAACAAATAATAATAATAATAATAGGAGTTTATGTTTATGATTTTGTAGATGAAGGAGGGAGAAAGGGACACGACAGGGAACAGTTAATTCCCACCCAATAATGATAAATGAGATGAATGGTTGGGCATTGTTGAGATGATCTGAATTGCAGACAAGAACAAAAGGAAAAAAAGAGTACATCATGCCTTGATGAATACAGAAGTTTAGCAGGCTGTTTACGCATCAGTGAGATGTTGTGACCAATAAACTAGCATGACAGGGACTCCCACATTACTGAAAGTGACCTTTCAACTACTTCTCATACCAAAGTCTAAAGCACCACCACCATCTCTCACACACACACACATTTAATTCTACTCCATAGTAAACCCAAACAAACCAACATCATCTTCATAAATAATAATAATATAACATCATCATGAGTTTCCCCAACCCAAACATATCTGTGTAAAACATCAAACTATCATTCATATGCAAGGAAAAAGAACCATGCCCTTATGCCATAACTATCTCATCTCCTCAAAATCTAGCCACACTTTCATCAAAATCAGCAACACCACCATACACTTTTCGGTTTTAGCTTGTCTTATTGAGTTTGTGTTGTAAGAGCATTTATTAAAACTAATTCAAATAAATTTATGGAATTGTTCTTTTTTTTTTAAATTAAAAGCTCAATTTTATATGATTTTTTTGAGTATTAATTAGTAATGAAATACAATATTTGAATACCAACAACTATCTTATGAAACACAAATAAATTAATTTTTCAGATTATAAAAATTATTAAAATTAATTCAAGTATTATAAAAATACAATCAGAAATAAATAGATTTTATCTTTTCAAACTTCTAAAGGGATTAGTATAGGCAGAAGCAAAATGCAATACGTCAGTAGTAGTAATATTATTTAAATTAACTTCTACAAATACATTCATTACTTTGTCAGTGTCATCTTATTTCAAGATATAAGATGCAACCATAATAATAATCAGTAATAGTCGTAATTAAATCAGGTTTTGAATCTGAACAGTGAATTTCGTAAAACGAGATTCCTTTCGGATTTGGTTTTCAATTCTGAGTTAATTTAGTACATAAACTATTCTCTTGACATGATGTGGCTCCTCTGTAATCCACTGATCTGCTCATGCAATGAGTCAACCATGAGAGAAAATTGCACTTAAAAGGAACAAAAACCGAGGAGTTGAAAAATGCAGACACAGTGAAATATGTTATAAAATACAAACTTAAGAGAATACTATTTTTAATTAGTTTATACCCCAATATTGGTAAAATAAGAGAATTATACCTTACTATAGAAGAAAAAAAAAGTATTTAATTTAATTATAACAAAACTTAGATCCTACCATAAGTGTTACTAGCATTGTTCCTTCATCAGAATTAAAGTTTTATTTCGACAACATACCAAGACATTCAGAAAAATATTCGATGACACATAATAAAATTGAAATAAAACATCAATTCTGATTGAAAATAACACTAAAAACATTTATACTACTGAACCTAAGTTTGTTTGTTTAATTTATTGCATTACCATAGTTTGATGAACCTCCAAGTAACACTCCAGCAGAAGCTGCATAGACATCAGAAGGATCCACCATTGGAGATGAAGAAGAAACTCCATTTCTACCACCTCCATCACTTCCACTTGCAACATTTCCACCACCACCCAAATGCAATTCAGATAGATTAGGATACTCACTTTTATCTTCAACCCCTTGATCATAGAGAAACCCTTTGAACACATGGCCACCAATTTTCACCACAGCTTGATATGCATACTCATCATCTCCATCGTCCACTGCAGTCACACGAACACACTTGAACTCTGCTGGTGCACGCACTTGACAAGGTAGTGACTCCTTGAAACTCACATCTGCACCCAATAAAAACCCTACTTAGTTCCACACAACAATCCCAATTAACCCATGAAAAACGTTGAATGAACTTGTAATAATAATAACAACATTCTATATTATAATAGCACTATAATACAATCATTGCTCCTATAATAAAGGCACATTTTGCTTATCTTATCTTATTTTGTGAGGAAATTATTGTTTATTGTTAAAAAATATTTCTGTGTTTCTAGAATTATTTCAAAACAGTCGGACATTAATAGGAAGTGGAGATTCCCATACACAAAAATCTTATGAAAATCTAAAGATAAAAGAAAATGGAAATATCTAATTAGAGGAAACTCACAATCCATGGACAGGATGAATATGTGCAATGAAATTTGCATTAACTTTAGATTACTAAACTAAAATTTTCATTTTTATTCTCTTACACAAGCTTTTGTAATGAAAAGAAATCGTCTGTTTCTCTTTCTCCGATGTCTCAAAAGAGAAAGATAACAATTTATGTTTTTTGGGAGAATAACAGTAGCAGTAGTAGCAGCTAGAAAAATGCAAGAACTGTAGTCTTTTAGGTCAATAATTGAACGAATTTAATGAAAAGCTCGATATAAAAGCCCTGAAATTTAAGAAGTAGAACGAATTACTGAAACTAAGAGTGAATGTTTGATCTCATTTGAGACAGAAACAAACCTTGGTGGCTCGAACCAGTGTCGAAACTCCTAGGAGGAGTGGTGGTGTTATTAGACGTGGAAGTGTGCGAAGTGGTTGTGGTCTGGGAAGGCACGAGCCTAGGTTTCTTGGTGGCGGAAGTGGACCCACTGGACCCAACCGCTGCCGTCGCCGCCATGAGCTGGCGCTCCCTCCGCCGCGCGGCGGGTACCCACGTGCTCTTCACGTGCGTAGCGCAATCGAAACCCCTACTCTTGCAGCACGTCCTGCACCTCCTGTGACTACAATCCTTTTTCGCCTGGTTTCCACAGTCCTGGCACGTGCTCGCGCCGCTCCCACTCCCCTCACGCTCGTGCACGTGCGCGTTCGGGTGTTGTTGTTGCTGGTGCTGCGGCGGCGGAGACTCGTCGTGCTCTTGCCATAACTGAATTCTGCTACGGTGGTTACTCGCAAGGACGCCGTCGGCGTGTTGGTGCTGTGGTGAATCCTGTGGTTGCCATAGCTGAATTCTGTTGCGGTGGCTATTGATGTTTCCCATTATGCCCTCGCTCTCTGGAGTGAGGCATGGCGTGGCGGTGAGGAGAGGGAAGACGTTGACGCCGAGTGCAGTTGCGTTGGAACTGTTGTTGTTTGGATCGGACAAAACAGCGTCGTTGTGGTGGTGGTGGTGATGGAACGACGAGGCGGGCGCCACCACGAAGATGTCGTGGTGGGGTGAAAGGTTGTGGTTGAATGACCTCGACGCCCCGGGCCACATGGATGCGCCGCCGTGCGCGGTGGCGGAGGTTGCATTGAAGCCGAGAGAGAGGTCGTCGCCGCGGCCCGAGACGGCGGAAGGCGTCGCTGACCAGTCGACAAAGGCACCGGAATCCGAAGGGAACCTCCTTGTAGTAGCCACAACTGAAGCTGGGTTTTTTAGAATCGGTTCGAATCAGAGAGATCAGAATAACATGGTAGCAGTATTCACCATTGAAAGTGTATTTTCTTTTCTCAGACAATTTTCTTGGAACGGTGTAACCTCCTTTTAGTAGTAGCCAAAGATGAAAGTTGCTTCTTTTATCGACAATCCTGTTGGAATCAGATAAGATGAGTGTAACAATTGTGCATCAGTTAAATATGGTTTGTTGTGTCATAGAAAATAACTAAGAACAACAATAAGAAGAATATGTATGAGTTTATTTGTGCGATGACAAAGTAAGAAGGTGGTTATGATTGTCTGACTTAAGAAAAGGTTGTTGGATCTTCTGAGGGTTTTGGAAGGAAAATCTATGTATGTGGGGGGATATTAGTTGAAGGTGGGGTCTCTGCAAGTGTTACAGAAGGGGAAAGTATAAGCTTTTCAGAAGAGTGTAATGGAAGAAGCAGTGAGGGGTTTCAGCATTTGTGTGCGTGTCTGGTTCTGGTTTATCTTTGTTGTGCTAATGTCACTAACTCTGGTGTTTGAAGGAAGAGAAGGGTCGATTGAAGAGAGAGAAAGGGAAAATGGGATTCTGAAATCTGAATGGTTCAGAAAAAGGGCAGAGAAAGAGGGGCAGTGAGCAGTGTGGAAAATATGCAAGAACAGCAACCTATTTTGTTACTGTGGATCTCTTTTTGTTTTTGTTGATCCTTTCTCTCTCATGATCATCATGAACAACAACAACAACAACATCAACATGTGTTGTTGTGTTGTGTGTTTGAGCTTTCTCCACTTACACTGTGAGAAAACTAGAGGTTCACTTTCTCCGTTGCTAGAAAGTGAAGTGAGTGAGGGTGGGTTATTCTTCCCTGACCAAA
>Ga0209589_1009426_pt1 | contig 14757 bp, 2 predicted proteins | sample CowpeawhiteBW_FD_187525 | JGI IMG/M metagenome (GOLD analysis project Ga0209589, IMG submission 187525) | Root nodule microbial communities of legume samples collected from California USA - Cow pea white BW (SPAdes) (version 2) | ecosystem: Host-associated > Plants > Roots > Nodule | place: USA... | reverse complement strand
AATATTTAAAATTAGACGAATTACTTTACCTATTATTTTATTTATATGCATCTATTTAATGTCCAGATGTGACATCATATGCGGATCTGAAAATTTGAGGTATACGTGTTATAAAGATAACGGTTTTTAGTTTTTTTTTTTTTTTTTCTTGTAAGGCAACGGGTATTATGTTTTTTAAGTTAATCTTTTTATACTCAAGAGCTTAAATTTCTCTTAATTATTAATTTAAATCATGACGTTTATTTTAACATTTGAGAAGGCTCACAGATCAACATTTAAAATAAAAATGTTTTCTAAATAATATTTTTTTCAATTAACTAAAACATCTTTTATTAAAAATAAAAGGGTTAAATATGTTTTTGGTCCCTTAACTTTCAATGAATTTTGGAATTAGTCCATTTTGAAACTTTGGACCAATTTAGTCCTTCATCTCTCGGAATATGTGGATTTAGTACTTTTAATCAAATTTTGTTAGGTTTATTTGATGTTTCGTATGCATTTTAGGATTGTATTTGAGTTGTTTATACTGTTTGACACATTTTTGCTTTAATGTTAAGTCAAATACAATTGTGAAACGCACTTGAAATGTCAAATAAACTTAACAAAATTTGATTAAAAGGACTAAATCCACGTATTTCAAAAGATGAAGGACTAAATTGGTTCAAAGTTTCAAAATGGACTAATTTCAAAATTCACTTAAAGTTAAGGGACGAAAAACATATTTAACCCAAAATAAAATAGTGACAAAGTCATGTAATAGTAAAACTGTAGTTACGATTATCGTAATGAAAGGAAAAAAAGGATTTTGAGGATAGAAGAAGAAGATGTTGTTGTTGTGTGAATTAATAAAGTAATAGAGGAAAAAAGAAAGGCCGAAATCAATGGATTTAAAGACGTTGAAAGTTGAAAGGACGTGATTTGGTGGGTCCCACGGTTGGTGAGCAAAAGAGATACGAAGCTTAGAAAAAACCTAAACGTGAGGATCCACCTCCCTATCCTACGTAGCCGCCTTCCACTATCTGCAATATCATTATTTTAAATTTGAAATAATTACGTTATATTGTATGGTCATACGTAGAAATATTTAAGTGAAAGCAGGATTATATAGTACTAGATTGCAATTTGAGTCCAATAATTTGACCTTATTAAATGCTCACACACTGTTTCAAATCAACTCCTTCTCAATGTTCATTTCTTCTTTCAGGATGCACGATAACAACAACATCCTTCAACGCATAACACTGTCTTTGCCTCATTGGGTAAGCCCAGTCCCGACAAATTTAAGTTACACACACAGCAATTTTTCTTTTATATAGTTTTTTAATTTGCTGATTTGGTTTATTTTATTCTTCTTCTTTTTTGTTTAATTTGTTTTTTAAATTTTTTAAAAAGGTTTAATTTGATTTTTTTTTCAATTTAGTTGACATTAATATCGTATGTTTCATTTTTTTAATTTTTTTAATTTTTTTAAAATTAAATTGTCATGTGTCACGCTTGTACCACGTGTTAATTTATGATTTTTTTATTTTTTATTTAAAAAAAATTGTCACGTAACATATCAAGATTGTATCACGTGTCAAGGTAACCGTAATTGTAATTAAGCTTGATATTTAGTTTGGTCTCAAATTGAAGAAGACAAAATTAAATTATTTTAAAAAATATGAAGATTAAGTTGAATCAAAATGGTTAACAAAGGGACTAAATTGAAATTAGTCACGTTAGTTTGACATGTGGCACAATCATGACTTGTCATGTGACAGTTTTTTTAATAAAAAATAAAAAAAAAATCATGAATTGACATGACAATTTTATTAAAGATTTTTAAAAATTAAAAAATAATTTAAAAAATAAAAAATTCTACAAATTGACACTTGGTATGTACGAATACAGTATTAACATCAATTTAACAAAAATGACAAAATTGAACGTTTTTCAATAATTATAAGACTAAATTAAACAAAATAATAATAAGATAACAGAAAGGGATTAAACTAACAAATTGGAAAACTAAATCACTAATTAAGCCGTAATTTATCTATTAAAATTTTAAATTAAACTATAATATTAGAATGACTTTGATAATAGAAGACTTTCGATGAAATATATTTTATACCATCAATTAATTAGAAATTACTTTATTATTTATAAAAGTTACTTCATAGCTTAATAAATTATTATAATAATTTGTCGTTTTTATGTTTTTTTATAAATTTGGATGTTTAATTAATTATTTACTATATTATTTTTATTGTATTGGCTATATAAAATTTTAATATCTCTTAGATGCTACAAACTTCTACAAGTGATGTTTGTGATTGATTTTGAGATCGATTTGGTGACTGTTTTTGTGACTAATTTATTGATTGATTTTGTGACCGATTTTGGAACTGATTTAGTGATTGATTTCGTTACTGATTTTGTGACTAATTTTGTGACCGACTTGTGACTAAAATTGTGACAAATTGTGTGATTGGATTTTAATCATTTTAGTTATGAGCATATCAGTTATGAATTCGATCACTAATATTAATTTTTTATAGGTTTAAATATGTTTTTGGTCCCTGAACTTTTAGTAAAAATTGTAATTAGTCTATCCTCGAAACTTTGGCCCAATTTAGTCATTCAAATTCAAAACTGCGTGAATTTAGTTCTTTCAAACGAATTTTGTTAAGTTTATTTAATGTTTTAAACGTATTTCATGATAACATTTGAGATGTTTACACCGTTTGACACATTTTTACTTCAATATTAACTAAGAAACGATCATGAAACGCACTTGAAACGTCACATAAACTTAACAAAATTTGGTTAAAAAGATTAAATTCACACAGTTCTGAAGTTTTAGGGACTAAATTGGATCAAAGTTTTGAGGAGAGACTAATTCTAATTTTCATTGAAAATTGAGGAATTAAAAACATGTTTAACCATTTTTTATATTATAAATTATTGTTTCAAAAATTAAAATATATTCTTAATTTGTATTCATTTTCAAACATTATTATATCTTGTATAACGCATTTGCAACATAAATATTTTGTAAATTTATAAAGTACTATTAAATAATATTATATTAGAATATAATTTTCATGTTTAACTTAAACGACCCTACAAAAATATTGTTAAAAGTTTTACACAGATTCAAAGTTCATCAAGAAACTTAATAAAGTTAGCTACAAAAATGACTTATAATTCGTATTAAAGGTTGAAGTCATTAAGGAGCATAATAATTTTGTTATCCAACAAATTTTCCGTTGTAACAGTAACAGATTTTGACCAAAATTTATAAGAAAGTTAAAATAATAAATTTAAAATTTATATATTTAATATTGTTGTCTATAATTTATTAAAAATAATACATAATTTAATATAACTATAACTACAACAAAAATTTATATATTTAATAATATTATTATTAATAAGTTTGAGTTATTATTTAAAATGAGAAAATTAAAATTTACAAATTTATATTAAGCATGAAACCGCAAATGCATGACTTTAAACAATGAAAAAACAAAAAGGTAGAGAGTTATTATTGTAATTAAACATGTGCGTGACTTTCTTCTCTGATCTCTTTACACATGGAAAGATCCACCAAAGTTCAACCCCTCAAATATATTTGTGCTAATCCCTCAAACTCTATTCATCATCCACACAATTTTGTCATCTCATTTTCTTTTCTTTACTACAATACATCATCCCAAACGAACACAGCATTTAAGATAAATAAAAAAATGACATATAAAATAATAACCACTAATTCAAAATGTTACATATAAAATGATAACCAAGACATTCACTACACAAAAATATTAAAAAATAAAACTCAATTCCATGATATAAAAATTTTGAATATTAAACCAAATAAATTTATTAGTGTTCAATTAAAAATATTAAAATTTATCGTCAACTTAAAATATGTTTTGTTTATTTTAATTGTGTTAGGTTTTATCAAAATATTTTTTCTTTTATATTTCTTTATGAGACTATTTAAAAGGTTAGGTTGTTGGCCAAAAGAATTATCAAACTTATGAAGTTTTAGCACCTTTACACAACCTTTACACAAGTTACAATAAATCATGACTGGAACCTGCAGCAATTTAATATAAAAATGTGTTTTTACATTTGATCTTGAACAAATATATTATAATCAGTTTCAACTAAAGTAAGCTAAATTTTTAGTGAATCAAATTCAATTTCGGTACGTACAATTTAATCTTAACTCAAACTTATTATAAAACAAATAAACTCCCATAGTCCTGATTTCTCTGCCGAAAGTTTTTTCCTATCACTGAAAATTATAAATATATTGATATTGGTATATTACATTTTCTTTCAATATATTTTAAACCATCAAAATCGGTGTATATTTTAAAGCCACGATAAAAAAAATAAAAATAAAATCAACAAAAGAAATCCAGATTTTACTTTCACTCACTTTAACAATTATATTTTTTTAATACTTTAAATTCCTAAATTCTTTAATCGTAGTTTCGAGTTCTTTTAAATTCCTAAATTTAAGATGATATAGTATATCAGTCTAACTCACCATGACTTCTACTAATTGAGCAAATTCTCAGTGAATTGGATTAAATTTTTTTCTATAAAAGTTTAACCCTAACGCAAACCCATTATAAAACAAATAGACTTATACTCTCACTCACTTTGACAATTATATTTTATTAATACATTAAATTCCTAAACTTTTTAATCGTAGTTTAGTGTTCTTTTAAATTTCATTTATATTTTGGAGGAATTAAAGCCTTGTATTTTTCTTTTAGATTTTATCATTCAATCACAATAATTCCTAAATATATATGCCTTTTGTAAAAAACTGGTGCGATCATTATTAAACCAAATCTAAATCTAATCATTTATCCCAGATTTAATTTGAAATAGAGTTATGCTGAATTATGAATTTCTGAACTTGTTTGTTTTATCATGAAAATATTTTTATTATAAAAATATGTTCTAAAAGTTCTATTTCTAATTGCTTTACAAAATTTTGAAAACAAAAATGATATTTTTAATTATTTTTAAGAGCTATGTTTCAACTGTTCTGAACAAAATGTAATTATAAATTATTTTTAAATGCAAAATATTTTTCATTATAATTAAATAAAATTTTGTTAGCTATAATATGGTTTTCATCCCTCTAAAATATTTGGTAACTTAATTTTAGTTACTAAAAAATAAATGATTCGTTTTTTTTCGTTGCAAAATTAAAATATGTCAAATTTAATTTCATGTAATATTTTTGTTAAACGAAAAACCTACATTGCTAACAAAATTAGACATGTTAAAAAAATACTTAAGATAAAATATTATTTTATTTCTCTAAAATATATGTATTTGACTCCTGTTTCTCAAAAATATTTTGCTTGATTTTAATTCTTATAAAATAAAAATTGTGTCAATTTTGGTTTAGGTTATACTAATTCAAATAAAGTAATATCGTATGTGACAACTGATTTAATATGCGTTATAACTTAACCATTATTTAAGTAGTTTATTTTATTTGGTAAGTTAATGAAATATGTTGAGAGATATACTTTTTATTTAATATTTTATTACGAATAAGACTAAATAAGAACTCTACTTTATGTGGTGTTTTTGAAGGTGAGTATGTGATTATTTAGAGGAGAGGTATATTAAAAGTATTATGGACCATATACTAGTTGAATTCTTCACAGTAGAGGATTTTTTTTCTCATCAAAAAGTTTAAAAAAAAAAAAGGTTAAATATGTTTTTGGTCCCTCAAGTTTCAGCGAAATTTGGAATTAGTCTATCATCAAAATTTTTGACCAATTTAGTCTTTCATCTTTCAAACTGCGTGAATTTAGTCCTTTTAACCAAATTTTGTTAAGTTTATCTGACGTCTCCAGCCCATTTCATGATAGTATTTAAAATATTTACACTGTTTGACACATTTTTGCTTCAATCTTAACTTAAATACTATCATGAGATGTGCTTGAAACGTCAGATAAACTTAACAAAATTTGGTTAAAATGACTAAATTCACGCATTTTGAAAGATGAATGACTAAATTGGTATAAAGTTTTGATGAAAGACTAATTCCAAAATTCACTGAAACTTGAGGAACAAAAACATATTTAACCCAAAAAAGAATAATATAATTCATGTTATAAACATTTTCAAGTGTAAGATATATGCATTCTCAAGTGTAAAGTACTTAATGAATATTATTGGCACGCAATTTAAACTTTTTATTTATGTACGAAGAGAAACTTCTTCCAATTTTGATTACTTGTTAAGTGAAATTTTTTAATTTTAATAATGATATTTCTTTTAATGATCAAAAGTTAATCACAAACGAAGTATCTCACGTATACTAAAAAGTCAACTATTAATATTTTAAAAGGACTAAAAATGAATTTTCCAATATTTAAGACGCAGGAAGTTCAAAGGTTTAAAATATTTAAAGCAAATTTAAAAGTAAAATATTATCTTTAAAGGTTTTGTTAACCGGTGACAATTGTTAAAGATAATTAATATATATTGAATCTTGTAAAAATTTATAATTAACTATGATAATAAATAAAATCTGACCTAACAATTATTAATAAAATTTTATTATATTTAAAGGACAAAAATACACTTAATTGTTGTATAATTGCATTTAATATTTGATTTGGTGTTCACCCATAAAAATTAAAAAAAACAGTTAAATAATAAAATAATTATATTTTAATATTGTTAAAAATTAAAATATAATTAAATATACAAAAATTAAATTAATATAAAAACCTACAAAAAATAGTAATAAACATTTTAAAATTAAAAGAAATTAAAATACCAATTTAAGATTTCATTGAATCTCTTTACTCTAACTTGATAATCTTTATCTCTTTACTCTAACTTAGATAATCTTTTGCATCATATCTGTTAACTCAACAAATTCCTGTATTAAAAAAACAAACAATATTTTAATATTTAAAATTATTAATTATAAATACATAAATTTAATAATATAAAAAAATTAATTACGTAAACTTCTAGCAGAGACCTTACAAATTTTACATTGCTTATTTTGTATCTTAAAATTTTGAAGGACAGTTTTGTCTTTATAAGATTTGTTATGTGTATTTATATTATTTTAATTAATAAACTTAAATATTTCAACTTTTAATGTAAAAATAATAAAATCAATGTACATTAATTATTCATTAATCAGTGTCTTAGGATCTGGTTAGCATTTTTTTTTAATATCACAGTTAATTGTTAATTATAAATTTTTGCAAAATTTAATGTGTTAATTATCCTTGATCAGTGTCTATTGGTTAGCAAGATTTTTTATTTTAATTTTGTTGAAAAAAAAGAGGAAGAAAAAGAGTAGATTGTCCAAGTTTTAAAGGTAATAGAATTTAGCTTATATATGCACACACTTTAATTAACTTATGTTTTATAAATTAAAAGGAGAAAACTAAACAAACGGAAGCATCGGCAACACCTATGTGGAGATATCTAGTTTATGTTGTTTGATTCAGTTGATAGAAACATTTAATACTACAAGACAAAGAGACCATAAAGTTTGAATTGTATGAACAGCTCAAGTGGCTGCTTTTGTTAACTATCAATCAATTTCACTACCTTTGCATACATATAAAAATGTCACTTCAATTTTTTTCCAACAATTTTATCATCATTTTTAACTTAGAGGATTTACTCTCATTTTATAATTTTTGTGTTTCTTTTTCTACTTTTCCCTCTTCATCACTCTTCTCATGAGCCTTTATTATTCTTTAACAGGCTGAAAGAGACTCTTCTTCCTTATTTCCATCGCTGATTCCTGCATTATTACAATCTAGAAGGAAGCAGCTAGGACCAATATCATATCTGGGTGTGCGACATAATTACCCTTCTAGAGATATGTTTTTATGCTTTTAAATATCTTCATTCATGGGAGACCCAACTATAGAAACAAATAGTACATTTTCTTTTAATTCATAATGTTTCCACATACCTAATGTTTCTGCATTTCTTTGATTTTTCCAAACTATATAAATATTGTAAGATTAAATTTAAATTCAATTAAATTATATATGTTTTGGCAAGAGGTACGTAGACCTCTCAGCCAAAATTTTTAAAGTGATATCTCTTTTTTTAGTCTCCTACAGCCAGTATTTTCTTTTGTCTTTAGATTTTTCAAATTTCTATTTTACTTAGTACTCCAAAAACTTTTCATTTATTATAATAAAATATTCTTGAATGTCTCTTTTTTAGTATTTGAGTGACTATTTATATGTATAATCTCTCTAATAATTATCGATCAACTCGGTATTTTCTAGTACATTTATTATAGTACTGGACTTAGAGATCTAATCAACTTCAAACCTACTGACTCAATCAGAATTGCACCTAACACGTCAAAGTCCCCTAAGCCTAAGCTTCTCAAACCGTAAGACTATAAGGATATATGACAATCTTGATCCAATCGATTTTGAACCTACTCATTCAATCAACATTGGGTTTAACACCACATTATAAAATTGATTTGTAAAATAATGTTTGAATTCACTTATATATTTAAATTTTGTTTTATCTTTAATCAATGTATAATCTATAACACATCTATCTCATGCCGAAACACATACACATTGAACATGAGACCACACATTAATAGATGACCGATAGTAATCTGATAGATCCAACAAACAACAAATATTACAAAAATAAATTTCAAATAACTCTGGTACCATTTTAAGAAATAAATTTTAAATTCAACTAAACCATATAAAACTAGATTATAAAACGAGATTTACATCTACTTAAATACTTAAAATCTATCTTATTTTTATTCAATGTAGAAAAAACTCCTTTCATGAAAAAAAGAAAAAGACATTTTCAAACAAGTAAAATATGTCATGGATAATATTACGTCATTCCATACAAAAAAAACTTCAAGTAAATTACATCTGTATATTTTCAAATTTTGTGTGATGATTTTCTTGGAAACCTATAGAAAAAAACTTTAATTGTTTTAACAGCATTATGTTATGCTGAGTATATGTTACATTGATCTTCTTGGATTGAATAGAAAAGTATTAGAAGGTGTATTTGTATAAAGAGTTTGTTGTAATGTTTAAAAAGCAAGAGTAGTATAGAAGCAATTGAAAACAAAAATGTTTACATGATAAGAGGAGAAAGTATGTGGGAAGAGATGATTGATGTGACAAAAGGAGAAAGAAGAAGAATGCATAAGAAAGTAGAGTGAAAAATGTGATATAATAATAAAATTATTGAAGAGGGTACAAAAAATGAAGGTAGATGTTGAGTAGGGGAATCACAGAAGGTAATGAGAGGATAGGAAAAGGGAGAAAGAGAGTTGTGAAAATTTAGATGGAAAAGTTAGGAACATGTTGATGGAGTAGCCATGATTTGGCATGTAGAGAGAGTGAGTTACATGCACATGGTGATAATTGGCATTCACTTCACTATGTGATGCTAATGGGTGGCTCAAAAACCCCACTCCCTATCTTCCTTTCCCCATTCACATCCTCTGCATTAATCATCACAACTTTTCATCCTCTGTCTGCCAACTCCCTTCATCACTCTCTCTCTTATTTTACATTTTCAATTCTCATTTCAAAATTTTCATTAAGTGAAAAAGGAAAAAGTTAAGCTTTACAAAAATATCCGTAAATTTATTTATAACTAATATAAGTGTTAGTGAAATTTCTTACAAATCTCATATTATCATAACTGTATTTTTACATCATGTTTAATTTGTAATTTGGTTCTTATATATTGACATTTGATTTATTTCAATATTTTTGATTCAATTGAGTTTTTATTTTTTGAAAAAACTTAATGTGATATTTTTCATTAATTTGACAATATTTAAAAATATTATATGTTAAAATTTAAGTTTATTGTGTCAAAATTTAAGTCATATTTTATTTTGGAACTCTTATGATTTTGACATGTAATATTTTACAAGTAGATAAACATAGATTTTGAAATGATTCGGATTTTGACAAGTGTCTCTTCCAAATGACATTAACACCGATTTGTAAAAAAAGACCACATTGTGTCATTTTTAGAAAAATAAGTACTTGATTCAGTATTCTTTAAAAATATCCAAAAATTTATTCTTTTAATATTTTAAATTAAAAGTAATGAGTAATGTGAATTTTATTTAAATTTGGTTCATATTTCATTATTGTCGAAATTTGTTACAAATGTCATGTTATTATAACAGTAATTTGACGTAATGTTTAATTAGTAATTTGATCTTTTATATTTAGATATATGATTCACTTTGGTTTTTAGATCTTATTTGAATTAGTTGAGTCTCAACTTTTGTAAAAAAATCAATGTGATTTCTTCAGCTAATTTGACATTAACACTGCTTGGAAATATCATGTGTCAAAATCTAAGTCATGTTCTATCTTAGAACTTCTCTAATTTTAACTCATGATATATTTCAAATAGAAGATGGCCCATATTTTGAAACGATCCAAATTTTGACATGTAACACTTTCAAATGACGATAATGCTAATTTATTTATCATTAGAGACTACATTGAATTTTTTTTTTCAAAAAATTTAGGACTCAATTGAGTTTTTTCCTTTTTTAAATCGAGACTTAATTGAGTTAAAAAATATAAAACCAAAACGAATCAAAAACATAATATAGGAGTTAAATCACTAATTTAGCCTTTATATCAAGTAAACTTGACAAAGTTTAACAAATTTACTATTTTGAGTAGATGTCGTTGAATTAAAGATGCACTTGTGACGCGACTATCATAACTCTAGAGAGAGAAAAAAAGGAAGAAAATGAAAAGAAAAATAAGAGAAAAAAAAAGGAAAAAGATTTCCTATTATGTATTTTATTAATAGATGTTATTGGTGGTAAGAATTTGTTAGTAGTTATCTACATATATTTAACACCTTATATTTATTAACGAATTTGTAATGGTTGATAATTATCAATTAATTTCGCAATGATAGATTTTTATGAAAATTACATTATTTTAACACATCTCTTGGTTGCATAGTCTATAGTCATCTTATATTACTTTTCACGTATTAAAATTTTGAAAAATTTAATCCGTTTAATTAAATTGTCATTTATTTTGAGTTTGTAAAAGAATATAACTCTTGACTCAATTTTGCGTTGAGTGAGAAAATTATAAAGGAAGGAGCTTGTGGCAACTACAATTATTTATGAGAAATGTTTTTAAATGGAGATGTTTGTTAAATCTTGCATTCGGTATTATTTATGAAAATTACTGACATTAAGCATAAAAATAAAAGTATAAATGAGTTTTTTTATTTAATTTTAGTGTGATATAAAATTTGAATTAAATAGAATAAATAGTTTAGAATTGTACTTATATTATTGATCTTTTTATTATAAAGTTGTTCATTTTCTTAAAAATAATTTGTTACACTTTGTTTTCAGAAAAATGGATAATATTTTAGAATAAAAAAATGTGCAGTAAAATTATGTAATATTTTTAATGATGCAATTAAATGATAAAAAAGCTTTGGAAAAAATATACGTGTTAATTTGTTATCGATTAAAATTAAATATATAAGTTATAACATTATAATTAATTATAGTAAACATTTTTATTCTGTTTTTAATTTCTCATTTGAAATAAAACCAAATTATTCTGTAAAAAATAAAATTTACACCTATTTATTTATTATAATTTAATCTTACATATAGTAAAAATAATAAAACAATTAATGTAATTATGTTCATAAAATGATTATATAATTTAAAATAAGAGTCTAACCTATCATTAACACTTTAAATCAAATTATACTTCAAATACTATTACCATGGTAATATCCACTGATGGTAAGATTGAGACTACTTTAATCTCATCCTCCATATCCAAATAAAAGAAAAGAAAAGTTAAATATATTTTTGATCCTCAGGTTCAATGAATTTTTAAATTAGTTTCTTTTTAAAACTTTATATCAATTTAGTTATTTATCTTTAAAAATACGCAGATTGAATCTTTTTTACCAAATTTTGTTAAGTTTATTTGATATTTTAAACTTATTTTATAATAATATTTAAGTTAACATTGAAGCGAAAATGTCTCAAACGGGATAAACAATTTAAATACTATCACTAAATACACTTGAAACGACGTCAGATAAACTTAACAAAATTAGGATAAAATGACTAAATTCACGTATTTTAAAAAATAAATGACTAAATTAATCAAAAATTATGAAAAAAAACTAATTTCAAATTTGACCGAAACTTGAGGATAAAAAGACTTACTTAGTATAATTGAATAAAATACATCTTATCATATACCTTTCATCCAATTTTATTCTGTTCATCTTGTTTCTCTAGGTCAACCCAAATATGCCGCAAAATTAGGAAGGTTTGGTGAGGAATAGGAATAGGGTTTGTTATGAGACAAAACTGGAGCAGAAGATGGAAAAAGTAAAGAAAAGCAACAGCAGATTAATTTTTTGGTTAACACTTTTTACTACAATTTTTCAAAGTTCAAGCAATCTAAGAAGGCAATTGTCGCAGTTGTTCTTCACCAAATCTTTTATTTTAAAATCATAAGGGAGAAAAGAATAAAAAAGTTTTCTCACACACCTTATTTGCCACCATGTATTCTCATTGACCATGTCTTTTCAAGACAATAAAGACCAAACATCACATTACGGAACCAATCAACTCAATCCTCCAAAATCATAACCATTTAGAATTTAACAATTTCATTGAGTGAGATAAACGATAAGCAACATATATTTTCAGTATACATATATGTATTACTTAAAATTTCACAGAAATCATCAAAATTAGAAGGTTACATAATTTATTTAACATTGCAATTTAAAATAAATTTAACCAACAAAAAATTGTGTCACTAGAAGTTTCATACAGGACAATTTAAAATATATAAGTGCGTAAATATCTCACTTTACAAATTGATTTTGTACAGTTAAATCAAACTTAAAGTTAATTGTTTAACATGGTATCAGAATGATCAAATTTATTGTTTGTTAGACTCATTGTTCCATCAGAATACTTATTAATGTTTAGTCTCACACTCAAAATATATATATATCTCAATGAGAGAAAATATAAATTACAAATAAAATTAATTTATAATATATAAATGAATATAACCAACCTCTTTTATAAATGAATGTAACAAACATCTTTTATAAGATTAAATTAAATTAAAATTCACTCCTTAACACAAATAATTGGGTTTGTTAATGTTTCTCAGAACCTTAAATATTTTCACAAAAAGATTATTTAAAACAAAATGCAATAGAATTATTAAACGATGAAAGGGTCATAGAAAATAGTAGAAAGTAGCAACAAGTCTAGCAAGTGTTTACCCACGCAAGCACACGAAACACTGTTCTTGAGACAGAGACAAAATGTTGAAAGTGTAGTGAGTAGAAAAATTCCAAACACCAATTAGCATCCACATCACCCAAATCTGTGGTTATAAATAGTTTAATTGTCAAATTGGGTGAATAAAGGCATCACTTGTTCCGAATAAGACGAAACAGCTGGTAAATGTGTGTGATTAATTAATAAAGTGAATAAGAACAGAGAAAAATCTTGCATAGTGGTCTTTTTGATGGTTCCAAATCCCATTACTGTGTTTTCTGAGAAATTTCTTAGTCTTTTGGTCGTGGAGACCCGTTCTCTCTGAATCTTGTGAATGCACAATTTTTGTTAGGCAGAGTAGTCAAGTTTAGAGGAGAAAGTTTAAAATTGACCATAAACTTATTGAAAATGTCAGAATTTGAATTAATTAATGGACAGTAGAAGATTGAATAGGACGTGGAATGGAAGGGGGGCTGAATCTTAAACTGGGCCTTGAGCTCACACCACATATTTGGTCACACAAGTCAAGCACAAGTCCAATTCCATGCAACTTTATCACTTTCAAATTTTAAACACCCAATTATCAATTTTATGCCTATACTCACACTACGTTATATGTTGAACCTTAGGAATTTTGATTAATAATTTAAAATAGTAGAGATATCAAAATAGGTTAAATTTGTCGGCTGATTCTCTCATCAAGGATTGAACCGGGTTGAGTTGGAAAAAAATGAGTATTTCTAGATGTAAATCAAATTAAACATGTAGTTTAGATGAGTTGAAATTTGAACGTGATTTGATTTATAATCTATCAACAAAATAAAATGAGTTAAATCATTCAAATTTTAATTGTATTACAATAAATATATAAAATAAATTTAAAAAATAAAATATTTTAGAATGGATTAATTCACTTAACTTATCAATTCATCAAGATGATTGAAACTAATTTACACAAATTTTGATTTATCAGAAAATAAACTATATTGAACTGATTATTTTTAACTTGATACGTGATTAGTTAAATTGACTTACTTAAATCTACTACAAAATAGAAACGTGATATGACCAATAAATAGTACTATTTGAATAAATATTGTGAGTAATATATTATTTATAAGTTACTTTTGTAAATAGTGTTGTTCTGAGAAAAAAAAATCACAATTTAGAAGATAAACGTTTTTGCTTAAAATAATATTTGGATCATGTTTAATAATTTAAATTATTTTAACTTATGGAAAGAAATCAACAATTTGATTAATTATTAAAAATTAATTAATAATTTCATTTAAAAGTGATTTTTTTAAGCAAAGTAAGAAGAGATAACAAATAATTTAACGCAGGCAGAAGATGCCAATATATATATATATATATATATATATATATATATATATATATATATATAT
>Ga0209589_1009419_pt1 | contig 14762 bp, 10 predicted proteins | sample CowpeawhiteBW_FD_187525 | JGI IMG/M metagenome (GOLD analysis project Ga0209589, IMG submission 187525) | Root nodule microbial communities of legume samples collected from California USA - Cow pea white BW (SPAdes) (version 2) | ecosystem: Host-associated > Plants > Roots > Nodule | place: USA... | reverse complement strand
ATTGCTTGGCTAATTGCCCCACTTGCACCTCCAAGTTTTTTATTGATGCATCAGTGTTCTTTTGATTTTGAATTGACATTTGCAAGAACTGTTGCATCATGTCCTCAAGCTTTGAGGTTCTGTCAGTTAAAGAGGGATGTTGGTAAGTTTGTTGATGTGGGGGCCTATTGGAAGGTCCTGCTTGGCCCATGTTTTGGTGAGGTTTCCATCCTTGATTATAGTTCCCTGATCGGCCTTGATTGCCCATATAACTAACTTCCTTTTGAGATGTGCTTGGCATAGCACATTGCCCATTGGTATGGGTTCCTCCACATAACTCACAACTTTGCACTTGTTGGAGTTGAGCTATAAAGGCATTTTGAAGCTCTTGAGGAAGTTGTGACAATTTCTTCATCAGAGTCTCCAACTGTTGAGTCATAATCTTGTTTTGAGCCAATAGAGCATCTTGAGATTGAAGCTCTAGAATACCCTTCTTTTGAGAATGGGCTCTCTCAGTATAAGCTTCATTATCATTAGTTGCCATGTTCTCTATTAACTCGTACGCTTCCTTTGGTGTCTTCCACTTGATACTCCCACCGGCAGAGGTATCTAACATCAGCTTTGACTAGGATTTAAGCCTTGCCAAGAAAATAGTGAGTTGTGTAGGTTCATCAAACCCATGAATGGGAGTCTTTCTGAGCATTCCCTTGAACCTGTCCCATGCTTGCCCTAAGGACTCATCCACGTCTTGCTGGACAGCAGAGATTTCTTGTTTGCCTTTGTTGATCTTGGATTGAGGGAAATACTTGCTCAAGAATTTGGCAACCACATCCTCCCAGCTAGTGAGATTGTTTTCAGGGAAAGAATTTAGCCAGACTTTGGAATTTCCGGCCAAAGAGAAGGGGAATAGACTCAGTCGAATGGCTTCATCAGGCACTTGATGGATTTTCACTGTATTGCATATCTCTAAGAAGGTGGCCAAATGCGTATATGGATTCTCATGAGCCAATCCATTAAACTGATTACTTTGCACCAAGTGGATTAGAGCTGGCTTTATCTCCATATTAGTAGCATTCACCATTGGTCGAGCAATACTGTTGAAATTAATGGTCCCTGTGAACGCAGCATAATCTTCCAGAGTGCGTCTTGCACGACCTCTACCATCACCATTATGGTTTTCGGCCATTTCTTCTTCAGGCAAAGAATCAAGATTCTGAGAAGTAGACGGAAGAGTGTTTGAAGTAGAGAAGTGATGGGCGACTTGTTGTGTTTGAGCTCGTTGTCTCCTTGTGACACTATTGTTTCTGCGGGCAGTTTTCTCTATCTCAGGATCGGCAAGGAGTGGTTCTGAAGATGCAGTCCCCCTTGTACGGATCCTACCCTACATAAACTATAAAACAACAACAAAAGCAAGCTCGAACTACAAGTTAGCCCAAAATTAATGTGCGTATATAAGTAAAAATAAACAGTAAATATGAACAAAAGAATTTAGTCTAAATAAATCAAAAATCACACAAAAGTCTAGTATTAGACACGGGTCCCCGGCAACGGCGCCAAAAACTTGTTAAGACTTTGGCAAGTGTACCAAGTCGTGCAAGTAGTAATCGGTAAGACCGGGATATCGTTTCCCAAGAGACTCGTGTATACTAAATAATTGTGTAGTTAGTGACTAATTTAAACTAATGAATAGATTCATAATTTGGGTTTTTGTATGCAAGAAAGTAAATATTTCATAAACAAGTAAAATTGAACTTGGATATTTGAAGACTCTAGAAAATGGTAAAGACTAGAAATGCAATGGATTGATATTGTTGGAGTTAGACTTCACCTACTTCACTCTCATGTATATTAAGCAATAAAACTCTTCTCCATTAATTACTAATGTCAACCCACAAGTCTACTCAAACTCTAATCCCTTAGTTGAATGAGCCTAGGTTTCCTTATTTAGAGTCAATTCCTTGAATCCCTAAATAAACAAACTCGCTTTACAAATTAGGGTTTAAGACAACTAATGGGTCAAGTTCCATTCCTAGATACAAGTTCCATTAGGTATCCTGTTCCAATTCTAGGTTTCAAGAGATATTTTCCAATACCTATTGACCCAAATATCAAGCAATGAATGGTTAAAACAAAGCAAGCTTTAAATACATAAACAAAGATACTAGCAATCAATGGAAGAAGCATATATATATATTCAAACCATTCAAAAATACATGAAAGTTCAGTGGCTACATCTAACCCCAACAAAAATGGGTTTAGCTCTCCATTGTCATGGAGAGCTCAAGCTTACAAAATGGAAATGGAAGAGGGAGGAAACACAAAGAGGAAGATGGAGTTGTTCCCACAAGCCCTAACAGACCTCCAAGCGCTCCAAGACGTGTTGTTTGAGCTCCAAAATGTCCAAGATGCTTTTCCCCTCGCGAAAACAGAAGAAAAAGAGCCAACCTGCCACATCAGCGAAAACTGGCGCCTGGCGGAAGGGTCTCACCGCCAGGCGCTAGCGAAAAAACAGTGAGCAAAACCACCAGCTACCGGCCGGGGGTGTCCAGGTCCCGCCAGGCGGTGAGCAGCAGTGGCACCTGGCTGGCCCTTGTCTGGCGCCTAGCGTTGGCGGCCTGTTTCGCCTGGCATTGGCTCTGTGTCGCCGGGCGCTTCCTGTTGACATTTTTGCTCTTCTATTTGCTATTCTAGGTAACTCATTTGTCTGGACTTTTAGAGCAAAGCTTCCCATCTACAAAAAGGACACAAAAAATGGGGATTAGTGGTATATTTAGATCAATGTAACCCAAAATGTATTTATTTACAAAAGTAAGGTAAAATTGAGGATTGAGTAGGTTAAAAGCTTTGGAAGAGATGATTTTGCTAATGAAATATAGTTTGGATAATGGTAAAAATTAACATTATCACGCATCAACTTGCTTCGTTCAACACCAACGTCACATTCTATTTTTCCTCTATTTAAGCATTTATTGTTTATGTAAAATACGAGAAGTGTCTTGTAGATGTTGAATTCAATTCATTATTCTGAGTTGGAAATTTCTATTAGCATTAATCATACAACAACAACGAAACAAACACGTAACATTATAGCAAATTTGGAAATTACGAACCTGTGTTTTAACGTGCTCCTATTTCCACTCTCAATTTGAATATCTTCCTTACGTTTGGTTTGCTTTTGCTTCTTGGGGTATGATCTAAATTGTATGAGTGATTATTATAAATATGAAGGAAATTATGGTGGATGAAGATGTAGCACGAAGATCTTGTAAAGTGAGTGTTCCCCTTTTTTAGAAATTTGGAAGACCAAGATTGATATTTCTGAAAAGGAATGAACGTGTGAACCAAATAAGAATGTTGGAACCGTGGAGTCGTTATGGAAATGGTCCTTTGAACAAAATTTAAAGAAACTTTTTTAATCAATTTTTTTTATAAGAAAATTTATTTTTATCCTTTTTATTCAATATTTATTTTTCAATATATTTTTTTAAAAAAAAATTATTTGTCCGGACGAAATTAGGTGTTGACAAGTGGGCTCTAGGACACTTGGCGCTGGCGGTAAAGGGAGCCCTCCAGGCGGTGTGCAGCGACATTTAGCCTGGTTGCGCCAAGCGATAGCGTAAGGGACATAGGTTGTTACTTGGATGTTTTGCAAGGTCTACACAGTTTTGGATGATGTCTTTGGGTTGAGACGTGCTGAGGCCCATTTATGAGTGGTTACTTGTAATTATTGTAAACACGTGGTGATCACGGGTGGTAGGCCGGTGAGGTCTGAAATCTTGTGGGAGCATACGAGTGGTGGCTCGTATTTGACTAGCTCCACTTGATTGTCACTCACGGGTGGTAGGCCGGTAATATTGGGAATCTCGTATAAGATACGAATAGTGGTTCATATTGGTTAGCTCCACTTGGTTGTTACGGATGGTGGTTCTTAATGTGATATTTCCACGCGTGTTGGTCTACGAGTGGGAGGCTTATAGAGGTTGGACCACGAGTGGTAGGCTCGTGGCAGCATGTGCCATATTAAGGTCATCGTCAAAGGGTGTAGAAGTTGGATGAACATAGTGGAAGGCCTTGATTTCTAATGCATAATGAAAAGTTCTCAGAAGGGGTTTTGGGCTAAGTTAAAATATTTGGGTGAGGGTTTATGATGTAACTTTTCATGTATGTTAAATTATATTGATCTCACCCTTTCTATGTGTTTGGCGATGATTGTGTAATTTGTTACCCGGGAGCAGATGATGTTTAAGGTGGTACTGGTGATACATAGAGCTAGAGTGGGGGCTAGTGATTAGGGTTCCTTGAGGAATTTTTTTTACTAGTTGTAATTTTCTAATTAAGTCAATATTGGAACATGGTTTATTTTTGTAAAGAACTACTTTTGGATTTTTTTAATTATGACACATATAAAAAAAATTTAAATTTTTCCGCGCTTTGGGAAAGACATAAATGCTGAGATAGTATTATTATTATTACAGAGAGAAACACTTAGAGTAGTTAGTTATTAGTAAATATTTTTTAAAAGCTATTGAAGGAAGAAAGTTTATCCACGTTCATCTTGTATCCATCATCATGAGCAGTAAATTTCTCCATTGTTGAGATTGAATATAACTTATAAACTCTCTTTGTATTGCATCTTATTATATATGTATTGTGTTCTTGTTTCTATGTGTTGGTTATTTGACTTGTGTTGCATTCCGTGGTGATTTGGCCAATCATCATACCTCAGCAACACTAGATGCAGAGACATCTAGTCTAGTATTTAGATCCAATCAAGTTTCATAACCCTTTGCATACACCAAACATGGATATGCGGGATCAGTTGGTTTAAAGAGTTTTGTCCTCAAAGCAAGGGTTCCTCCACCTGGATTGGGAAGTCTTGTGTCTGACACCCTTAAGTTCTCTCTCACAAACATGTGGTTTGATCTACAAGTTAAGCATACTTCCATGAACACTAGAAATAAAGAACATGATATATAGAAATAAATATTTTCTTATAGTGAAAGGATGTGTGCACTACCCTTCTACTTGAAGTGACTACTACTATATTCACCTTTCTAGGGTGATATGTAATGCCTCGACTAAGATGATACTAAAATAATATTATCTCATTTGTGTTGAAAATATAAGTGACCTAAAACTTTGACATTAACATAAAACACCTTTATTCACCAATGTATAAAAAAGGTATGTCTCATTGTCTCAAAAGTGAAAAATTGTCAAACTAATAATGGAACAAAACTTCTTCTTTTAAAAATGACTAAAGACAATTGCTCCCATAACTTTCCCACAACTTTCATCTCTACTATGCATCTTTCCTAATATACTTTCATCTACTCCTGTATAAAAATAGGATCATCTTAGTAACACACAAATAAAACAAGGGTGAGCTAACATACAAACATCATAAAAAGAATATACATCAATCATAATATAACAACTCATTCAAACCTTAAAAAGTCATAATGTCTCACAACACCATACAATTACATCGATCGTTTCACACAACCACACAAAGCATGTTGTCTCACACAATTGTTCAAAACATACCATCACCGCAAATAACACAATCGCCAATGATCTTATGATCAAGAATCAGGCTTCAACAATAGCTTTCGCACGCAACTTCACCGACTAAGTACATGGGTGTCTGATAACTCAATTTCTATACCTTCATATTGAAGCTTATTACACTCCCTTAGCATCTTATGTTTCTTTTATCTTTCCATCTTAGCTTAGATTTGTGAATTTTAGGTAGTTTTCAACAACTGCATCACCACGTGGCGCAACCAAACTGCCACATGGCACAAGTTAAAGCATATCTTTTTTCCTTGTCACACACTTCCCGTCGCTAGCGTAAAAACGTTGACTTTTCAACACTGACCTTTTCAACACAATTTTTGGAGCTCTATACAAGATGCAGTTCAATTTACAAAATCGCAGACGTTAACAAGAATTACCTATCAGGATTGTTTATTTTTCTTTTATGTAGGGGTAGTTTTGTAATTTTCTATGCTTTATTTTCATTCCTCTCGAACTTGTATTGTGGGCTGAACATTGAATGGCCCAAAAAAGGGTAAAATTAAGTCACTTAAGCTCTTTAGAAGAGGGGGCAACAACCATAGAGAATAGTTATTTTCACGTTTTTTTTGTTTTGAGGTTTTTAATGTTTTGTAAGTGGAGCTCCATGGATACTCACCTTTAAGTTTTCTTTGTTATGGACTATGGTTGATTTTTCTCATTCATTTAATCTCTATGTATTTCCATTCTAAATTTTAAATAGCAACATGGGTAACTTCATTCACGTCACTTCTTTTCGCTCATTCTCCTTTCTTATTTTCATCTTGCTTTACTTATTGAGCTACAATATCTTTAATTTCTACTAGTTAATTGTTGTTGGGAACCATCTTATAGCCATTACAATGCTTCTCATTCTTTAGCTTACCTCATTTCAAGTTTTACAGCTTGCACATTATATCTTTCTTTATTTTCATTGGTTTGGTTGATAATTTTCCCTTTAATGCTTGCTTTTACAACCCAACTAACATGTCATTTTATTTTGGCTTCCATTACATGTTAGAATTCAACTTATCCTTTACTTTCCAAGTTTTTGTTAGGTTTATGATCATTGTTTTGCTTGTAGTCCCACATTTTCCTTCCTAGTTGAATTTTATTTTTCCAATTACAACTTTTATTTTTTTATTTTCACTTCACTTTAAATACAATTTTACTATTTTGTTGTTTTCACATTTTTCAATCCCCCAACCATTAAAGTAAAAAAAAAATCAATGAACTCATTGGAATCGTGTTCCTTGGACTGACCCAGGTTGACCTCTATGCTACATTAGTTAAGGGGAAAACTTAATTTTGTTTGATGAGGCTTGTGCGACACAAAAAGAGCTTCCTTGACGAAGTACACATGTGTCACTTCTTATCACTCTCCTCTAGAGCTTCCCAATGAAGTTCACTTCTGGTTCAATTACACAAAGCTACTCTTCCCATTACTCTCCCCGAGAGACTTACGAGCGAAAACCACTCCCTAATGTTCCTTAGGAGTGTTACGAGCAGAGTGAACACTCACGCTCACCACTACAAACTGACAGAGTGTCCATCTTTCGCTGAGTCACCATCACACAAGCATACATTTACATGTTATCACAATCATACTAAATAACATTTATTCCACAATTTCAACTCATATAAGATAATACATCACCTAAAACATTGTTCAGGTGATACCCAACACAACTAACCTCAGCTTAGTTGTATGAATACAACAACATGAAAATACGCCATAGTGTAACCTTTTACACTATCCACTTACTTCCTCTTAATGTTCTTCACTTAAATGATTATCATTACATTAAAATTATCTTCAAACAATCCCAAATTCTTAATATTATAGGATTAAACTCTAAATTTATTTCCTTCAATTCATACTACAAAACCACTAACTAATCTTCTTAATTGATTCAACTCTACATAACTTAACATAAGCTTAACTCAGTTTCTTTCACCTAACCTCAAAGAATCCATTTCATTACATCAAAGAACAACTAATCGATCACCCTTCAAACTTAAACACACTTTCATTACAATTACCAAGACATTCCAATCCTACATAAGTTATCACGATTTCATATATCACCATATATTCATATCGCATGATATGAATTAATTCTTACTCAAAATAATGATAAAATTTCTTAAACAATATTTATTTGTAAGCTAGATAAAATTGACTTAGCTTAATCATGTCATCTCTTACAATGAGAACTCAACAAGCCATCATGAAAATATGCCAATATTATTCATAATATCCTCATGTTAAAATGGAATTCGTTTAACTTATTACACTAATCCTACTAAAATTCCATAAGTTTATACCTCATACATAGTTCAACTCAATTTCCACCAATCAAAACTGATATGCATTACAACAATCACAAATTACCATTAAACATTATTTTATTCCAAAGTCAAACCAAAAGCACAAATGTGTGCCTCACAACTAGCCAATATCTCAAATTAATAATGCTTTGAAATTTGAAAAACCAAGAAGGAGAAGAAAAAAATATAACAATTATGTGTGACAGATCTAGCGCCCTACATATGCAATACTCACGCCCAACATTGGTTTCGTGACAGTGTCCTCACTGTCATGGTGGTGCCCAGAGGTCTGAAATTGTGCCAAGCGAAAATGCATAAACCAGAGACACTCTAGAATGCATATCTTATGGTTTTAAACATATTCCATCATACTTTATTATCCAAAACATGATATAATCACTCAAATTAAATTATGCACTAAGAATGACATTTAACAGATAAAACAAACCATATCATACATGATTAAATGTACAATCATAACTAATCGTGATCATATATATACAAAAATAAAAAAGATTAGCACTCTTGCAACACTAACTCCAGCACAAGCAAGGAAAAGAACAAGAACAAATAGCTACCCTTACTTGGATTATTACTTAAACTCTAGTCCTTGATACTCCATTTCTCTATTATTGCTCTTAATCCACAAAACCTCACTACTTTTCCATTTACCTTACAGACTCCCAAACGACACCATCTCAAAAAAAAATCCTACCCCAAAACTTTATCACTAATAAAAATCTTAATCAATCTTGAAGCCTTATTTCATGTTTACTACTCTTCCCCAAATAAGCCCAAGGAAACAAACCCAAGTTCATTTCATCCAAATTAAGTTTTAGAAATTTTCTAAAACAAAGACATTGCTAAAGGGAGTTGAATCTAATATGTTCCATATGCTACTCAAGTACAACCAAATGAGCTACAAAACTTGTTTTTGTAATTTTACTCATTCTAAAAATTATAATTAAACTTAACTTATCATTTTCGTTATATTAAAATAAAATTTTCTAAGGTCTTACATCTTGCGCAACACATAAATATTTTCATCCTTGAAAATTGCACTTAGAAGAAAATAATAATGGTAAATTATCCTCTTGTCTTCCATTACACTTCCTCTACTCCCCGGGAGTCTTATGAGCGAAGCTTGTAGGTGTCACTTCTCACCACTCTCTGCTAGAGCTTCCTAGGCAAAGTCCACCTCCACTACGACTAGATAGAGTTACCATTCCTACAGCTCCCCAAGAAACTTACAAGCAAAAGCCACTCCCCACTGCTCCCCGATAGTCTTACGGGCGGAGTGAACATTCACGCTCACCACTAGAGACTAGTAGAGTGCCCACCTTTCGTTGAGTCACCATCGCATAAGCATACATTTGATGTCGTCAAAATCATACTAAATAACTTCTACTTCACAATTTTGACTCGCATAAAATAATACATCACGTAAAACATTGTTCAGGTGACGCCCAATGCACCTAACCTAAGCTTAGTTGTATGAATACAACAACACGAAAATACTCCATAACGTAATTCTTTACACTTTCCACTTACTTCTCTCGATGTTCTTCCTTTCAATGATTATTATACCTTAAAAATATATTCTAATAGTCCCAAATTCCTAATATCATAGGATTAAACTTTGAATTATTCCATTCAATTCTTACTACACAACCACTCACCAATCTTCTCAATTGATTCAACTCTACTTAACTTAACATGAGCTTAACTCATTTTATTTGATCCAACCTCAAAGAATCCATTTCAATATATTAAAGTAAAATTAATCAATCACCCTTCAAACTTAATCACACTTTCATTATAATTACTAAGACATTCCAATCCTATACCAATTATCATCATTTCATATATCGCCATATATTCATACCGCATAACATTCATTAATTCTTACTCAAAACAATGATCGAATTTCTTTAACAATGTCTATCCATAAACCGAATAAAAATTACATATATTAATTATGTCATCTTTTATAATGAGAACTCAACAATTCATCATCAAAATAGTCCAATAGCATTCACAATATCCTCATGTTAAAATGGAATTTCTTCAACTGATTACACTTTAATCCTACTAAAAACTATAAGTTTACACATCATACATACTTCAACTCAAATCTTACATTTGCTAACGCAAAACTCTCTAAAAATCCTCATAACGAATAAACTAAATTTCCACCAATCACAACCCGTTTGAATTACAACAATCACAAATTACCATTAAACACTCTTTTTATTTCAAAGTCAATGAAAAGCACAAATAAGTGCCTCACAACTAGCCAATACCTCAAATTAATAATATCAAATTTAAAGAACCAAGAAAGAGAAACCTAAAATATAACAACTATGTGTGACTATTTTCTCTAACCACATGCATCCAATTATCGATTTGAATGGTAGAAGTGAAGAACTACAAGTCAAGAACCATTTGTTCAAATTTCTACACGATCCAACGGTTAACAGATTGGAAATCGCAACTTTACCAAGACAATTAGAAATAGAAAAACAAAGTGGCATCCAACGTCCTACACCTAGTGTCCAGTGCCCTGCACCTACAATACTCGTGCCCAGCACCCAACGGTTTTGTAATAGTGTCTCCATTGTCACACCCAATGGTCCAAAATTGCACCCAACAAAAATGCATAAACTAAAGACACTCTAGAACACATATCTTATGGTTTTAAACATACTTCATCATACTTTGTTATCTAAAACTTGATATAATACTTCACCTTAAATCATGCACTAAGAATGACATCTAATAAATGAAGCAAACCATCACATACATGATTAAACGTACAACCATAATCGATCACATCCCATACATAAAAAATAAACAAGATTAGCATTCCTTGCAACACCAGCATAAGCACATGTAGGAAAAGGAACAAGAATAGTTAGATCTCTTACTTGGATTATTACTTCAACTCTAACCATTTATACTTCACTATTCCGTTATTGTTCTAAATCCTAAAAAAACCCATACCTTATTTCATGTGTTTACTACTCTTCTCCAAGCCCAAATAAACAAACCCAAATTAATTAATCATACAAATTAAATTTTAGAAATTCTATAAAATGAAAACATCTCTAGTGGTATTTGAAATCTTCGAATTATACAAAACTGCAACCAAATGAGCTACAAAACTCATTTTGTCATTTAACTCATTCTAAAAATTATAATTTACACTTAACTCATTAATCCTACACATTAAAATTTTCTAAAGTCCTGCATTGTACAACTTTTGTAGAAGCATGCAACGAAATTATATAACAATATGTTTATATACAAACAATAATATATTTATAAAAACTGTACTCATAATCTATTTTATGCATTTAATTATTATCATATTTCTAAAGTATTGAATTCAGTTTTTCATTTTTATATCACCAAATTATATTAAACCTCCTTTATGAAAACTTTTGTTAAATTCTTTTAGGACTATATATTTAATAAAATAATACATTTGCCTTATTAAAATGGTATGTGTAGAATTTCTCAATAATCATTTGAATACAAAACTATTTTCCAGATTTTCTTAATTTATCTTTCTGGTTATTAAATTGCACATATTTCAGTCTTATTGTATATTCATACTCATATTGTACCGATAAATGAATTAAAAAATACATAATTATATAATAATATTAATAATAATATTAAGAATTTACAATTTAGAAAATTATATTATCCTCCTTCATTTATTTACTACTCTCTCGTTTTGAAGTTTTTATTTTTTTCTCATCATTCCAAGAAAATCGTATACTTCTTTTAAGGGAATTTCTTTTTGCACCCAGATGTTTTTTTTACTTTTTTACTGCATCCCATAAATAAGTTAAAAAGTCAAATTTCCTTTTCTTCTTCTCCTTCTCTCCCATAGCATCTCTATAGTTTCCTCTACCTCCACTTCATTTTCTTCTTCCACCTCCAACTCCAGCCTATTTTCTCCCACCTCCATTTTCATCTCCATCTTCACCTCTATCCCATCTTCTTCTTTCACCTCTACCTTCACCCATCATCTTTTTCCACATCATCCTAAAAAATATTCACAAAAGTCCATTAAAACAAATGAAAAGATCATAATAAATCAATAATATGAAGTGTAAGGACAAATATAAAAATCAGCGATTAAAGACGTGAAATATAATTTTTGGTTACAAAGTGTATAATCTATAATGTAATTTTGCAATATAAATTGTATAATACGAGATATAAATTTGCATTACGAATTATAGAATTTAAAATGTAAATTTGTATTACAGATTACATAATCCAGAACTATAATTACAACAATGAGTGCGCGTGGTGGGCCATAACCCACAGGTCCTTGGATCGGAACCAGACTCTGATACCATGTTGAGAATAAAGAAAATAGGGATTGAGATTAATCTCTCTTGTGTATAAACCACACATAGGGTAATCTATTTATAATAGAGAGGTACAAGTAAAAAGAGTAACTGAAAATAAAAAGATTAAATAGAAGATATTGTTTGATATTGTGGTTATCAATATCTAACAATATCTTAATAATATCAAACAATATTTAACACTCCCCCTCAAGCTGGAGCATACAAATCGTATGTGCCAAGCTTGTTACAAATATAATCAATTTTAGGTCCCCGTAAAGACTTACTAAAAATATCTTCTAACTGATCGCTTGAGTTAACAAACTCAGTCTTGATGTCTCCAGACATAACCTTTTCCCGAACGAAATAACAATCAATCCCAATGTGTTTGGTCCTCTCATGAAAGACATGATTAAAGCTAATATGAAGAGCAGCCTAATTGTCATACACAAGTGTCATTTGAGTAACATCTCCAAATTGTAACTCTTGAAGTAATTGCTTGAGCCAAACAAGTTCACAGGCATCTGAGGCCATAGCTCTATATTTTGCTTATGCACTGGATCTTGCTACAACACTTTGTTTCTTACTTTTCCACGAGACCAAGTTACCAGCAATGGAGACAAATACCCAGATGTAGATCTTCTATCAGAAGGAGATCCTGCCCAATCAGCATCTGAATAGCAAACAACTCTTGTATGGTTATTAGAATCATATAACAATCCTTTTCCAGGAGATTTTTTAATATACTTCAAGATGCGAATGACTGCATTCCAATGATCTTCACATGGAGAATTAAGAAATTGGCATACCACACTAACTGCAAAGGAAATGTCAGGACGAGTAACGGTAAGATAATTTAATTTCCCAACCAATCGTCTATACTGCTCAGGATCATATATAGGCTCCCCCTGATTTGGTAGAAGTTTAGTATTGGGATCCATGGGTGTATCAACAGACTTTGAACTCATCAACCCAGTTTCCTCCAGAATATCCATGGCATACTTTCTCTAAGATATAACAATACCATCATTAGACTGTGCCACCTCAATACCCAAGAAATATCTGAGTTTGCCAAGATCTTTGTTCTGAAAATGGTGATAGATATGTTGTTTCAACTGAGAGATGCCATGGTTGTTACCCCCTGTAAGAATGATGTCATCAACATATATTATCAAGTAAACACATCCAACACTCAAGTGTTGATAAAAGACAGAATTATCTGTTTCAAACCGAGTCATACCAAATTGCTGAACAACATTGCTAAACTTTTCAAACCAAGCCCTAGGAGATTTTTTTAGGCCATATAGGGATTTACGAAGACGACATACCATCCAGAAGACTCCCCCTGAGCAACAAATCCAGGAGGTTGCTCCATATAGATTTCTTCTTTCAAATCACCATTGAGGAAAGCATTTTTAACATCTAGTTGATAAAGAGGCCATTGTTGAAGAGCAACCATGGCGATAAATAAACAAACAGAAGCCATCTTTGCCACGGGGGAAAAAGTATCTCCATAATCCAACCCAAAAATTTGAGTATAACCTTTGGCCACAAGACGAGCTTTAAGGCGATCAAAAGTACCATCAGGTCCAACTTTGATAGCAAACACCCACCTGTAACCAACAACAGATTTCCCAAATGGCAACGGGACCAGTTCCCAAGTTCCACTGTTATGAAGAGCACTTAATTCATTTGTCATGGCCTGACGCCAACCAGGATGGGCTAAAGCGTCACAGACAGTTTTTGAAATGGTCACAGAAGAAAAAGAGGAAAGACATGTATAAAAAGGTAATGACAATCGATGATAACTCAAAGCAATATAATGGGGAGAGGGATTACGAGTAGAATGCATACCTTTTCGGAGGGCAATGGGAAGGTCAGACTCAAGTGTCAGAGTCGGAGGAGACAGAGTAGTTGGCACTGGAGTGGAGTCACATGGTGGTGGTTGTGATCGATTACGGCGACTATAAACCTAAAGAGGTGGTGGAGGAGCAGGTGACTGTGGAGCAGGAACCGAGGGTGAAGAAGACACAGTAAGAGGGTCACAAACAATAGGAACATTAAAGGTATTAGAAGAGTTGTTAGGATTGGATAGAGTTAGAGGTGAAGATTGACTCTTAAAATAAAGGGAGAACTCATTAAAGGTGACATCTGCAGACACAAAATAATGGTTAAGAAAAGAAGAAAAACATTTGTATCCTCTTTATGATCTTGTAAATCCTAAGAAAACACACTTATGTGATCTAGGAGAAAGCTTGTCAAGAACATGACTAAATTTATGAACAAAACATGTAAACCCGAAAACTCTTAAAGGTAAGGGATGAAGAGGTTCATGAGGGAATAAAATGGAATGAGGTATGTTATTCTTTAAAACCGAAGAAGGCATACGATTAATGAGATAATAGGCAGTAAGAATGGCATCACCCCAGAAATGTTCAGGAACCTCGCCATGAATTAAAAGAGTGCGAGTGGTTTCCATAAGATGTCTATTTTTACGTTCAGCTACACCATTTTGTTGAGGGGTATAAG
>Ga0209589_1009412_pt1 | contig 14772 bp, 7 predicted proteins | sample CowpeawhiteBW_FD_187525 | JGI IMG/M metagenome (GOLD analysis project Ga0209589, IMG submission 187525) | Root nodule microbial communities of legume samples collected from California USA - Cow pea white BW (SPAdes) (version 2) | ecosystem: Host-associated > Plants > Roots > Nodule | place: USA... | reverse complement strand
GCACACTATCAAAGACAAAAAAAAAAAAAACAAAGTAGTACAACCTATATGACATATTGCAATTTCATTGTCAAATTCTGGAACATACTTGAATATATATGATGACAGAAGAAAATGAAGTAAGACTGAGAAGCAAACACAAACATATCCAAAGATAAGATGATCAAATCCACAAAATCAATTTCAAAATCACAAGCATTCTCTAAGAACATGGGAATAACACCTATAGTTGTTGAGCTAGCCTGCAAATTTTTTAATTAGCAAACATAATTACTTCATCAAATTCTAATAATTAGTTCGTAATATATAAGGTCATTCTATGATTATTTTAATATAACCCAAGAAAGGTCACAGTGATCACAACTTTGCTATACTTTCCTTGATATTTTATCAAAGGCAGAATCCAACATGAATAGATAATTATGATTATTTCGGTGTATTATGGTAAAATTTTATATTCATAGTTTTTTTATGCATGTACAGTAAAACCCAATGGTGATGTCTATGTAAAGTATTCATATTATTTGATGGAATTAGAATTATTATGAAGCGGAATAGGGATTAATACTCTGTATTAGGAATTAGAAGAATTATCTTTCAATTTTTTGACTTGGGATTGGGACTCACCAATGTCTCCATTGTCTTTATGGATTGAATGATAAAAGGAAGAACTAACCCTTCATTCTTCTAAAACAACAAAACAATATTGTGCATCTTCGACAATCAAAATTTCTATACTGAATCACATCATTAATCATTAAAAAAGACAAAAAAAAATCAAATATGAAAACTATTATAATTATCTGATAGTTATATTTTGATTAACTAACTTAGGAACATTCTAAATTACAATGATCTGAATGAACAACAACTACTAACAAAAACATGCACATAACCCAACTCATTATTCATTTTTTGAGAAGATAGACTTCTTCTTTGTGTGCATGTTGCAACCTCTTTCTTTTAACATCCAAACACAGATTTGAGATATTGGATGCATAGGCATGCGACTTCTAGTTGAATCCAAGCAATAACTATAGTTAGTTTTTCCATATCTTTTACAATGTTCAATGCTTACCGAGAGTAAAAAACTAAAGGAAATAAGACTTCACAAATTTGGATCCTGTCATGGACCCTTATCAGACCTCATACAACCACCTTGATCTATTTAGTATAAGAAATTGTAGTCAAAGTTAAACTTCTGATTTAAATATTAACAAATAGCTACACTTAGTCATTTACCTAGTTTATATATTTAGTTAAATTTAGTTCTATGATTGAATGAAATCATATTTATTGGACATGAATAAAGTTTTTTTCTTTAAATTCACTAAAAAAAACAATACAACCCCTTCAGTAACAGCTATGTCAATCCATTCAATGAAGGGTGGGGTTAAATGCTGACCTAACTTAGTTCCAATGAGAATTACTGAACACCAGGTGCGTAATGCTTTAGCTTAGGGATCCACTAACAAAAGAAATAAAAAAAAAACAACTTCATCATTTATATCATAATAAGTGCATAAGTTGATTTAAATGGAAACCATTTTGACTGAATTTTTCACATGAAAGAAAAGAAACAAACCTTCTTAACAATATTTTCATGGCTAGCCTGATCCATTTCATTTCATTAGATGTCCATAAATATCATAACACACCCATCTGCATTCATATGTTCTTGCAAGGGACCATCACTTCCATGTGCATCCACCATAGAAGATACCATATTCAACAACTCACTTGACAAAGCTTTTGCAGCATCTCATCATCAACATAGTAGATACCAAACTGAAATGTCCATATAAATTACTTTAAGAGCACAAATTACACATTTTTTTGTCACTCTTCTCACATTACTTCATACAACCATGTTTTTAATTTGAATTCAAAAATATTGTTAAGTGGCTTGAGTAGTTAAGTTCAAACCATCAGAAGACAATAAACCCAAGACAAAAATAAAATCACAGAATAATTGTAATGTCTAAAATGTAGTAACTTCTGAAAACCATGAAAATAAAAGCAATACACAAAATTATTCATATATGAGCCTTAACATCATGAAAATAAGCAGATTAAACATTTGTCTTTAGATTTCAAAGAAAATGTCTTATACTCACCTCTAAAGCCTTTTTTCTCATCATATATAAACTTTAGTAAGTTTCTCACCAATCCCTTCATGGCAGTGCTAATGGCCTTACTGATCTGTGGAATAATAAAATAATAATATACTAAAGCAGTAAAAAACATATTTTGTTTCCCATCTTTTAAAGTTTGAAGAAAAAATTACAATGCACTTTTTTATATCTTTAAAATTTTAAACATGTGCAAAGCCAGCTATTTATATTTATGCTACATAGCTGCTTACCCCCAACAGCTTCGGATTCAACAAAACACGAAAATTGGGATTCACCATGTGATAAAACCTGAAATGTAGGTATAAGGGGAGGATCGCAAACCTGGAATGTTGGCTAAAATTAGAACTTGAGTTACTTCGAGTTCTAGTTTCAATAGTGTTAATAGTATGAAAGAACAAATTAAACCACAAAAATAAATATAATAAATAAAAGATTAAAATATAGTATTGTTTGTTTAATCAGGGTTGGGAACCATTGAATACCAACACCAAAGGTTTCTGCATTTAGTCTTGAACCATAAAAAATCCTCATCAGAAGAATAGATGTTGGTTAACATTAGATTTTGAATTACTTCCAGTACCAGTTTCAATAGTATCAACATTATGAAAGAACAAATTAAACCACAAAAATAAATATAATAAATAAAAGATTAAACAATAGTACTGTTTCTTTAATTGGGGTCGGGAACCATTGAATACCAACATCAAAAGTTTTTGCATTCAGTCCTACACCATAAAAACTCATCAGAAGAATAAAAAAAAACTATAAAAGCATAACTTTGAAAAAACCAAAAAAATTGAAAAATAACATATTAAAGCATAAATAAATAAGTAATACAGAAAAAAATGTTACCTTTTGTTCAATCCACAACAATAATATGTAAAACTAAACTTTCAAGAACATCATATTTGTAGATCATTGTATGAACCAATTTGGAGTAGCCAGATGACACTTTCAACACATAAACATGAAATAAAGGAAAATTATAGAAGAAAGGAAAAAGGGTAACGATTAGAAAAGGAAAAGTAGAAGAACCTACCATGGTTGGAGAGTCGTAGAAAAAGCTTGAAGAATGAAATAATAAAGGCGTTGTAATCCAAAACCATGTCAACAGTTATTAATGGAGAAGGGTGGAAGAGGATTTGAAGAGTTTTTGGCAGAGGAAGACAAAAAAAATTAAGAGAATAGGTTGTGAAATAAAAGATTCTTTTTTTGAATGGAATTGTGAGGGGACTGAGATATGAGAAGAAAGAATGTCATACCTAAGGAAACTGGAGAAAAGAGAAAAGAAGAAGTATGATCCATACGTAGACAACGCAACCACCCAACACTACCCTTAGAATTAAAAAATCATCTCAAACCAACTGAACTCAGATTATTAATGCATCCAACATCAATCAAATTATACAGAGTATTCTCTCCATCCAACACTCAAATAGGCGAAAAAGAGCAAATTACTTTAATCTTTAGAAATTCAAATGAAACTGAGGCCAGAGAAGAGAGTTACATCAGTAAATACTCACGGTTTTAGTTCAGCTCACGAGTTCTATCTAAAAGAAAGCAAAGTTATGAAAAAACCTGTAAAATGAACAAGTGTCAACAAATTAAGTTAGGATATTTAAATAATATCCAGATGTATTTGTTTTCATATAGTTTAGATATATAATAAATATTCTGACTTCATATTTCCGAGAAATAAATGTGTTCCAAAATTTTTGAAGTTTGTATTCGCAACTGCAATTGTTGCTTAGAGAGTCCAAAAAATGAGTACTAAGAATTGCAACAAAACGATGGTAATTTCAACTCAATGATGAAGGGTGTGGTAACCACCAACTTATTACTGGCTTCCTCGAGAATCCACTCCATTTTAAGGTAAAATAATGTGTTTGTTTAATATAACATTGAAACCTATTTATTATCCTATAAACACAATTTTAAGCAGTTTTTTCCCTTTTCTCGTATTACGCCAGGTTTTGTTATCTCAGATTATAAGTGTATTCATCAAATTACCGATCCACCTCATTCAAATGTCACTTTTTCAGTTGAAGCAGGAAAAGAAGCAGGAATTTCTTCGGACATTGACATCATAGTTTAAGCCAAAAGTACCTGAATTGACGAATATAGTTCCTGTAAGAACACATTTAATAATATTATACAAACTTAACTTGGTTATGCAGTTCATAAATCCAAGGCTTTACATAGAATTCATACGAGAACTAGTTATATTGTTCCAATGGTGGTGAGATTTCATGTATGACACATAAGCGTGTGACTTTTAATTAAAAGAACCAACGAGTAATTTAGTTAATAATAAAGGATAAAATAGTAATTGAATTAATGAAGAGTAGTTTATTTATGATAACTACTATTAGATGGGCCTAGCATAATCGTTTGGTTAATTAAACTAATCAAGAGTAGTATATTTATGATAACTACTATTAAATGATCTATGATTTATGTCTATACACGAGAAAAATTATTAGATTTATTGACAAAATTTTACCGATATATTTATTTTCGTCAATAAATTAATATATTCATGAATTTTATCAATGAATTTTTAACTATTACTTATTAATATATTTTATCGATTAATATATTTATGTCAGTAAAATCCATTAATAACTCTTTCACCTAAACTTTATTAAGTAAATTAATTATAGAGAAGATTTATCCAAATTTTCTTTGATTATTTTTTATATTAGTTATTAATATTTTATTATTTTTTAATTTTTGTGTTATTTAATTAATTAATTCACTTAAATTTTATTATAAAAATAAATTCAATTATGGAAGATATTTATCCTAAGTATTTCTTCTTTATAATATAAGACTTTTTCACTATTAATTGATATTTTATTATTTTTGTAATTTTGTGTTATTTAATTAATTTATTCATTTGAATTTTATAGATAAAAATAATTTTAATTATAAAAAAAATTATCCTAACTTTTTTTATATTATAAGATTTTTTTTTTTACTATTAATTATTGATATTTTATTATTCTTTTAACTTTTATGTTATTTAACTAATTAATTCATTTAAATTTTATAGACAAAAGTTATTTTAATTATAATTTTAATTATAGAAAAACAATTACTTCATATTGTTTTTTATAATATAAGATTTTTATCATTATTAATTATTGATATAAAATTTAAATTTATTTGAGTGATTATATTAAGTTTCCTAAGAGTTTATTTTAATGTTCTGTAACAATTTGTTTATGTTAACGAAACTTGTCTTTTGTTTAACAATTTCCCTCTCATCTTCTTCTTCGTTAAGTCCATGTGAGGAAATCCCTACAACACTGCCTTTGACTCATGAGTCTTCTCCGTCGGGGTAACCGGTGATGACGCCAGACACCTCCATGGTCATCACTGGCATCGCTGTCGAACCACCTCATGTGTCCCGTCCCATTGATCTGATACATTCCATTTGATATTTCTTGTTTTGATTTGGGTTGTGTTTGTAAATTGATAATTGATTAGGTTGGAAATATAAAAATTTGGGAAATGTGATTAATGCGTTATGGTGTTTGGCCGTGGTTGATGAGTGTAGAGTTTGATGAGGTCATGTGATGAAATTTCAGCTCTGTGGTTTGTGATCTTTTATGTTAATGGATTGTCTTTATGTATGTTGAATGGTGATAAGTCTAAATGGTGTTTGATGATGGGTGTTGGAAATTGAATTGCAATTATACGCTGAATTCATCAAAGCTCTAAAGAAACAAATAAAAATCTAAGAAAGGGAAGATAACCAGTGATCGAACAATTCATCGTGGGATAGTCGGTGTAATTACTAATGGATTCTTCGTCAGTAATTATCGAAGGATATATTCGTCGGTAAATATTACATATTGCACTTTTATGGATAAAATTTTATTCATGGATAATCTGTCAAAAAAATGTTATTATTGACGAATTTTTGTAGCACTAGTGCAGGAAAGGAAAATGACAACGGTTATTTCTCACTTTTGACTTCAGGTTTGCACCCGAGGCATATACTGCAGAAATAAAAAGACAATCTTTTATGCCTCGGTTATCCACCCGAGGCATCTTGCAAAGTTATTGCCTCGATTTCCACCAACCGAGGCCTAAGAGTGTATCAGAAATAATAATAAAAAAATTATATAGATTTACTGTCTCGGTTCTGGTCCAACCGAGGCATATAACATAGATTTATTGCCTTGGTTCTTGTCCAATTGAGGCATATGATTTATTAAAAAAAAGTAAAATCGTTATATCTCTTTGCCTCGGTTTTGGTTACAACTGAGGCATAAAGTTGTCATTTTTTTTTTTTAAATTCTGATGTTGTTTTATTGATAATCACCACATTTAACCTGCAAATTTTCAACCAGAAAACCAAAACCAACCAGAAACAAAAGCCAAATGCTATTCAAATAGAAAATGTGACAAAATACTTAAATACTATCCATATTAATGCAAGACACATTACAATTTCATATGCTACCATAAACAAATGTACTAAGTACTATTGTACATTTGTATAATGTACTTTGCACAAACTATCCTTAAATATTTGTTGAACTTGGTGGGGATTGATGTAGTGGTATTGAATCTCTGCACACAAGAGAATAATTTAAATTAGTATATAAACTAAGACAAAATTGCAAATAAGTATTTGATATAGTGAAACTATTACCGTTTCCCAACCACTTGTGATACGAGCATGTACAACGGTTGATATCCATTGCATTACATAGTAACCGCACTCATATGAGTCGATTTATAAATTACACTACAATACAATTATAAGTAATTGAGAAAATAAAGAAATTGAATAACTATAATACTATAGACAAGTTTTTGTAGTGATATAAATCATATACGTTATGATAAATACTTATGTTTCTCTATCCTAAATTCATTAAGAAGTAAGAGATACTATGGAATAGTGAGTTAAAAAGGGTAAAATCTTGGATTGTCATTCATCTAATTTGATCTCTATAACTTTGAAGAATAATCTCTCGTAGAAACAAAGGATGAAGTCATTAGTCTTATCGAATCTCTAAAAGGGTGATCTCTCTTGAAGAGAGGTATACATATTCTCCGATATATGTGAGAATAAAGTAATTTTAAAATCCTACTTTGATATTTTATATGATGTAATTATCAATCACTATTAAGTTTTAAGTTATATTTTTAGATGTGGTAGCTATGTTTTTAAACTAATAAGTATAATTGATCATGCACCCATAAGAATTTTCTAAAAGCCTTATTGTTATACATTCATTAGATATCTTAGGATTTTAGTTAACTATAATGAATCAAGTGTTAAGTTGAGAGTCTTACATTGGGTTGAAATAATTGAGATTAATAATGTATAGGTTTAATTATGCCTTTTAGGGGTGACAATTTGGGGTGGGTCAAGCAGGCTAGTCCGTAGAACAAAAAAATGCAGGTCGGGCTGGGATGCTGAACCCGTTGGCTCGCACAGGCCTGCAGCCTGCGCGAGCTAAAGGTGAGGTGGGATGGCCCGTTGGCCCATTTACAAAGTGAAATATTCTCCCTTTTCAATCCTCACATCATTCATGACATTGTTTTTGTAAGTTCCTTTTATTATTATTATTATTATTATTATTATGTATAATCATTGTATATAAGATAATGATTTTAGTTCTTGAATATGGAATATCTTTTTATGCAGTTTTAGGTTAACAAATTTGTATCTGTCTTGTAAGGTGACATGTTACTATTGTACTTTAAATATAATCTTTGTTGTTATTGTTTCTTATATTTGATTAGTTAGACTAATTAAAATTATCTCGATAGAAAATAAATATCAATTATTATGGAAAAAAAATTTCATTACAAAAAGGTTTTATTTTGCTCATCACCAATGCGGGCCAACCAACGAGCTTGTGGGCCAACCCGTTGGGTGGGGCGTGTAACGTTCTAGCCGGAAATTACTTTTTAAAAATAAAAGAAAATAAATTTAACAAAACAACCTCCTTTATTTAGTACGATTTCCCAAAATGCGGGAAAATTTAAATCTTTAAGTTCAACGCGCCAAACCAGAAAATATAATTCACGGCAATACAGTATTACAAGTATAATTGTCTATGAAACTATTACAATAGATTCCATAGTCTGACAAAATAAATCAGTGAAAATCCCCAAGTGATCCCCACTCCGTTTCTATGCATCAGCCTGCTCACCTGCATCAACATCTGCTCCCATGTAACAAGTTACATGATCATCGCCAAACACACATAGATAGGGTGAGCTCATTTAAATAAAACCAAACAAATATCATATTAAGCACATCATCTCAATATTATAACTCAGGTTAGTGTTTTTCCCTTTTTTCCTTTAGTTCCTCACTTCCAACACTTGCATTGGACGTCTATCATTTCTATACTCTTTAGGTGAGATCAATGATCAATCTTTGCTACACGAGTGTCTACTCACCCCTCCGAATACAGGCCACCACCTAGTAGTCTACACGTGGGAATAACTTCGCCACGACATCTCACCGCGACACCAAGTGGAGTTCCCCAAAACGAACCTAAGTTCGTAGTTGTTCCCAAACTACCAAAAACTCTATCAGATGCATTGAAGAGGGCAATCATCCGAAACCTCACCGTACGAGCCACTACTCGCACACTCCACTGGACTTCCTAAACCACCAGGCTATAACCTATAATGGCCACGTGTTCCCCAATACAAGATGCACTCGTAACTGGGCCCCCAGCCAAAGCATCGCATCATGAACATCACCTAAAGTCGTGTAGAAATCCTCCTCACGCGCCAACACTACACCAAAACCGCCTGGCGCGCATCTCACGTCGCTAAGCGGAATCTGGTTCCAAACTGCCTGGCGGGCATCTCACACCGCCAGGCGCCAAGCGCCATACAAGAGCTCTGCTGCTCCGTCACCGCCTGAAGGACTCCACCCTGCCTTATGATCACACAGTCTAATATTTATATAAACTCATGCCACCACAATTTGGTTGATATTATACATGTACTTTAATAACAACCCACAACCACAAAACTATGTATAGAGGAAAATTGCACCATCCATACCCTAATACACAAAATCCATCTCACTTTTACCAAATTAGCATACATTCTGAATTTAACTTATCATATGCAACCAAACGTCCACAATCAGCCACTAACCTCTATCACACTTAACCCCTTTCATTTATTTTAATCTCTCCTAGTCTCTTTTATGTCAAATTCTTCTTACCTGCTTAGTTTTAATCATACATGTAGCAATTCACTAATTAAACACCCAATGACACAAACCCATACAAAACCACCAAAACAGAAAGTACTGACAAGCCGCCTGGTGGCAGTTCATGCGCCGCCAGGTGGTGCATGCATATCTGGGTTATATCCAAATTTTTCCTGCACTGAAATGCATCCAAACCTTCCAATCACAATTCCCCCCTTCATACTGACATAATTTTATATCTAAACATCATCCAGAGTTCATACATCATACATATTAACATCAATTCTGCAAAACCAGCCCACCATTCATTGACATAATTCATGTTTATTTATCACCGATCCCAACATAAACCCTAACCCCCAATTCCATTTGCAAGTTCATGCAATTTTCATCAATTTAGTAACTTTCAATCGTAATTCATCATGCCAATCATATACGCACCATGAAAATTCAATCCAAACATCATCACACCAATGAAACGCCAAAAACCAGAAAAATTTAGGCAACACAGTTCGTGCCGCCTGGCGGGTCGCCTTTAGCCGCCAAGCGGTTCATAGAGAAAACCCAGAATTTGGGTTGTGGCGCATATGTCGCTTGACGAGCTTTCCCGACGCTGCCAGGCGATTTCTGGAATTTCCAGAACACGACGAATTTTAAAGGAAAACAAAGACAGATGCATTCCATTCATCATATTTATCACACGAGCATATAATTAACATACAAAACATAGAATAGAACTCCCCTAACCTGGTTTTCCTTGCCAAATTTGAGAATTCCTACACTTCCAAATCCTTAGCAATGAGTCTCTCCTTGACTTCTTCCAATCTCCTTCCCAACTTGATACCACTCTCTCCCCACTCTCTGTTTTCAGTGTTATAGGTGTGTTTCTGCAAAATGTTCCTCTACCTCTCTAATTTCTCTCTTATTTCCATTCTAAAACCTTAATTTTAATGCCCATTAAGAGAAAAACGAAAATTTACATTAATCTTGTGATTAGCAAAAAGAAGTCATTTTTGCTTAAGCTAAGGTTTAAACCCATCACCACACAATTACAATTCAAGTGCATAACCAATTCAACCAAGTCATATTTCATGATAATATTCATATATTAAAAATTATATCCCTACTTATCACGCCCAAGCACATCTTAAAAAGGATACAAAAAATAAATAACACATCAATGGCATACATAAGACTCAAACCCAAGTCCTTTCACATAATTAAAGTACTCTCAACCATTTTAGCTAATACTTTACCACGTCATGAAGGTTAGCATTTAATGTCATAAAGGCTTCTCCTACCCGCATTTATTAAATAGTTATTTAAATTTAGTGGGTCTTACAGGGCGGGCCAACCCGACCCACCCTTTGCGGGCCAAAACGTGGGGCAGGCCAAAACGGGTCGGGCTAGCCTGGTTTGCCATCCCTAATGCTTTTGGTCTCATTTTCGTACAAAAATTTTAAATTGGTCTCCCAATTTTTATTTTTTTTAATTAAGTCCCTATTTTTGAAAATGTGATCTAATTTGGTCATTTTTTGTTAGTATTTTGCTAACAAAGTTAAAGAAATGTTACCTCTTAGTTCATGTTTTGTTATTTAGTTTTTGTTTTTATTTTTTAAAATTTTGTAAACGAAATCCACATGTCAAAGCGTAATGCAATGTAGTAATGAGTGGTAGTGTGATGTAATATTGACAGTGCCACCTGTCAGTATCAGCGTTAAGTGTCATTGTCTTAATTTTAATTTGGTCTCTGTATTTATTATTTTGATTCAATTTAATCTCAATTTTTTTTAAAAAAGGAGCAATTTCGTCCCTCTCTAATAAATTTAATTTTTATACAAATTTTATATTGATATTTTTTAAAATATTTTTGAAATTATTTTTAAATCAACTCTAACATTTGTATAGAAATGATTAAATGTTGTAGTGTTTTTGTTTATAAATTTATTCACAACTATTTTGAATATAAATTCGAATAGATAATATTAAATTATGATGTAATAAAATATTAATACAAGTAAATTTAAAATTTTAAAATAAAATTTAAATAAAGTTCAATGTAAAATATAAAGTTAAATAAACTTAATCTTATTAAAAATACTTTTAAATAAAGTTAGTTTAAAAATAATTCTTCAAATGTTTAATAAAATATCAATTTTAATAAAAATATCAGTATTCCAATCATATAAAATTAAAGTTTTTATCAGGAGAGAGACAAAATTATTTTATTTAAAAAATGAGACTAAATTGAATCAAAATAACAAATACAGAGAAGTAATTGAGATTAAAGCAATGACATTTGACGTTGACACTAACACATGATACTGTCACTATCACATGACACGTAGACAATTAAAAAAAACAAAAAGAAGGAGGAATCAACACGTGACATATCTTTAACGTCGTTGGTACAGTACTAACAGAAATTATTAAATTACATTATTTTTTCAAAAATTGGGACCTAATTAAGAAAAATAAAAATTGAAAGACCATTTTGAAATTTTCTAATCAAAATGAAGATCGAAAACATAATTAAATGTAATATATAAAAAAAAAATATCTACAAAGGTATTGTTTTAAGATTTTGGATTAGAAGTATTGTTACATCACTTGTATGTGTTGACTCATGACTCAACCAATCTATGGATCTATGTCTCTTTGATTACCTGTGGACTTTTTCCCCTTTATATTCACTTGAAGAATCCAACAATCGACTTTGTTTGTGGATAAAATACTTAGATTTTGAAAAGAAGTTTGGAATATGGTAAAGACTCACACTTCAAGGTGTGATCGTCGGAAATTAAGTGGTGAATTGGGAATATCCTAAGAAAAATGAAGAATATAAAAAAATAAAATGTATGTACTAGAATTATAGATTATAAATGGAATCACATCTCTTACATTATTGTTTCGAAAGAAGATAAATGACTTTATGTACTCGTTAAATGTAAAAGTAGCATTAATAATACGTGTTTTAATATAAGAAATTATTATGAAATCATTCGAGGTTATCATGAAAAAGAAAATTAGATGTAGGTTAATTTAAGTGAACCAATATAAAATAAAATAAATGTTCATTACTCTTGTTATTACATGTTTATACTACCTAGCTTAAGCCTTCCTTTACGGAACTAGGTGATGATAGGGGAGCCACGGCTCCCCATTTTTTTTTTTAATTTTTTTTACCTATATTTATATATTTTTTAAAATTATATTATATATTATTTATATTAAGATTATATTATGGAAAATTATAATAAAAGATAAATAAAAAATTTTAATGGAGACATTAATTTATAAAAGAGATTAGGTTTTTTTTTTCTGACTATAAGATCTTTCCACCATGTAAATTATCATGAAAGTCTGTGAAAAAAGATAAATACAAAGAGATAAATTGAGAAATAGAGGTTGGAAACACATAGATTGAGATTGTGTATACATTTTTGCATGATCTCTCACAAATCAAGGTTAGTATCTTATTATGATTTATGTATGTTAGTTTATGATTCTTTTTAGGATGTTTCTTTCAAATTAAGTTTATCCCAAATTAATATAAACCCTAATTATGATTTTAGGGATTCTTTTATGAAATTGGTATGAACCCTAATTATAATTTTTCCTAAATTATTATAACCCTTAATTATAAAATTTAGGGATTTTGTGTTTTTCGCTACTTATGGTAATTTTTTTTAAGTTTTGAATTTATATAATATTACTTATTTAATTAAAGTAGTATGAGTTTTGTTATGTTTTGCATTGTGATAATTGTGATTTGTGAATATAAATTTTATTTTTTCTAAATAAGTGAGAGGTGATAAATTTATATTAGAAAAATTATGATAAAAAGTAAAAAAATTGATTCTTTTTTTTTCAAAGAGGAAGGTTTGTGATAAAGATAAAAAAAATGCATTTACGTTAACTTGAGAAATTTAATAAGAACCAAGAATTTAAGACAATAAAAAACAAATCTCTAAAGTTCTCAGAGTTACATATCATGAATTTAAAAATTCATTGGAACGTGATCTGGAAAAAACGACATCAAATTTGACAATACCACCAAATCAAATTGATGAGATACGAATGACTTATCTACAATGGTATTCATGGTTTGGTATCATGATATAATAGCATGATATAATAGTGAATGATAGTATTTTTTTGAATTTTACTATTATGTGTGTTTGTTTTAAGAAAAGGAAATGAAGAGAAAAAATGAAGAGTTTTTTTTCTAAAGAAAAATTATATATAACAAATCTAATTTGACTCCTACATTTTTAGTCCAAATTCCGTCACTCCTTTATGTAAGCACTTATGAAGTTGCTTTTAGAATAGTTTATGTCCCCACAAAAGTTATCTATTAGACTAGCTATGTGATAGGTGGTTTTCCAAATCATTCTACAAAAAGTTTGTATATACTCTATTTAACCCAACTTTTCTTACTTCATCAAATCTCTATAAGATTTATCTAACAAAAATTAAATATTTAAAATATATCAATGGTGACAAACATTTCTAGTGGTGGTGGTAAAAAAATAGGTGATATTTATAAATGTGGTCATGACTTAGACATTAATGGTAATGGTAGTCATAATTTTTAAATTCAATGACTAAGTGGTGATGACAACTATGTTAGTCATGAGAACAATAACCACAGTGAAACAGCTCAAGAAAATAGCTTCTTTTATTAATGAGTGGGTGAGATTTAAAAAATGACTAGGTTAATTAAGTAATTCAACCCACTTGTCCATTTTTTGGCGTCTCTTATCTAGTGTGCCGAACCATTTCTCTTAAATAAAAAAAAATCAAATAGTTAAGTTTAAATTGTTATTATATAATAATTTTAAGTTCTTTTAATGCTTACAAAGTCAAAATATATTTTACTATAGTTAGTTTATTATAAAATCTCAAATTTTCTAATATTAATATGAATTTTTATATTTAATTTAAATGTTGGTAAAGTTATTGGAATAAATATCAATTTTCTTTCTTAAAAAATGTACAAGAAATGAAAAACAGATATCTAAAAGAAGTGTTGTCTTTCAAAATAGGCTTGCACACTTCATTATGCTTAACTAAATTACCCAACTCAACTTTTTAATCATGATTCCTCTGTGTATAACAGAAAGAGCAAATACATTATTTTGTAGTTTTTTTAAGGATGTCGATGAATAGAATAAAGGGAATTTGTACTGCAATAGGTAATGGTTATTATACATTAAATGAACCAACTCTGCCAAATGAAGCAATGAATTTGGAACTTCTGAACCGAACAAAAGTGAGAACATAAGAACCATCTTTTAAATATTAGACAAATGCTACAAAAAGTAGAACTGAATTTTGAAAAGAAAATTATTCATTTGACTAAGGGTTGGTAACAAACAAGCTTAAACAGAAAAACTTATATGCTCAACAAAAAAAAAAACTACAGAA
>Ga0209589_1009411_pt1 | contig 14773 bp, 10 predicted proteins | sample CowpeawhiteBW_FD_187525 | JGI IMG/M metagenome (GOLD analysis project Ga0209589, IMG submission 187525) | Root nodule microbial communities of legume samples collected from California USA - Cow pea white BW (SPAdes) (version 2) | ecosystem: Host-associated > Plants > Roots > Nodule | place: USA... | reverse complement strand
CAAGCTCGAAACTTTTCTTTCGTGTTTGTGTTCACATCACTCTTCCAGTACGCAGTCACATCTCCAATAATTGCATTGATAGATATCTCAGTGGATCTTATGCATTTTACCAAATTAGTATATTTTTCCTACCTTTCATCAATATATATATATATATATGAAATTAGCTTTTTTACTGTATTTTTCTTTCTTAATTGGTTATGCTAAACGTGATAGTACTTTTCAAATTATAAATAAAGACAGATCGAGTATCTACCTTTATTTTATTTTTTGGGTGTGACCTATAATTCACCATTGTTCCAAATTAGTTTCTCTTTCAAACTCAGAAGATTTTTGAAAAATGGTTAAATATGTTTTTGTTTTTTAATAAATTAGTTCTTAGAAAATATTGGATCAATTTAATCTATCAACTCTCTAAATGCGTGTATTTAATCCTTTTAACTAAATTTTATTAAGTTTATTTAACGTTTCAAATATGAAATGAGATTTATCCAACTAAAACTTTAGTAAATCAAATATGAACCAGGCTTTCCTTTACCCATCATCGATTTTCTTTAGTTTGAGTAAAAAGGGATGTCATCCACAACTGGATAAACCAAAAAGAACTAGAGAGACTGACTTGAAAAGGAATTGACATAATGGAAACAAAGAACTGTTAGGAACAAGGCAATAAAGGAAAGAATAAAGGAGAGAAAAACAAACACAAAGAATTTAACGTGGTTCGGTGTACAATGTGTATGCCTACGTCCACGACTACACTAGGAAGTATGCTTATTTCTGGTGTATCTCAAACCTTTACATAGAGTCTCTTATATAGTAAAATAGAGAACCACATCTCACAATTCTAAGCGATATGAGACTAAATCAAGCACCATAATACTAATAATTCTCCCACTTGGGGTTTGATTTACATTACCACCTAGTGTAGTGCCTTCATCATCAATTTTCTCGAAGGTCAGTTGAGGCAATGCAAAGCCTCAACTTAGTTGTTGTGACAGTCTTGGTCAACATATCAGATGGATTTTCTGCACCTGGAATCTTCAATAAAAACAAGTCTCCATCATTTATCAAGTTTCTGATAAAATGATACTTCAATTCAATGTGCCTGCATCTGGAATGAAGAGTTGGATTTTTGGCAAGACAAATGGCACTTTGACTGTCACTAAACAATGGAGATTCATCTTGCCCTTTTCCTAATTCTTTTAGAAGATTCTTCAACCATATCATCTCTTTTGCTGCTTCTGAGATAGCTACATATTCAGCTTCAGTGGTTGAAAGGGAGACTCTACCTTGAAGTTTAGACTTCCAACTGATAGTTGTACCACCCAACGTAAAAATGTAACCTTTTATGCTCTTTCTACTATCCAAATCACCTCCCAAATATGCATTAGAAAGCTCCTGTAAAGCAAGATTACTTCTTTTAAAAGAAAAATGCATCTTTGAAGTGCCCTTCAAATATCTCAATTTCCATTTCACGCCTTCCCAATGCTCCTTTCCGGGATTGGATAGAAACTTGCTCACAAATCCCACTGCATGTGCTATGTCAGGTCTGGTGCAAACCATAGCATACATCAAGCTCCCTACTGCAGATGCATATGGAACTTTAGACATGTGATTTTCTTCTTCCTTTATCTAAAAAGATTGCCTATTTGAGAACTTTAAGTGAGTTTCCAAAGGTGTATTTCTGGTTTTAGAATTTCCAACATTGAACCTGCTAAGCAATTTTTCTATATATTTTTCCCGAGATAAGTTCAGAATACCTTCATATCTATCCCTGGAGATTCTCATACCAAGAATTTACTTGGCTAGACCAAGATCCTTCATTTCAAAATTTTTTGACAATTGTTTCTTCAACCTGTCAATTTATGCCATATTAGCACCAGCAATCAACATGTCATCAACATACAAGGCAAGAATAATATAACTGTTAACATATTTCTTCACGTAACAACAATGATCTTCTTCACATCTGTGAAATCCTGAGTTTTTCATAAACTCATTAAACTTCTTGTACCATTGTCTCGGTGCTTGTTTCAATCCTTACAACCTTTTATGAAGCTTGCATACAAGATTCTCTTTGCCTTGTACTTCAAAACCTTTTGGTTGGTCATAAAGATTTCTTCCTCAAGATCTCCATGTAGAAATCCTGTTTTCACATCTAACTGCTCCAGATGAAGATTTTCTGCAGCTACTAAACTCAAGATAACTTTGATGGTAGTCATCTTGACAATAGGAGAGAAAATTTTTGTGAATTCAATTCCTTGTCTCTGTTGGAACCCTTTCACTACGAGTCTGGCCTTATATCGTTTACTGCCATCTGGTTCTTCTTTTAACCGATAGACCCACTTGTTTTGCAAAACCTTCTTTCCTTCTGGAAGCTTGGTTAAGGACCATGTCTTATTCTTTTGAAGAGACTTTATCTCATCTCCCATTGCTAGCTCTCACTTAATAGATTTATCTCCCTGCATAGCCTCAACAAAATGCTCTGGCTCACTAGCATCAGTCAACAAGTAATGCAATGAAGGAGAATACCTTTGTGGTGCTACAATTGTTCTGCTAGACCTTCTAGTCGGTAATTCAGGAATTACTGACTCTACTATTTGTTCAGGTTCTGACCCAAATTCTGACTCAAGCTCTAACTCAAGCTCTATTTCTGTATTCTGCCTTCTGTTAACTACATCACTTTCTTAAATTTCTTCTAATGATACCTGCTCTGGCTGTTTATTTGCATTTGCAAATTCTGCAGTCATGTCCTTATAGAACATGTTTTCATTAAAAGTAATATTTCTACTTTTGATAATTTTCTTGTTTTGGTCATCCCAAAACCTATAGCCATACATGTCAGATCCATAACCAATGAAATAACATCGCTTTGCCTTAGGGTCCAATTTATCTCTACTATTAGAGTTCAACAAAATATATGAAGCACAATAAAAAACTTTCAGATGTGAAAGGTTTACCTCATTTCTAGATCATACTTCTTCAGGTAACTCATAGCCTAAAGGAACTGATGGTCCTCTGTTTATGAGATAGGCTGTTGTGCTTATTGCATCTGCCCAAAATACCTTGGGTAATCCTGACTGGATTCTCATACATCTTGCTCTCTCATTCAAGGTTCTGCTCATTCTTTCTGCCACACCGTTTTGTTCTAGTGTTCTTGGAACCGTCTTGATCATTCTGATCCCGTTCTCTGAACAAAACTCCTTGAATTGACTATTGTCATATTCTCCACCATTATCAGACTTCAAACATTTAATCTTTAAACATTTTTTAGTCTCAACCTCTTGTTTCCACCTTTAAAACACGGAAAACACATCAGATTTATTTTTAAGAAAATAAACCCATACCTTTCTTGTAGAGTCATCAATGAAGGTTACATAATACTGTGAACCTCTAAGAGATTTCACTAAAGCTGGTCCCCAAACATCTGTATGCACTAGTGCTAGTCTTTCAACTTTAGACGACTTACGTTTTTTGGAGAAGCTAACCTTTTTCTGCTTTCCAAAGATACAATATTCGCAAGGTCCAACGTCAACATGCTTCAAGTTAGGTATTTGACCTTTTGAGACCATGAGCTTCATTCCTTTCTCACTCATATGCCCAAGCCTCTGATGCCACAAAGAGGAACTGTTGTCAACTTCTGCAACTGATATCATATCCTCATCTGCAATCATGTAAAGAGATCCTTGCTTCTTTCCATGAGCAACAACAAGATTACCTTTCATTACCTTCCAGTGTCCATCTCCAAAGGTGGTGTAATGCCCCTCATCATCCAACTTCCCTATAGATATTAAGTTTCTCTTTAAGGCGGGAATATGTTTGACATTATTCAAAGTCCACACACTTCCATTAGAGGTTCTGATATTGATATCTCCTCTTCTTATAATATCAAGAGATATCCCATCTGCAAGGTAGACCTTCCCAAACTTTCCTGGAACATAGTTAGATAATAATTCTAAGGAAGGTGTAGTATGAAATGACACATCTGAGTCCATAATCCATGAGTCAATAGAACTATCTAGACTACATAATAGTGCATCTTCAATTTCATCAGTTGCTGCATTTGCTGATTAATCATCATCTTGCCTCTTGTTGTTGTTGTTCTTCCTTAGAGCCCTACATTGATTTGTAAAGTGACCCCTTTTTTGACAATTCCAACAAGTGATATCATTCCAAAATTTTGGTTTTGATTTCTCTCTAGACTTTGATCTACCTCGGCCTCGATTACAACCTTTCTGGCTAGTTCTTCCTCTAGTTTTAGTACTCAATGTTGAACCGGAACTAGAACTGAAAGATTCCCTTGAACTTTTCCTGCGAACATCTTCGCTTAAGATCAAGTCACGGATGTTATCGAGCTTCAACTTACTATTACTTGCAGAATTACTAATTGCAGTAACAGTTGCACTCCAACTTTGCGGAAGAGATGATAATAAAATTAATGCTTTCACCTCATCATCAAATGTTATTTGCACTGATGTTAATTGCGCAATAATTGTATTAAATTCACTAATATGATTAGTAATCGAGTTACCTTCACCCATTTTTAGGTTGACTAGCCTGCGAATTAAATACACTGTATTGGCTGCAGATGGCTTCTCGTACATATTTGACAACGCCTTCATCAAATCTATGGTTGTGTTCTCGTTCATGATGTTGAACACAACATTCTTGGCTAATGTCAACCGGATCACACCGAGTGTCTGCCGATCTAACAAATCCCATTCTGACTGCTCCATGTCGGTTGGCTTCTGCCCTGTTAAGGGTAGATACAACTTCTTCTGATATAGGTAGTCCTCTATTTGTATCTTCCAGAACCCAAAGTCACTGCCATCAAACTTCTCAATCCTCACCTTCCCTTCTTCCAATGCCATTCCTCTTTCTCCTTTTGACGAAAGCTCTTGCTGCTTTTGACCAAAGCTATTGCTGCTTTCGACCAAAGCTCATGCTGCCTTTGACTAAAGCTCCTGCAGCTTTTGACCAAAGCTTTTGCTGCGACTTTTGACCAAAGCTCCTGCTGCCTTTGGCCAAAGCTCCTGTTGCGGCTTTTGACCAAAGCTCCCACTACTTCTCTAAACTGAGATCCCTAAGAAAAAAAAATAGAAACTAAATCTTTTCTGATGTGGAAGATCAGACAATGCTGCAACCACTGAGCATACTAACAAAAATGGCTCTTGATACCAATTGTTAGGAACAAGGCAACAAAGGAAGGAATAAAGGAGAGAAAAATAGACATGGAGAATTTAACGTAGTTCGGCGTACAATGTGTATGCCTACGTCCATGACTACACTAGGAAGTATGTTTATTTCTGGTGTATCTCAAAGCTTTACATAGAGTCTCTTATATAGTAAAATAGAGAACCACATCTCACAATTCTAAGCGATGTGGGACTAAATCAAGCACCATAATACTAACAAGAACTTGATTGAGAAAAAATACCAGATAAAAGCTTCACTGGGATTGGGTTTCATGATCTAATTCAAAGCAAAAACACCAAATCATCTTCTTCTAATTCCTACTCTATCATTAACACCTTATGTAACAAGCCATAATGTCTTAGCGGCAAGTCGAAACTTTAATAAGAACCCTAACGTCTTAGACCTTTCCTTATTAAAAGCTCTCATTAATTATCAAAATTATGATGTTTTGAATTACCATACTCTATGTCTAGATGCACGACCAATCAATTGTCTATTCTAGTCTAGGTTCTAATATCATGTCACATGATTAGATACCCACAAATATGCAGTCAATAATTATCATGCAGTTAAAGCAAGAATAGAAAACAAGAGTGATGGAAAATAATTATATTGATTAGTGGAATTCATAGAGAATTAAGAATACATTACACCCAATCCCCGTGAATGAAGAAGTTAGCTACTCCTAGAAATACTGAATACTAGACTGATGTTGAAATTGAATGTCTCTATCCTTCAGAATGCCCTTCTATCTTCAAGTGTAGAGATATTAAGTTTCTTTCTCTCCAAGTGTGTGTTTTTTACCTATGTCAGACCCTCAATTTATAGACTTTCAAAATTAGACTTGAACTTGTTGTGATACTTGAATATAAATTGTAAGAGATAATCCTTGATATATATCTTTTAATTTTTGAAGATTCTGTATTTTTGAATTATTCTTCAATTATCATGACTTGTAATTTGAGTAATCAACATTGTGGATATCTAATATTATTAATAATCTTTGACTATTCAATATTCTATTCATTTTGTTGATAATTGTAAGAACAAATAATATTAAATAAATAAATATTTATTTATTTAATAAAAGTGAATTAAGGGATCCATATAGTAATTAATGCGGAGAGTTATGAAAAGGAGCAATAGTAGCTCAAGTGGTTAAGAGTGTTGGGTGGTGTTGAAAGGACTTGAGTTTGAGTCTTATATATGTCATTAGTGTGATGTTTTAATTATTTAATTTGTTTTGTGTGTATACATGGACACGTGGCACAATGTCATAATTATATGTGTGCATGATATGCCAAGAAACATGTAATGGCTTTTTCACGTGCTTATGTTTGGTAATCGAGTTGATAAGAGTTTGAACATTGGTGAGCTCGTAATAGTGCTTTTTATTTTTATAATTTGCCACACTGGTAAAGGATCAAGCAACCCTAGCCGTCTTCAGAGAAGCTAGAGTGATAAGGATCATTGCACTTGAATGTCACTTAATCATTATTTTTGGTTTTGCAAATTAATGTAGTAATTACTAGAGTGAAAAATTAATGAGAGAGGAAAGGTAGTGTATGAGGGAAGGTAATTTCGTGTTGCTGCCTAAGAAGGTTTTCTAAAACACCAAAATTGAACCAAAGGGAAGAGTTGGAAGGGAGAAAGTGAACTTAAGTGTAGGAGAAAAGAGCTAAGGCAATTTTTGGGTCAAGAAAGAACTTTAGGAGTGCACTGGAGCGGGAAATCTAAGTTAGGGGAGTTGCACTTTATGATTTGAATTCCAAACTGTGTAATTATAAGTTGTATGAAATGCATGGGTGCTTGTTTATCCTTTTTTTTTTGGATTTTCTTTGGGTTTCTAGAATTCCAAAAACCGTTTGGCGGATTTGAAGGTCCGTCAAGCGATGCATGGTTTCTGAATCCATTTTCTGGGTTTTGCTATGAATCACCTGGCACTAGTGTTTTACCCGCCAGGCGACACGAACTAGATTGCCAATTTTCTGAATCTCGTGGCTCCTGTGATGTTTTGGGGTTTTTATTGAAATTATATGTATGTTAGTGTGAATTGTAATGTGATTAAATGTCTGAAAGTGTACTGCGTGATGATAAATTGATGAATCATTGTATAATTAGTTGTGAGGGTTCATGTTAGGATTGGGAAAAAGGAGTTTGTTTTACTAGTTTTTATATTAAAATCATGCAAGATAAGGGGACCTACACTTTGTGATTTAAATTCCTAACTTTGTAATTGCGAGTTGTATGAAATGCATGCGTGCATATTTATCCTTTTTTTCTGGATTTTCTTAGAGTTTTTGTAATTTTCCAGAAACCGCATGACGGCTTTGAAGGTTCGCCAGGCAACGCATGATTTTCTGGGTTTTGCTATGAATTGCCTGATAGTAGTGTTCTACCAACCAAGCGATGCAAACTGGATTGCCAGTTTTCTGCATCTCGTGGCTTCTATGGTGTTTTGGGGTTTTCATTGAAATTATATGTATGTTAGTGTGAATTGTAATGTGATTAAATGTTTGATAAATTAATTAATCATTGCATAATTAGTTGTGAGGGTTGTTGTTGGGATTGGGAAAAAAGGGTTTGTTTTACTATTTTTATATTAAAATCATACAAGATAGTTTGTAAATGATATGTGATTTTAAGTAAAGTAGACTATTGTCAAACATTATGTGAAAATTTGTACAACACATGGACCGGTCTCCTATGTGCTTTGACCCCAAGTATACCTACACTCTCCAAAGCAAGAATTTAACCTAAACCATATAATACTCTACTACAAGAGTATAAGAAAAGTCAAATACAAGTTTAAAGTGTTTTTGGTTGGGGAAAGAAACATTATGGACTTAGAGTCCATTATATAATAATAACATCCACTCCCTAGCTTATACCAGGTGATGTGGGACACATATTATTTTCATCAACTCAACAACCAGATTAAAATAAACATATCTGTTTGGCCTATATCAGCAATCATACTCAACCATAAAGAGTATATTCACTTGGAACTAAACCATCCCAAGAAGTTTAATGCATTCTGTATTAATGTTAACCAATGCATGTGCATAATCATCACACATCCTACGTTAACATTAGCCAATGTTCGTGCATAAACATCATACACCCTGCCTCAATGCAAACCAATGCTCATGCATAATCCACACACACCTTGTATCAATATTAGCTAATGCAAACCAATGCTCGTGCATAATCCCCACTCATAATCTGCCAAGCTAGGAGCTACCACTTGTCATAATGCTTCAATCATATATTTGATCAACCAGGAGTTGCCACATCATCTTCACCTTCCTTACGCATATTTGCAAACACACACAGTCAACATTTTTCATCATTACACACCCACCACATGCCCTCAACACAACCAAACCTCGCTCCCTCTAGGCTCAATAGCGGCCACCATGTTGCAACTCGCTGGACAACACATTACTCAATCGCGTCAGCCACGAGCTACTGCATTGGACCAAATTGTGCTCCACAATGAGCCACCACGCGTGTAAGACCCACAAAATTTAAATAATTAAATAAATAAATGCAGGTACGAGAAGCCTTTATGGAATTAAATGTTAACTTTCATGATGTAGAGAAGTACTAGCTCAAATGGTTGAGAGTACTTTGATTGTGTGAGAGGACTTGGGTTCGAGTCTTATATATGCCAATTGTGTTTTATTTTATTTTATTATTTTGGTCTGATAATGTGATTGGAGCGTGATGGTAGGATATAACCTTTGAAGTATGAATTGTATCATGAAATGTAATTTGGTTGGATTGGTTGTACATTTGAAATTAAATTGTATGGTGATGGGTTCAACCTTTGGCCTTGACAAAACCATAAACTTTCTTTTTATCAATTTTAGTTTTGGTAAGAAGGTGGAGGGGCGAGAGAAACCTAGCTAGAGGAACAGCCAAGGGTGCTGGAAAAATCAAATAGAATGACAATTAAAACCCAACTTAAAGTATTTTTGTTTTATTTGATTAACTACCATTAAAGTGTCATTAAAGGGAAGAATGGAGGGAGAGAGAGAGAGAGAGCATCTTTGAGTTTGATAGTTTGAGGATAGTGAGGAGGGAGTTGATAGAAGAGAAGTGTGAGTCTTGAAGAGGAACAAGGGTACTGGTGTGGAGGAGGGTTAAGGGGAGTTCATCGGGGATCCAAGGAAGAGCTCCAATTTTCAAGTCTAAGCAAGGGTGTAACATCCCTAAGGAATATTACTTAAAAATAAATAATAAAAGAAACAATTATATTAATAGTCATCTTTATAAAAACCCTAACGCAGGAAAATTTCAATTTATTAAAATAGCGCGCCAAAACTTATAACTGAATTCATAAAATGTTACAAGTTCCCAAAATTTGCATTTAAAACGTAAAATACATATGAGCAAAACCCTAGCTCTAATCCCATGCTAGCCTTCACTCCACCATCTGAACATCCTCAGCACCACCTGTATCAACATCTGCTCCCGTGTAACGAATTACACGATCATCGCCAAACACAAACAGAAAGGGTGAGCTGAGAAAAATAAAATAACAAGCATAAACAAAACGAGATGAATCATATACCCATCCTATTCATTATATAAAATTCTTGGCCAAGACCCTAACCCCAAGACTTAGCAGTCTTCAAATCATACAATTGGTTAGCCTTGGACTCGGGAACATGATGCTCACACGAACCTGCCCGCTCGTGGTCCTGCCTCTACGAACCTTCCCGCTCGTAGTCCTACTCTACGGACCTGCCCGCCCGTAGTCCAACGCATGTGATCCACCAGCCCCCGTACCTCCCCGCACGTAGCATCTCTCAACGTGAGCACGGAACATACGAACCTACCTTGCTCGTATTCCCACGTGAGAGTAACTAGATATGAACCTCCCTGCTCATATCATCACATGTCAATCACCATCCATGAACCTACCCGCTCATGGCACAGCATCTCCCGATCCAAGCAAAACATCATTATCAGTTAAAACAACACACACAGCTCATAACCTGCCCTGCAAGCGCCTGGCGCACCCACCAGTACCGCCTGGCGAAACAGGTTCAGGCCGCTTGGCGGTTTACGTCCTGCCGCCAGGCGCTATGTCCTCAAACAGAAGCTCGCTGCCTCGCGTCTACCTGGCGGATCTCACCTCATCGCTAGGCACCAGCCTCTGTAGACCCCCTTAATGGGTCTTCCACCGCCTGGCGCACCCAATCCAGCCGCCAGGCACCGTGACAGTACAGTATCACTCACTGATTTCGCCTCTCTTTCAAAGTAACTCACACTCTCCTGATCTCTCTAAGGTAACAAAACAACCTTGGTTAATCCCACTCTCATTCTGAATTCCTAACCAGCCTCATGACTGATCGTAGTGCCTATAACTCCCATTCCCAATTTCCCTATCACTCTTATGATTCATCAATTTCCTCCAACTCTATACCATAAGTTCTCCAAATTCCTAATGAAACCATACAGTACTTTTCCTCATACCACATTCCCTGCTCAGGTGGCATTATCACGGTACCACACTCTCTACTTAGTTAATTCTATAATTCGTTGTACGCAAATCATGGTATTACCTCGAATTTTAATCTCACTATCTCGTATTCCAGCGATACAACCCCAACAAGTGTGTTCATTCAGACCTGTGACTTGTCATTAAATTCTTATTCTTATTATTATAAACTAACCTTCCTACAATCTTCCACCTCATACTCATACCTTCATGATTAATCCAATTTCTCTAGTTATATGCTACAGCTTAATTATCTTATACAGTTTTATCAATAGTTGACTAAAAAAAACATGACTCGTCCAAGTTCTATTCCTTTCCATCATTTTCTCCCTCTTTTAAACACACACAGCCAGACCTGCACCCATCGCCGCCTAGCGGCACATAGCACACCGCCAGGCGGTACACTAGTGTTCTGCAGCAGCGCAGACTCCCATTTCCTATGGCGTACCCAATCCAGTTTCCAGTTTCCATTCCTATCAATTCCATCCATCAGGACGCAACAGGCCTGCATTACGCGCTAGTTTCTATTCTTAATTTGATTCATAAAGGTGTCTCTATGTTTACACTCATGTGTAACCCCAATCGATTCATACCCAATCGTCTCTCAAACTTGCCATACTCCAAATTGGTATTCAATTTCGGTCCAGCAAAGTATTCAATCACACCCACACACATCAATCACAGAAACCACATACACACTTGTACAAATAACATCAAAAACATCAAAAGGAACACGAACACTATCGCGCCGCCTGGCAGGAATTCATCGTTGCCAGGCGGTTCAAGCCAAAACAAGAACAGACGCCCATCTCTGATGAGCCGCCTGGCGGTAGGGATCAAACCGCCAAGCGGTTTCTGGGAAAAACCCAGAAACCCAATCGAACAGTGCAAAAAAACAGGTGGAAGGCATGTAGTTTCAATCACCAAAGCATAATACAATGTATATGTATCTAAAGCATCAAAAACAACTCCTCTTACCTGGATTCTTTGCCCAAATTTGAATTTGTATGCCTATCCTCTCACTAAGCCTCCTTAGCCTTTATTTCCAGTCCAAGCCTTGGTGATTTCAGCCCTACCACTTCTCCCAATCAGCCCCAAAACTCAGAAAAACCTTGCTTATGGTGAGTACGAATTTACAGTGCACTCTTCCTCTGCTTATGACCTTCTCTCTTACAATCACTCTCACTTATTACCCTTTTAGTGCCTTAGGCGAATTTTAATTAAGAATTACACCTATGCTAGTCCAATGTTCAATTAACCCTCTGTTTTCCAACCCTTAGGTTACCTCTCCTTTGGCTGCTAGGTTTCTAGTCCTTTCACATTCATGCAAAAGAAAAATTTGGCAAAAAGAACTTATTTAGTTCTCACCAAGGTTTGAACCCACACTCATGCATATACCCAACCAAGGCCAAACCATTCAACCAATCCTTATTTCATGATAAATCCTACAATTCTAAAAGTTTATCATGACACCACGCAATCAATATATAATTACATAAAAATACATAATTTAATAACATCCAAGTGATACACATAGGACTCGAGCCCAAGTCCCCACACACAATAAAGTACTCTCAACCACATGAGTTAGTACTTTTCCACGTCATAGTCCCTCACATTTATTGCTTTAAATGTTATCGCTACTCGTCCTAATTAAATAACTATTTAATTTTCCCGGTTCTTACAAAGGGAACCAGGTTAGGGAAGTTCCTATGATTATTTGATGTTTTATTTTATTCGTTATTGACTGAATCGTGATGTATAATGGGAACTGCTATTTTTGTGAAAATCAAAATGGAAAATCGGGTTTCTGGGATTTTTCCAGAAACCGCCTGGCGGGTCGCGTGTGACCGCTAGGCGACACACGCACCAGACCCAGTTTCTGGGTATCATCGATGAACCACCTAGCGGCAGAGGATGAACCGCCAGGCGGCACGAACCCAGTTTCACTATTTTTGGTCATTTTTTATGTTTTTGGGATATTTGTGGTGTGGCCGTGATATCTTTATGTTCGAGTATAAATTTTGATGTTGATAGACTCTGCGTATGCTGATTTTGCTGCAAGATACTACTTCTGATATGAAATTGGGAGGTTAGGGTTTATGTGGAGGGTTGGGAATAATTATGCATGATATAAATTCGTGATTAGACATGATGTTACGAAATTCAATTATTTTATGATTTGCAGATATTTGTTGATGAGTATGAATCTGTGAAATGGTGTGTCATGGGTTCAGTTGATGTTTTATTGAGTTCTAAACTATGATTTCATGCCAAGAGAAGTATGAGGGATAAACAGAGGGAATATTTCGAGTGAGAACAATATGAAGGGAGGAACTTTTATCACAGGTTATAGGTTGGGTGTGCACGAGGGGTAATTAAGGGGAAAAAGAAGAGTGAGTTAACTAAATGAGTATATGTTGGAATACACTAAAAATTTTAGGTGGTTTATGACTATGTGTTAAATGTCGATAAAAGGGTGGGTGTAATATGAGTGATATTGCATGTTTGGTATCATGTGTTAAAAGTCAATAAAGGTGGGATTGATATGAAAGATATTGCATGTATGGTATATATGTTTAATTAATGGGTGAAAGTGCTTCTGTCATAATGTGTTGAATTATGTTGGTAAGAAAACTGTTGTGGCATGAATCTTATAGGTACTAAATGGTAGGACCAAAAGACTGTGAGCATGTGTGCATGATCTTGAGCAAATTGGTTGTGTTGTGAATAGATGTGATGTAATTTAGTTAAAGGTTTGTGATTGGAAAATCATACTGTGATGTAATTCCCTGTGTTGAGTGTTTTGGTATCCTTTAGGACCAGTTTTAGTGCCAAAAACCAGTAGCATTGTGCTACTGGTATAGCGCTTGGTGACGTGAGCGAGCCGCCAAGCGGATGGGAATTAAAACAGTGACAGTGGTCACAGCGGAAGCGAGGCGCCCGGCAGCAGGTGATGGTTGTGCCAGGTGGTAGCGGTACTGTGAGTGTACTGCAGGCGCGTGGCGCCTGGCGGTGTGGGATGCCGCCAGGCGGTCTGGAGCTAAGTTCCGCCTAACGGCGTGAGATGCGCACCAGGCGGTTTTGGTCTAGTGATGGTGCACGAGGAAAGTTTTCTACACTGCTTTAGGGGATGTTGTGATGCGATGCTTTGGCTGGGGGCCCAGTTACGAGTGCATCTTGTATTGGGGTAACACGTGACCACTCTAGGTTGTAGCCTGGTGGTTTAGGAAGTCCAGTGGAGTGTGCGGGTTGTGGCTCGTACGGCGAGGTTTCGAATGATTGCCCTCTTTAGTGGATTCTGATAGAGATTTGGTATTCTGGAAACAACTACAAACTTAGGTTTGTTTTGGGGAACTCCACTTGGTGTCACGGTGAGATGCTGCAGCAAAGTTATTTCCACGTGTGGACTATCAGGTGGTGGCCTGTAGTCGGAGGGGCGAGTAGACACTCGTGCAGCAAAGATCGATCATTGATCTCACCTAAAGGGGTATAGAAATGTTAGACGTCTAAAGTCAAGTGTTAGGTATGAAGGAGTAAAAGAAAAGGGAAGTGTGCTAACCCAGGTTTAAATTTGTTAATGTGGTATTTATTAATATACTGTTTGATTTTATTTAAATGAGCTCACCCTATCTGTATGTGTGTGGCGATGATCATGTAACTTGTTACATGGGAGCAGATGTTGATGCAGGTGGGCAGACTGAGACATAGAGGCGGAGAGGGGACCCCTTGGGAGTTTTATTGATTTTTTTACTTTTTCATGATATGGATTTGATGTAATAAATTTTATAGACACCTATATTACATTTCGATTTTGCCGCGCGGTATGATTAATTGATTTGGCGCGTTGGACTTTAAATTTAAAATTATTCTCGCGTTTGGGAAATTGTTCCTAATAAATGAGGTTGTTCAGTTAAATATTGTTTTTATTTATTTTAGGGTTAAATATGTTTTTGGTCCCTCAAGTTTGAGCGAAATTTGGGTTTAGTCCCTCATCAAAACTTTTGACCAATTTAGTCCTTCATCTTCCAAAATGCGTGAATTTAGTCCTTTTAACCAAATTTT